>ENA-ORDP01001326-ORDP01001326.1-marine-sediment-metagenome-genome-assembly--contig:-NODE-1326-length-13746-cov-2.539625_pt1 | contig 13746 bp, 13 predicted proteins | sample MGYA00248627_ERZ508539 | MGnify/ENA primary metagenome ERZ508539 (study PRJEB26208, sample SAMN05571518) | marine sediment metagenome | biome: deep sea; feature: Hydrothermal vent; material...
AGAACAAAGAAGAAGAGAAACCCTTCTTCCTGCTCCTCTCCTACAAGGCGGTTCACTATCCCTTCGAACCCGCCCCACGCCATCAGGGTTTGCCTTTGCGGCGTGACGGAACGCGACCGGGCCGAACGCGGCCTTGAAATCATCGCCCAAACCCTGCGCCGGACGCCGGGTTCAGCCGTCTCGGTGATCTAATTTGACGGTGTGGCCGTGATTGAGCGGCCCCTGGCCCGCGCCAAAACCGGGCGCGGTGCGGATGGCCTCAAGCACATAGGCGCGCCCCCGCAGCACCGATTGGCGTAAATCAAGCCCCTGGGCCAAGCCCGTTGCGATACTTGATGCCAGCGTGCAGCCGGTGCCGTGGGTGTGTTTGGTCTCGATGCGTGGGACCTCGAACACTTCGGCCCCCTCGGCGCTGACCAGAACGTCGGTCACGGTTTCACCATCCAAATGCCCCCCCTTGAGCAGGACCGCTTGCGCCCCGGTTTCCAGGATGGCCCAGGCCGCCTCTTCCATGGCCTCGAGCGAGCCGATAACCAGATCGGTCAGAACTTCGGCCTCGGGCAGGTTGGGGGTGACGATGGCGGCCTGGCCTATAAGAAGGCTTTTCAAGGCGCTAACGCCATCACCGTCCAACAGGGCCTGCCCCCCCTTGGCGACCATGACCGGATCGACAACGAGGGGAATATGCGCGGCCTCGCGGTCCAGGCACAGGGCCACAGCCTCGACCACGGCCGCGTCCCCGAGCATGCCTATTTTCACCGCATCGGCCCCGATATCGCTCAAAACGGCGGTCATCTGCTCGGTTACGAAATCGGCCGGAACGGGGAGGACGGCGCTAACGCCAAGGCTATTCTGGGCGGTCAGGGCGGTTATGGCCGTCGCCGCGTACCCGCCAAGCGCGGTTACGGTTTTGATATCGGCCTGAATTCCGGCGCCGCCAGAGGAATCGGACCCGGCGACCACAAGGACGCGGCCTTTCACCGCCCTGCCTGTTCGATGGCCTCTGCAATATCATCGAGGACGGTGACGAGCAGGTCTTCGTCCTCGCCTTCGGCCATGACACGGATCAGGGGCTCGGTCCCCGACTTGCGCACCAGCACCCGGCCGCTTTGGCCCAGGCGCGATTCGCCCACGGCCACCGCTTTCCTGACTTCGTCTCGTTCCAAGGGCTGCGCGCCCTTGATCTTTATGTTGCGCAGCAATTGGGGCAAAGGCTCGAACAGGCGGCAAATCTCGCTCGCCGGACGCCCCGTCGACGTCAGGACCGCCAAGACCTGCAAAGCCGCGAGAAGCCCGTCGCCCGTCGTTCCATAGTCGCTGAGGATAATGTGGCCCGATTGTTCGCCGCCCAGATTGTACCCCCCCTCGCGCATGCGCTCGACCACGTAACGATCACCGACTTGGGTGCGAACCAGATCGAGGCCGAGGGCCGAAAGGAACCGCTCGAACCCTAAGTTCGACATAACGGTCGAAACAACGCCGCCACCGCGAAGGGCCCCCCGCTTGGCCCAATCGGCGGCCATCAACGCCATCAACTGGTCGCCGTCGACCAGCATCCCTTTTTCGTCCGAGATCAACAGGCGGTCGGCGTCGCCGTCGAGCGCGATGCCGATATCCGCGCCATGGGTGACGACCTGGCTCAACAGGGTCTCAGGCGCCGTCGACCCACACCCCTTGTTGATGTTGAAGCCGTCGGGATCGACGCCGATGGGAACGACGTCCGCGCCCAATTCCCAAAGGACTTCCGGGGCGACCTTGTAAGCGGCCCCGTTGGCGCAATCGATCACCACCTTGAGACCGTCCAGGGTCCGGCCTTTGGGAAAGGTCTGCTTGACGTATTCGGTATACCGCCCGCGGGCGTCTTCGATGCGCTTGGCCTTGCCCAGCTTGGCCGGCGCGGCCAGGTGTTCGGACAGGCCGTTTTCGACCAGGGCTTCGATTTCGGCCTCGACGGCGTCGGAAAGTTTGTAGCCGTCGGGCCCGAACAGCTTTATGCCGTTGTCCTGAAATGGGTTGTGGGACGCCGAGATAACGACGCCGATATCGGCCCGCAACGAGCGCGTCAGCATGGCCACGGCGGGCGTCGGTATGGGGCCAACGAGGAAGACGTCCATGCCCATGGAAATAAAACCGGCCGTCAAGGCCGGTTCGATCATGTAGCCCGACAGCCGCGTGTCCTTGCCGATCACGACCCGGTGCCTGTGATCGCCGTGGGTAAAATACCGTCCCGCCGCCATGCCGACCTTGAGCGCGATCTCGGCGGTCATCGGTTCGGTGTTGGCCGTGCCGCGGATTCCGTCCGTTCCGAAGAGTTCTCGGGTCATGCCTTCTCCAGGGTTTTTTCTAATACAGTTTTACAACGAACGGAGTTAACTTTTTGTTTCCGCTCGTTTCAGGCCGATGGCCCGCCAGATATCAAGGGCCTGACGGGTCTCGAAGACATCATGGACGCGAAGAATGTCCGCGCCACCGGCCACGCCCGCAAGCAAGGCCGCCAGCGACCCACCGAGGCGTCTTTCGGATGGCGCATCGCCTGAAAGGGCGCCGATGAAGCTCTTGCGCGAAACACCCAGCGCCAGGGGACAGCCCAGATCCCGGTAAAGGTCCAACCGCCCCAGGATTTCGGCGTTGTGACGCGGGGTCTTGCCGAAACCGATGCCGGGATCGACGGCGATGCGGTGGCGGGGGATTCCGGCGGCCACGCAAGCTTCCACCCGCCCGGCCAAATAGTCGAAGATTTCCTGGGGCGCGTCGGCATACCGGGGATCGTTTTGCATGCTGCCCGGCTCGCCCGACATATGCATGAGGATAACCGAGGCCCCGGCCGCCGCCACCACATCGATGGAGCGGGGATCGCCGGTCAAGGCCGTCACATCGTTAACGATCGCCGCGCCCGCCTGGCACGCCGCCTTCATAACGGCGGCCTTGCGGGTGTCAATGGACACCAGGCATCCCTTATCGGCCAGCGCCTCGACAACGGGAAGAACCCTTCGAAGCTCCTCATCGACGGAAACCGGGGCCGCGCCCGGCCGGGTCGATTCACCGCCGATATCGAGGATATCCGCACCGTCCCCGGCCAAGGCCAAGCCGCGTTTTATGGCGACGGCGGGCCGGAAAGCCCGTCCACCGTCGAAAAAACTATCGGGGGTGACGTTGACGATCCCCATGACCACGGGCAGGGCCGACCCGGCGAAAGAAGCGTCTCTCTTAGGTAAGGAACCCCGCACAGAGGCGGGGCTCAAAGAATCGTTGGCCCGAAACATCAGGCCTCGTTCGGTTCGGGATCGATCCCTGGATTTTTCCTGTTTTTCGATCCACTGGTCGGTACCGAAGATTTACGCCCTTTGTCCGCCGGATAGTCGTCGTCCGGGTCCGGCCTGACGATGGTTTCGCCACGCAGCAAGGACTTTACTTCCTCGCCCGAAAGGGTTTCGTATTCAAGCAGCCCCTTGGCAATCGTCTCCAGGTCGTCGCGTTTTTCAACGAGAATTTTACGCGCCAGGGTTTCGGCTTCGTCGATCAATCTGCGAATTTCATCATCGATCACCTTGGCGGTGGCGTCTGAAACGTTCTTGTGCTGGGTAACGGAATGGCCGAGGAAGACTTCTTCCTCGTTTTCGGAATACCGGAGCGGCCCCAATTTGTCGGAAAATCCATATTCGGTAATCATGGCGCGGGCGATTTTGGTGGCCTGTTTGATATCGTTGCTGGCCCCCGTGGTCACGTTTTCAGGGCCGAAGACGAGTTCTTCGGCGATCCGCCCGCCAAACATGACGGCGAGCATGGATTCCAACTCCAATTTGGACTGGCTGTACTTATCGCGTTCCGGCAGGGACATGGTGATGCCGAGAGCCCTGCCGCGCGGGATGATAGTGACCTTGTGAAGGGGGTCGTGTTTGGGCACTTCAAGGCCGACCAGGGCATGCCCGGCCTCGTGATAGGCGGTCAGGGCCTTTTCCTCGTCGGTCATGACCATGGACCGGCGCTCGGCCCCCATCATCACCTTGTCCTTGGCGCTTTCAAATTCGGCCATGGTGACGACGCGCCTGCCGGTGCGCGCCGCGAGCAAAGCCGCTTCGTTAACCAAATTGGCGAGATCGGCGCCGGAAAACCCGGGCGTGCCCCGCGCGATGACGCGGGCATCCACGTCGGGCGCCAAGGGCACCTTTCGCATATGAATTTTCAGTATCTTCTCACGGCCCAAAACGTCCGGGTTGGGAACCACCACCTGGCGGTCGAAACGGCCCGGCCGCAGCAATGCCGGATCGAGAACGTCCGGCCTGTTCGTCGCCGCGATAAGGATAACGCCTTCGTTGGACTCGAAACCGTCCATTTCGACCAGGAGCTGGTTCAGGGTCTGTTCGCGCTCGTCATTACCGCCACCGAGGCCGGCGCCGCGATGGCGGCCGACGGCGTCGAGTTCGTCGATAAAAATGATACAAGGCGCGTTCTTCTTACCCTGCTCGAACATATCGCGCACCCGCGACGCGCCGACACCGACGAACATCTCGACGAAATCGGACCCGGAAATGGTGAAAAAGGGAACATTGGCCTCGCCGGCGATGGCGCGCGCCAAGAGCGTCTTACCGGTTCCCGGCGGACCGACGAGAAGACAGCCCTTGGGTATTTTCCCACCGAGACGCTGGAAACGGTGCGGATCTTTTAGGAAATCGACGACTTCTTCAAGTTCCTGTTTCGCCTCGTCGATCCCGGCAACATCTTCGAAGGTGACGTGGCCCGATTTTTCGGTCAAAAGCTTGGCCTTGGACTTGCCAAACCCCATGGCCTTGCCGCCGCCCGATTGCATCTGGCGCATGAAGAAGACCCAAACCCCGATCAAAAGCAGCATCGGGAACCAGGATATGAGGATGCCCCAGAAGGTGGGCGTGTTCTCGTCCCAGGGCATGACGTTGATGCGGACGCCTTTTTCATCGAGTTTGGTGACGAGATCGGGATAAGCCGGTGCGTAGGTTCCGAAAGAACGGCCGTCGCGGAAATGGCCCGTGATCTGTGGACCTTGAATGACGACGTCCCGGACCTCGCCACCCTTGACCGCGGAAAGAAAATCGGAAAAAGCCAAACTCGTCTGATTGGTGCGCACGGACGTGCCCTGAAATAGATTAAACAGGGCGAAGACCAAGACGGCGATAACGACCCACAGCACCAGGTTTCTACTGAAATTCACCTTACTTTTTCCTTTCTCGCCAATCCTCTGGGCTTGGCTTATCCTATTATTACCGTACTTCTTTCAGGCCTCTATGACATAGTATCCAAACACCATATGGCAAGAACTAAAAAACCGTATTGGGCGGAGCGAAGCGCAGGGAGCCGATTTCTACCCCCGGGAAACAACCCGCCCCGCCCCCCGAACGGACAAACCCCAAATGGGGAACTGAGACAACGCCGCGTTCATCGAATAGCGCCGGCAGGGTGGGGCGAACCATTGCGGGAACCCGATTTTCGCCCATCTCCGGGCACGCGTTAAGCACATCGCGCCAGCCCTCACCCCCCAACGGCGTCAAGACCGTCCCGTGCGCTCTTCCCTTGCCCTCGATAGTGATAAAAAACCGGCGGTCCCAATGGCGCGCCTCTCCGCCCTGAACCTTAAGCGGTGCGGGCAACCCGCGCCGCTCCCGGCAGATCAGGAACCCCTCAGGGTCAAAAAAACCGGTCCGGCCCGGAACGACCCGGCACCTCGAAAGCGTCTTGGCGAGACCATGGCCTTCTTTTAAAACCGTCCCATGAAGCCGTTCGAGTTTATCCGTCCTTGGGCCGTAAGTCCGCCCCCCGACGGCCATGAGAAGCTTGCGCAAGGCGCGGATGGAAACCTCGTCCGGAGCCGCCGCCAAAAGCCTTCCGTCAACCCGCGCGAAACCGGCGGGATGAATGAACGCGGCCCGGGCGATAAGGGTGGAGGCGGCGGCGTTCAGGGCTTGACGGGCGCGCCCCATGCGCGCCGAGGACGCCGCCAATCCGGCCACCGTGACCCCGGCCGCCTCAAGGTCCGGTAAGGCGGCGCGGATTCTTGCGCGCATATAGGCGGGGTCGTGATTGGAAGGGTCTTCAATCCAATCGTGATCCCGTTCCATAAGAACCGCCTTCAGCCTTTCCGGGGGCAAGCCCAGGACCGGGCGCAACAAACGCCCGGAACCGGTCCCGGTCATCGCGGGCATGGCGGCGAGGCCGTCGGGACCGCTGCCCCGCCCGAGACGCATAAGAAAGGTTTCCGCTTGATCGCGCCGGTGATGGGCGAGAAGAAGATGCAGGACGCCCGCGTCCCGGCACCAACCGTTCATAAGTTTGTAGCGGGCCGTGCGGGCCGCAGCCTGAATGCCGCTCGACGGTTTGTCACCAGGCCAGACAAGGGTTTGGTGGGCGATGCCCAAGCGCTCCATCCACCTCCCGACCCTTAGGGCCTCTTCCGCCGAGGCGGCCCTAAGCCCGTGATCGACGCTCAACGCCGTGACCCAGCCGCCCCGGTCCCGCGCCCAGCGATCGCAAAGCAGGCAGAGCCCCATGCTGTCGGGACCGCCGGAAACGGCCACCGCGATGTGAGGCGCCGCCTCGAAAGGCGCGAAGGCCTCCATGAGAGCGGCGAACTCTTCCTTGGAAACCGGTTCTTCGGATCCGGTTTCGATGTTGAGGGGCAGGGTCTTCACCGGCAGCCGCTTCGCTCCCATTCCCGGGCCAAGGGCTTGGAAATACGGGTGGGAAGGTCTTTGAATTCCTTTTTAAGCTTTCCATAGGCGGAGCAGGCTTCACGCTTTTTTTCCAGCGCGGAAAGGGACATGCCGAGCTTGAGAAGGGAATCGGGCGCTTTGGCTCCCTTCGGAGCCTTTTGGTAGGCTTCAAGGAAAATCTCGGCCGCTTTTAAATACCGGGCGCGGACGTATTGGGTTTCCCCCAACCAGTAGCGCGCGTTACCGGCAAGGGCCGTATCCCCATGGGCCTCGATAAATTCAGTCAAGGCCTCCGAAGCCCTTTCATAATCGGCTTTGCGGAGCAGGCCGAAGGCAAAGGCGTAACGTTCCTTCACACTGCCTTCGGGAAGAACCCCTGGCTTTTTAGCGACAGGTTCGGGCAGGGATTGGGGCTTGAGCGCTGCTTGTCGACCGGCCCCGGATGCCGCCATGGAGGATTGGGCGGACGTGAATTCGGATTGGCTGATGGCGCCGAGGCTTCCCGGTGGCGCGCCCTGTCCCGGAACGACCTGTTGGACGCCCGGTGGCTTCGAAGCCGCATTGACCGCGGGGCCGTTCCCGGCGGCGGCCTGGCCACCAAGGCGCGCGGTGTTTTCCAGGGCGTTTAAGCGAAAATCGACATCGCCGACCAGTTTATCAAGCCGTTGACTGAGTTGGTCGATCTTATAACCAACACTTTCAACTGCACCCGTCGTCGCCCGGAGTTCGCCTTCGACATCGCTGATGCGGACTCCTTGGCGGGCGAGGGCACGGCCGGCGCCCCCGTCCGTTGCGCCCCCCCCCCCATTGGCGAGGCGCGTATTTATGGTTCTGATATCGCGTTCGAGCCGTTCCAACCTGTCAAGAAGCGGACCGAGGTCGGCTTCCTGAGCCAAGGCAGGAGCCGAAACGAAGGGAGGCGCGGACATCCCCAGCAACAGGATGAAGGCGGCGATCCCGATCCGGCGTTTCATAAATTTTCCCCCGACACTAGAACATGATCCCTGACTGTGCCTTCCATTCTAGGCAAAAATATGGCGTCTGCTCAACGCCGGAAAAAAATGACCGAACGATGAAAGTCAGACGCCATAATTAGCGGCCCGCGCGTACGGGCAAATAATCCGTTATTTTTTCGGCGGCAATCCAATGGTGGTCACGGCGCGACGGTTTTGAGCCCAGGCCGCCTCGTTGGAGCCGAGAGCGACGGGACGTTCCTTGCCGTATGAAATGGTTTTCAGGCGGTTTGGATTGACCCCCAAGGCGATAAGGTAATCCTTAGTGGAATTGGCCCGGCGTTCGCCGAGAGCCAAGTTGTACTCACGGGTACCGCGCTCGTCGGTGTGCCCCTCGACGGTAATGACCAATGAGGGATATTTCTTTAGCCACACGGCCTGTTTTTCAAGTGTCTTGCGGGCATCCGCCTTCACGTTGTATTTGTCGAAATCGAAAAAGACCCGATCACCGACGGACATGACCAAATCTTCCTGGGAACCGGGCAAGGGCCCCATATTCCGTTGAGTGGTCGTTATTGTAGCAGGAGTCTTGGCGCCGGCGCCTTTGGCTCCGGCCGTTGTTTCAGGCGCGCTTTCACAAGCTGCGACCAGGGTTAGCCCCGCTATAAGACCCAGGATTTTCAAACGCATAGATTTCTCCCCATTACCGGAGCGTTGAAGATTTAACGAATGGCGCTGTCACAGTGATACAAACCGAACCCATGCCGATGGTAACGACACTACTTCTTATCAGCAACACTAACCCATTGTCTTAAGGTGAAAAAAGTCCAATTCCAAGCGTTTTCTTTATGAACATGTGAACTCATTCCCCTTACCGGTCCGAAATCAATGGCGACCACGCCGGATCGGAAGCTTCCAAGGGGGTAATGATCTCTCTTTCGTTTTCTCCCGTCAAGTCGATGGAATATATCCTGGACCGCCCCCCGCTTCCGTCCGCACGCGAGGGTTCCTGGCGGAAAAACATCAACACCCGCCCATTCGGCGCCCAGGTCGGGGCTTCGACGAGGAAGTCTTCGGCCAGCAATCTTTCGCCGCTGCCGTCCTTACGCATGACGCCGATGAAAAATTTACCTCTACTCATTTTAGTAAAGGCGATGAGATCGCCGCGCGGAGACCAGACGGGGGTGGCGTAGCGCCCTTTCCCGTAACTGATTCGGTGCACATTGCGTCCGTCGCTATCCATGACGTAGATTTGTTGGCTGCCGCCCCTGTCGGAGTTGAAAGTAATTTGTTTTCCATCCGGGGAATAGCTGGGCGAGGTGTCGATGGCGGAATGGTTGGTCAGGCGTTTTACGACTCTGGTCCTAAGGTCCATGACGTAAATTTCCGTATTCCCATCCTTGGCCAAGGACATAATGACCTTCTTGCCGTCCGGCGAAAACCGGGGCGCGAAGGTCATGCCCGGAAAATCGCCCAACACTTCCTGGCGGCCGGTGTCGATATTGAAAATATAGACCCGCGGCGTATTGGCGTAATAGGAAAGATAGGTGATTTCCTGAAGGGTCGGGGAAAACCGGGGGGTCAGAACCAAGTCGTCGCCGGACGTCAGGAACTGATGGTTTTCTCCGTCCTGGTCCATGATCGCGAGACGCTTACGCCTTTTATTCAAAGGTCCGCTTTCGGAAATATAAACGATCCGGGTATCGAAATAACCGCTTTCACCGGTGATCCGTTTGTAAACCGCATCGGCAATTTTATGGGCAATGCGCCGCCATCCCTTGGCCGCCGCCGTATAGGCCAAGCCTTCCATGGACTGTTCGGCGAAAACGTCCCAAAGGCGGAATTCGACCCTGATGCGGCCATCTTCCATAAAACGGACGCGTCCCTGGATCAGGGCCTGGGTATTGATGACGCGCCAATCGCCAAACCTGGGAAGGGTGGCCATGGAAAGGCCGGTCTGGATGAAGGCCCGGCTGTCGAGGGGCCGGAACAGGCCCGAACGCGCAAGATCCGCGGCGACAACCTCGGAAATGCCTTGGCCGAACTGTTTTTCTTTGTCCGAACCGCCACCGAAATCGGTTACCGCGATGGGGATGGGTTCGACCGTCCCCCGGGTAATATCTATCCGCAATTCAGCCTGGGCGGCGTTGAATGGCGTCAACGAAAAAAGAAAGGCGGCCAGAAGGACCGGTAATCGCCACGGAATCATGATCCGAACATCTCCTTTGGATTGAATACTAACGTCATTGATCTCCACCGGTCATATTTTTCGCGCGGCAGTTTGAACGGTTGGCAGTTCTGGTTCAAGACCGCCCTGAGCGCACTCTCCGCCGCCGCCCGGAAAAAGGGATCGGTCTGCAAGCGTTTCTGATCCCTGATCCGCGCTTGCCGGGGCGTGCCGTCGGGGTTCATCTCGACACTGATTTCTATGACCAGATTTTCGGCGTCCTTGGCCCCGGAGGGTAAGTTCCAGCACTTTGCTATCTGTTGACGAACCAGGTCGATCTCACTGATCGTCAAGGGACGGTCGGTGGAAAACTTGCTGGTCGGCGAAACCAGGGCGCGAGCGATCTGGCGCTCGAAGGATTCTTTTTTCTTTGGTTTTTTCGCCTTGTCCTTCTTTTTGGGCTGCGGGGCGTGTTTTTTAAGATCCGCCAGGGTTTTCAGCACCGAAGCGAAGGTATCGGGCGGTTTGGGCTTTCGGCGCGGTTTGACCTTGGCCAGCTTCGAGAGCGGTTTCGGTTTCGCCTTGGGTTTCGCCTTGGGTTTCGGTTTAGGTTTTTCCTTGGCTTTCGGCTTGGCGTCGGGCGATGGGGTCACGGCGGCGATCTCGGGCTTGGGTTCGGGCGCCGGCGCGGGCGCGGGCGCGGCGGCTTGCGGATGCTTGGGTTCGTCGACCTTCGGGGGTTCGGGAGGCGGCAGGGCCTTGGCCTTTTTTTCCGGACGCGGAGGTGGAGGGGCGGCGTTGGTCACATCGTCCACCGTCACCAATTCCACCATGATCGGCGCCTCGACCAGCAATTCCGGGCGGTTTAAACGAGGCAGCCCCAAATAACCGGCCACGGCCAGGAACAGGTGAAAAAGAACGGATGTGAGAATTCCTCTCGACATGGCGTTGCGCCCCCTTTAGGGAGAGACCTTTCTGCTTGTTTTCGCGCCTTTTTTCTTCTTACCCGCTTTTACCGGAGAACCGGGCCGGTTGGTTATCAGCGCCACCTTGCGAAATCCGGCGGCGTTTATGGTTCCCATGACTTCCATGACACGGCCGTAATCGATGGATTTATCGCCACGTATGAAAATGCGCAGGTCGGGATTGTTGCCGGTAATCGCCTTCAGCCTCGGGGCCAGGGCGGGCAAGTCGATTTCCGTGTCTTGAATGAAAATCCGTCCCTCGGCATCGACGGTGACGGCGAGCGGCTCGTCTTCGCCGGAAACGGCCTTCGCTTTGGTTTGCGGCAGATCGACCTGAACCCCGACCGTCAGCAACGGCGCCGTCACCATGAAAATCACCAAAAGAACGAGCATGACATCGACCATGGGGGTGACGTTTATGTCGCTCATGGGCCGATGTTCGTTGCGGTGGAAGCGCCCATGACGGAAGTATCGCGATTGAGACGACGTTCTAGCGGCCATGACTAGACCTTTTCCTCCATCTGCCGGGAAAGGATGGCCGAAAACTCTCCGGCGAACGTGTCCAACCGGCCGGCGTAACGGTCCAGGTCTTTGTTGATCTTGTTATAAGCGACCACGGCCGGGATCGCGGCTAGAAGCCCCAACGCGGTGGCGAAAAGGGCCTCGGCGATGCCGGGCGCGACCACGGCCAGCGAGGTGTTCTTCGACAGGGCGATGGCCTGAAAACTATTCATGATCCCCCAAACGGTTCCGAATAAACCGATAAACGGCGCCGTCGCCCCGGTGGTGGCGAGAAAGGTCATGTAGCGTTCGACCAGGCTCATCTCGCGGGCCAAGGTGATTTGCATGACCCGTTCGATGCGTTCGTTCAAGCTGGCCCTGTTGCCGTCCAGCCCGCTCAGGCCCTTTTTCAAAGCCCGCCGCCATTCCCGCATGGCCGAGACGAAAACCGCCGACATGGGGTCTCGGGGCTGGGCGCCGATCCGCTCGTAAAGTTCGTCAAGCGACGACCCCGACCAGAAAGCCTGTTCGAACGCCTTGGCCTTTACGTTCAAGCGGCGTAACCCCATGACCTTCTCGAAGATAATGGCCCAACACCATATGGAAGCCAGTAAAAGCAGAATGATTACGCCCTTGACGATGATGTCGGCCCGAAGAAACAACGCCCAGACCGAAAAATCGACGGTGGCGACGTTGGAGCCCAATGTTACGGCCTCGATAACGTTATTTTCCATATTCAGTAACCCGTAGCCTTCCCTTGCAATGGCTTTCAAGCCGTTCCCTTACGCCCCCGGGAATCCGAACCGCACGGCCCGTAGCATCCATACAGACAAGCGTAATATCCATGCGAACCAAATCTTCGCCGCCGCGCGTCACCCTTTGTTCGAGTTGAAAGGAAGCCCCGCCAATTTTACAGACCCACGTATGCATTTGTAAAAGATCGTCCAATCTCGCCGGCCTTCTGTAATCGGCGTCGCAACGACGCACGGCGAAGACCACGCCTTCCCCATCCAACCAGTGTGAACTTTCGACGCCGAGCGACCGCATCATCTCGGTCCGCGCCCTTTCGGCGAATTTCAGGTAATTGGCGTAATAAACGATGCCCCCGGCGTCCGTATCCTCGAAATAGACCCGGATGGGGAAGACGTGGGGGTCACCGGCGCCGGACATCTCATCCCAGGAAAGCGGTTCAGTCATCGCCGCCCTCCGCCAGCATGTCCAACTGGGGCTTTTCCCGGGCCCCGTCCGAAGGCGCCGCCAGACCCAAATGGCGGTAGGCATGTCCGGTCAGGGCCCGCCCGCGCGGGGTGCGCATGAGAAATCCCTGTTGGATAAGATAGGGTTCGATGACCTCTTCGATGGCGTCGCGCTGTTCGGATAGGGCCGCGGACAGGGTTTCCACCCCCACCGGGCCGCCGCTGTAGTTTTCGGCGATACAACTCAAATAGCGCCGGTCCATGGCGTCGAGGCCGCAAGTATCCACTTCCAGCCTGTTGAGCGCCGCATCGGCGGCGGATTTATCGACCTCTCCATTGCCTTTTACGGCGGCGAAGTCGCGCACCCGGCGCAACAACCGCCCGGCCACCCGGGGCGTGCCGCGCGCCCGTCTTGAAATTTCCGCGGCGCCGTCGGCCGTCAGCCTTAAATTCAGCAACCCCGCTCCCCGGACGACGATCCGTTCGAGTTCTTCGGGGGAATAAAACTGCATGCGCATGGGAATTCCGAAGCGTTCCCTGAGCGGCGTCGTAATCAGGCCCGAGCGGGTCGTCGCCCCGACCAGGGTAAAGGGCGGCAGGTCGATGCGAACCGAGCGGGCCGCCGGGCCTTCGCCGATGATAAGGTCAAGCTTGCGATCCTCCATCGCCGGATAGATGAACTCTTCAACAGTCGTCGGCAGCCGGTGGATCTCATCGATGAAGAGAACGTCTCGGGGCTGAAGCTTCGTCAGCAGTGACGCGAGCTGCCCCTTATGCTCGATCGCCGGACCGGAAGCCAAGGTGACGTCCACGTCGAGCTCTTCGGCGAGGATGTACGAGAGTGTCGTCTTGCCGAGGCCCGGCGGCCCGTGGAAGAGCACGTGGTCCAGCGGGTCTCCGCGACGATTCGCGGCCGCGACGAAAACCCTCAGGTTCTCTTTGATCTTGTCTTGGCCGACGAAGTCGTCGAAGCGCGAAGGGCGGAGAGAGATGTCGTAGCGCCGATCTTCATCTCGCTCGTCTGGGCCGACTTCGCGGAACTCTGCCTCGTTCGCCATCGTTCAGCTCATCTGCCCGAGGGCGTCACGCAAGAGCTCGCCCACTTCGCGTCCATTCGGCTCGCCGATCGCCGAGATCGCCCGGTTCGCGTCTGCGGACCGATAGCCCATCTGAACCAGCGCCCCCGCGACGACGGCGAGGGGTCCCGTGGGAGCGGGCGCGTTTGGCGCCGGCGTGTCTCCGGCCGGCAGATCCGTGAAGAGCGAGCCGAGCTTATCCTTCAGC
>ENA-ORDP01001327-ORDP01001327.1-marine-sediment-metagenome-genome-assembly--contig:-NODE-1327-length-13735-cov-10.926170_pt1 | contig 13735 bp, 13 predicted proteins | sample MGYA00248627_ERZ508539 | MGnify/ENA primary metagenome ERZ508539 (study PRJEB26208, sample SAMN05571518) | marine sediment metagenome | biome: deep sea; feature: Hydrothermal vent; material...
AGAAGGTACAGAAGGCGCTCAAGGAAATAAAAACGAAGAGTGCATCGAAACAGGACATGGAAACAGCCAAGTCAGAGTTCAGGGAAGAGATATCTAATGCGATGACACCGAACACCCTGGTACATCTTGCTGGTTATGGAGATGTTAGCTATGACAGTAAGGCAGGCAATGATGGCAGCTTCAATAGAGTCAACTTTTCTCCTATCTTCCATTATCAATACAAAGATCTATTCATGTTGGAAGCCGAGCTTGAGTTTCAGGTGCAGGCTGATGGTGAAACAGATGTGGAAATGGAATATCTGTCCATCGACTGGTTCATGAATGACTACGCTACGCTCGTTGCGGGTAAATTCCTCAGTTCAATAGGCCAGTTCAGGCAAAACCTTCATCCATCGTGGATCAATAAAATGGTAGATGCCCCTCCTGGCTTCGGGCATGATGGCGCTGCACCGGTCTCCGATGTTGGGCTTCAGGTTCGCGGTGGCTTCGGTGAAAAAATCCGTAGTAACTATGCGGTCTATATCGCTAACGGGCCGGAATTAAATGTAGCAGCTGAAGGTGGCGAGTTTGAACTGGAAGGTATTATGGCTGAGGGCTTTAATACCGATGTTGATGGCAACAAAACCTTTGGTGGTCGTTACGGAATTATACCCATGGTCGGTCTTGAAATCGGCTTGTCAGCCGCAACAGGTAAGGCTGCAGTGACCAATATCGTTGATGAAGAAGCCGGCACTTCAATGAGTGTACTGGGTGATTCCCGTAGCTATGATGTTCTGGGTGCTGACTTCGCGTGGCAGAGAAAAACTTTAGATTTTCGCGGTGAATATGTGAAGACTAAAATTGGCGAGGCCCTTACCGGCCCGGGCGCATCAGAAGGTGCCAGCTGGAAGACCTGGTATCTGCAGGCAGCGTACATGATACCATCTGTCAGCCTTGAGCCGGTGTTGCGCTACACCGATTTTGATGCACCGGGTACTACAGGGGACGTCAAGCAATGGTCAGCCGGTCTCAATTATCACTTTACCAATCATCTGCTTGCCAAGCTTAATTATCAGTCCAATGATGTAAACAAAGGTAGCCATATTCCTGAAAACAAGTGGCTTGTCCAACTGGCTTATGGCTTCTAAGGGGAAATGACATGAAAAAGCAAATGACTAATATCTATCGCGTTATGGCCCTGTCTGTACTACTCGGTGCAGGTAGCGGGGTTTTTCAAACTGCTGTCGCCGCGGATTGGCCGGTAAAAGGCGATTTTGGCAAGGGCGCCCAGCTATGGGTGGAAAACTGTAACCGTTGTCACAGTTATCGTGATCCACAGGAGCTTCGCGATGATCAATGGATAACATCAATTTATCACATGCGTATACGTGCCGGACTAACCGGTCAGCAGGCCCGCGACCTGATCACGTTTATGCAGAAATCGAATAAATAGTAGTGGTTCCATGTTTTTAGCAGTGCAGTGAGATGGAATGCCATTTCACTGCACTTGCTCTTTATTTCTTCCTGCTTTAAGTACCTCATAATGGCTATGAAAAGATCCGACATAGCCCTCCTCTGTAGTCATCACCTGAGCACCTCTATCAATTGTATTTGCTTCAAAGCTTGACCTATGCCTAAGGTATAGGTTGTAAACTTGGAGCATCACGGAATCGTATGGGCATCATGGATCCACAACTGATGCAGTAGCACCAGCAGATGCCTAAAAAGATATGCCGAATATGAATTTGCTATTGCAGACATCTGGGAGTAGTTTTTTTACCGGTTGTACCGAATTAGCGAGGAGAGATGAAATGCTTACAGTAACTGAACTTGCAAGGCAAACCGATACAACGCCGCACGCCGTTCGCTATTACACTCGTAAAGGTTTGCTGCAACCGGTCAGGCATCCAGAGAATAATTACCGTCTGTACAAACCCAGCGAAGTACGCTGGTTAAGGTTTGTCAGGCAGGCAAAAGCGCTGGGTTATACGTTGGCTGAGATACGGGCAATTATGCAGGATGCTGATAAAGGTCAGTCACCCTGTCCACGAGTGCGTGAAATATTACTCAAGCATATAGAAGAAAACAGAAGACAGCTTGAGATTTTAATGGATCTTCAGAAGCGTATGGAATTGGCACTCGAACAATGGGCGGATATGCCGGATGGAATACCGGATGGGCATTCTGTTTGTCACCTGATAGAAAGCAGCACCAAGGATATTAAAGGAGAATTGCAATGATAAAAGACCCAGTATGTGGGATGACCGTTTCTGCTGACAGCGAACATCATCACAAACATGACGACAAAGATTATTATTTCTGTAGCTCATCCTGCCATGACAAATTTATTGCTGACCCGGAACAATATCTCGCTACAGAATCACTGAAAGATCCTGTTTGTGGAATGGATGTTTCTGCTGACAGTGAACATCATTACAAGCATGCAGATAAAGATTATTATTTCTGTAGCTCATCCTGCCATGACAAGTTTACTGCTGACCCGGAACAATATCTCGCACCGGAATCACTGAAAGACCCTGTTTGTGGAATGGATGTCACAGAGGGTTCCAAGTATAAATCCCAGAGCGATGGTGAAAACTATTATTTTTGCAGCGCTTCATGTAAGGAGAAATTTGACAATAACCCCGCTGATTATATTCATAAACACGAAGCTCATGGCGACCACGATCACGGTCATAGTCATGCTGAAAAAGGAAATCTCAGCCAGAATGGTTCCAGCGATACAGACAGCAACATCTATACCTGCCCCATGCATCCCGAAGTGGAGCAAGAGGGCCCGGGTGCCTGCCCCAAGTGTGGTATGGCACTGGAACCCAGGGACGTTCCCCTGGTGGCTACAAAAACTGAATATACCTGTCCTATGCACCCGGAAATTGTTCAGGACCATCCTGGCGCCTGCCCCAAATGCGGCATGGCGCTGGAGCCGCTTACCGTGGAGATTGAAGAGGATACCAGTGAACTGGACTATATGAGCAAGCGCTTCTGGATTAGCTCCATTCTTGCTGTCCCGGTATTAATCAGTGCCATGGCGGCCGAATTCTGGCCGCAAGCGATGGCTGGGTTGATCGATCCCAGTCTGCGTCAGTGGCTTGAAATGGTGGTAGCAACCCCTGTGGTGATCTGGGGAGGCTGGATCTTTTATGTACGCGCCGTGCAATCGGTAATCACAGGTAACCTTAATATGTTCACCCTCATTGGAATCGGTGTATCGGTTGCCTGGACATATAGTGTGATTGCTACCGTCGCCCCCGGCATTTTTCCGCCGGCTATACTCAACGAGGTTGGTGTGGTTCCAGTCTATTTCGAGGCTGCCGCCGTGATCACTGCGCTGATATTGCTCGGCCAGGTACTGGAACTGCGGGCACGCAGTCAGACTAACGCCGCCATTAAGCTATTGCTGGGGCTGGCGCCTAAGACCGCGCGAATCGTTCGCAACGATGGCACCGAAGAAGACATACCCATGGAACATGTGAAGGTGGGTGATATACTACGAGTACGCCCTGGCGAAAAAATTCCGGTGGACGGTACCGTCCAGGACGGCGTAAGCAATGTAGATGAATCCATGGTCACCGGTGAACCCATTCCGCTGGAAAAGGCCCCCGGTGACAAGCTGATTGGCGCGACAGTAAACTCAACGGGCAGTCTCCTGATGCGCGCTGAGAAGGTGGGATCGGATACCCTGCTGGCGCAGATCGTACAGATGGTGGCTGACGCCCAGCGCTCGCGGGCGCCGATCCAGAGACTGGTCGATGTTGTTGCCGGTTACTTTGTTCCGGTTGTTATCGTGATTTCCATCATCACCTTCTTTGTCTGGTGGAACTGGGGACCCGAACCCGCACTGGCCTATGCGGTGATCAATGCTGTGGCGGTACTGATCATCGCCTGCCCCTGTGCTCTGGGACTGGCTACACCCATGTCGATTATGGTCGGTACCGGTAAAGGCGCGATGATGGGAGTGTTGTTCAAGAATGCCGAGGCACTGGAGGTGCTGAGAAAGGTCGATACCCTGGTGGTGGATAAGACCGGTACTCTGACTGAGGGCAAACCGAAACTTGTCTCGGTGGTCGCGATAGACGGCTTTCATGAACACGATACCCTGCGACTGGCTGCCAGCCTGGAGCGGGCCAGTGAACACCCGTTGGCCGAAGCCATAGTCCGGGGTGCAGAGGAACGTGATAGCGTACTGACCAAAACCGATGACTTCCAGTCTGTTACCGGTAAGGGTGTGACCGGCACAGTGGACGGCCATAGTGTCGCACTCGGTAATATCAAACTACTCACCGACCTGGGTATTGATGTTGGTGATTTGCCACAACAGGCCGATACCTTGCGTAGCGATGGTCAGACAGTGATGTTGCTGGCGATAGACAACAGGGCCGCCGGACTGATCGGCGTGGCCGACCCCATTAAGGATTCCACGCCGGAAGCGATTGCTGATCTTCACAAAGAGGGTCTCAAGGTGGTGATGTTGACCGGCGACAGCCGCAAGACCGCCGAAGCGGTGGCCGCCAAGCTGGACATCGATCAGGTGCAGGCAGAAGTGCTGCCGGATCAGAAGGCGGATGTGGTCAAACAGCTTCAGGCAGAAGGTCGTATCGTTGCCATGGCGGGTGACGGCATAAACGATGCGCCGGCACTGGCCCAGGCTCATGTGGGTATAGCAATGGGGACGGGGACAGATGTTGCCATGGAGAGTGCGGGCGTGACGCTGATCAAGGGTGATCTGCGAGGGATTGTTCGCGCAAGGCATCTGAGCCGCGCTACAATGAAGAACATTCGTCAGAACCTCTTCTTCGCCTTTATCTACAACTCTGTGGGTGTACCCGTTGCGGCAGGTGTGTTATACCCGGTATTCGGTCTTCTGTTGTCACCCATCATTGCGGCGGCAGCGATGAGCTTTAGTTCAGTATCTGTCATTACTAATGCCTTGCGTCTACGACGGGTAAAAGTATAGATCGCTAGAGAAGGAGAAAAAAATGATGTTTGGTAATGCTGGTGGATTTGGTTTTGGCGGGATCTTTATGTGGATTTTCTGGATACTGATCATTGTAGCCATAGTCGCGCTGTTCCGCAGTATTTCGAGTAGCCGCTCAGGTACTTCAGCATCAGAAAATCCGATGGAAATACTGCGTAGACGTTATGCGAATGGTGAGATTTCCGATGAAGAGTTCGAACACCGTCGTAAGGAACTTGAAAAATAAACCGGCTCAGTCCACAGATCAGTGCCCACAAATCTTTCCGACATGTTAATGTCGGAAAGATTTTTTGTATCACCAGCGTATTCACGGTACAGGTAATGTCTACGTATCAAGCCAGAAAAACCCCCTCATCTGGGTAATGGATTAGAATGACCTGAAAGTTATTGGTACTCTAGACATGCCTGCCGGTGAAGGATATCAGATGGTTAAAATAAAATAGTTTTTTTTCCTGTGACAAGGAAGAACGGAGAAAATGGTTATGAAAAACAAAAATATTTTTTTTAAAGAGAAAAAATCGGACATGAAGATCAGGATAGCTAGCGGACTCGCTATTGCTCTTACTTTCATACTATTCCAGGGCTTCATGTCGCAGCCAGCTTCTGCAGAAGATATTGTCACTGTTTATAAGTCGCCTACCTGCGGTTGCTGTAGGGGCTGGGTAAGCCATCTTGAAGCGAATGGTTTTAAGGTGAAAGCAATAAATACCGATGATGTGGTGAAGCACAAGAAAGAAGCCGGCCTTCCACAGAAACTTTATGCCTGCCATACCGCTCATATTGATGGCTATGTTATCGAAGGCCATGTTCCTGCAAGTGCAATCAAAAGATTACTAGCAGAGAGACCGGCAGTGACAGGTCTGGCTGTACCGGGCATGCCAACGGGATCTCCGGGTATGGGAGGTAAGAAGGTCAGGTATCCCGTTGTTACCTTTGATAAATCTGGAAAGACGACTATTTTCAGTACTCACTGACCGTGCATATTTTTTCAGTGAAATATCAGCAATCTGTAAAAATTGTTTCTCTGCTTACGATGCTAAGTTTGCCTGTACTACTGTCATCCTGCGACCAGGATACCCAGGATCGCAGACTGCCACGTATTCCTGGGCCGGACTTTAAAGCAGATGCACAAAATGGCAGGGTATTGTTTTCTGCCAATTGTGCAAAATGCCATGGTGAAAATTTGAGAGGGACCAACAATGGTCCGCCTTTTCTGAACAAGGCCTATCGGCCGGGTCACCATGGCGACATGGCGTTCCACCTTGCTGTCTCAACAGGAGTCAAACAGCATCACTGGAAATTCGGTGACATGCCGGCAGTTGCCGGTTTGTCAGGTGAGGATGTTGCCAATATTATTGCCTATGTCAGGTTTGAGCAACAAAAAGCAGGTATCAAATAGTCTCTCTGATATCGTTTCAGGAGTCAGCTCTAAGCCAGATACTATTTGGTATTATGAATATAGGCATAGCCCTGCATCTGTTTTTTGATAATTTGCAGGATACCAGCAGGAATAATTTTCATATAAGGATAAATATCGTCTCTTGATTGGTTCAGTGCTACCAATGAATTGTTACAAATGGCAAATTCAACGCCCTGCTTGTTCAAGGATTCCATCAATTCACTGTAACCACCGTATTCTTCATTAAATGAATTCGCAGGTAAAACTGCCCTACCATAAAGCACAATCTGGATTTTATATTTAATACCGCGAGGTTTCAGGTACTTGATGGTATAGGCTGCATTAGTCAGGGTCTCTTTCAACTGTGCCCCAGGATCAGAAACTCCAAAAACCACTTTGACTGGTTGATTTTGCTTGAAATAGTTGTCATAGCCCATACCCTTTGGTACTGGGATTTCAGGTATGGTCGGAAACGGAATACTCATCATAGGCATATTGGGCATACCGGGCATACTGGGCATATCGGGCATATCGGGCATTTCAGCAGAAAATGCTGTGTGCACACTCAGGGGGAGCAGCAGTAACGCAAAGATAAATTTTTTCATCATATTTTTCTCAGGTTTCATAAATATTATTATAAATACTTATTTTCTAATAGCGAATATTTCCACATTATATGCCTAAATCTATGCGAATAGGCAAGGCCAGAAATGCCGCTACAAAGCCGATACTCCAGATAGCCTGTAGAGTGAGGGAGTATAAGCCCCCCTACCAGGCCGAGCAAAAGCTTGTCACCAAGGCCTACACCTATTCTGCAGCTACTTCAACGCCATTCTTGAACAATGCGTGGTGAAAGGTTGGGTCGTGCGCAAGGTCTGCACTGCTCATCAGACCCCTGATCACAACAGAGCAGCAAAGCCTTTTAACATATATCCTTTCATTTTTGTCTCTCTTGATCTATTACCTTGCGCTGTGACAGCCAGAACCCGGTTCCCGGTTCCCGATGAAAATGAAAAATTTCAATAGGAAAAAATTCCAGTAATGAGAAGCCTACAACCTGGAGCTGACTCCAGGCCAGGGGGAATTTCAATAAAAGTGACGAGTGGAGGTTTTTATGGTGTAATTTGCCCTGGTTATCCACTGATTGTTGATGGTGTAAAAAGTGGTGTGGCAAGAATTTGCTTGAATTATTATTTTTGCAGAACTTACATATTAATTACTTGTCACAGGTACAAGTGAGTTTTACCAGATTATAAAAAATGCCATCAACACGACTTATTATTCTCTTATCAGCACTGCTAGTGATATCTCCATTGATGTCTAATCTGGCTATGGCTAGTGCCTCCCATTCTATGCAGTATTCGGTGGTAAAGGAAAATGTTGTTGCCATTACTAATGAATGCTCCTGCAGTGATCAGATTACAGGCCAAACCTGTCCTGACGAGGCCTGCCAGTGTGATACCAGTGTCACGGCACTGGTCTTTCCAATTGACGTTAGTCCAGCCCCTGCACCACCAATATCGAATACTTCCTCAAGTCTACAGGACCCCCTCGACAGGGTGCCGGCAGTCATTGTACCCCCCCCTATTCCTGGCCTTTGATAGCTACCTTTTTAGAGTAGTTGTTACACAGTGGTAGTTTCGGCACTACCGATTTCGGTTTGCTGAAATATTTATCGGGGCTTAGGCGAAAAGATCTTTCCAACAAGGTCTGATCGAAAGTCCTGAATCAGGAATAGATATAGAGGAAAAACATTATGTATAAACCAGGATTCCCTTCCATACAGGGGGCGTCGATGTCGCGCCGGACCTTTGTCAAAGGTGTGGCAATGGGCGGCGCTGCTGGCCTGTTGGGCCTTGATGCCCGACCACTGCTGGCTTCAATGGATAAAGGTCAGAACGGGCCGGTGACATTGAGCGGTACTCAATTCGATCTTACGTACAGCCCGACATTGGTAAATTTTACTGGTGAAGAGCGCTATGCAACGGCAATCAATGGCTCAGTACCGGCCCCGATCCTGCGCTGGAAAGAGGGTGACAGGGTGACGATGAGGGTAAAAAATAATCTTGCAGAAGATACATCTATTCACTGGCACGGGATTATCCTGCCCAGTGAGATGGACGGGGTTCCCCATATTAGTAATAGCTTTGGTGGCATTAAACCGGGTGAAACCTTTACCTACAGTTTTGATGTCCATCAAAATGGAACATACTGGTATCACAGTCATTCCGGTTTTCAGGAGCCTACGGGAGCGTACGGTGCAATTATCATTGAACCGAAAGAACCCGCCCCCTACAAATTTGATAGAGAATACGTAATTGTTATCTCTGACTGGAGTGACGAAGACCCCTATCGTGTGTATCACAAACTGAAAAAGAATTCTGATTACTATAACTTTAAGCAACGTACATACGCCGACCTGAGTAAGGACATTAAAGAAAATGGTCTTGCCAACACCTGGAATGCGCGAAAGATGTGGCTGCGGATGCGTATGAGCGACAGAGATATATCCGATGTCACGGGCTATACCTATACATTCCTGATGAATGGACAGAATCCTGCTGATGGCTGGACTGGCCTGTTTAAACGTGGCGAAAAGGTGTTGCTGAGATTTATTAATGCAGCGGCGATGACATTCTTTGATGTCCGTATACCCGGTCTAAAAATGACTGTGGTGGCTGCAGATGGACAATATATCGAGCCGGTCACCATTGATGAGATGCGCATAGGTGTAGCAGAAACCTTTGATGTCCTCGTCGAGCCAAGCGATGACCGCGCCTATACAATATTTTCCCAGGCGATTGACCGATCAGGTTATGCGCGAGGAACACTGACTCCCGATTTGTCATTGAAAGCGGCTGTTCCAGAAATGGATCCTGATCTTATTCTCACACATACCGATATGGGAATGGACATGGGCGGCATGAGTATGCCCGGTATGAATGGTGCCGGGCATGATATGTCGAACATGAAAAAAGCCGACAGCAGTAAAGAGATGCCCGGGAATATGCCAGGGATGGATCATGGCAAGCACAATATGTCCGGCATGACAGGAGGCGGAGCAAATAGCAGTATGCAGCCCAGTGGTGCAAAAGCGGGCATGGGAAATGGGTTGGCCGGTTATGGTAGCAGCCGTGAAGTCAGGCATTTCAAATCTGAATATGGTCCACAGGTCGATATGCGCGCTGATGGTCAAAAATTTCGGATCGATGATCCAGGGGTTGGTCTAAGAAATAATGGTCGCCGAGTTTTAACCTATGCGGACCTGGCCAATCTCTACCCAACACCTGACCCCCGTGAACCGGGACGTGAAATTGACCTGCATCTTACCGGGAATATGAGCCGTTATATGTGGTCGGTGAATGGTATAAAGTTTGCCGATGCAGATCCCATTCAGCTTAAATTTGGTGAGAGGGTACGCATGAACCTGGTCAATGATACGATGATGAACCATCCTATTCATCTGCATGGTATGTGGAGTGACATTGAAACCGGTGATCCTAAACGGATACCCAGGAAACATACAGTTGTGGTGCAGCCGGGACAAAAAATCAGTTTCCTGGTGACAGCTGATGCCATGGGAGGATGGGCTTATCATTGCCATCTATTCTATCATCTGCTCGGCATGTTCAGAAAAGTCGAAGTGGTCTAAGGGGGATATGACGATGAAAAAGAGTTACTTTATGATTGGCAGTTTGTTTGTATCTTCCTTGTTTATGTCCTCCAATGCGATGGCAGCTGGGAGAGATGATCCGTTACTTGGTATGCTGTTAATAGATCAGTTCGAGTGGCGTGGAGGTGATGGCGATGATCCATTTGTATGGGAAGCGCAGGGCTGGATAGGCAAGGATCTGAACAAGTTCTGGTTCAAGACTGACGGAGAGGTCACCGGTGGCGAGACGGAAAGTGCAGAAATTCAGGCGCTATACAGTCGCGCAATTGCACCATTCTGGGATGCGCAGGTAGGCTGGCGCAGGGATATTCGACCAGAGCCTAAGAGGGACTGGTTAGTGCTCGGTGTTCAGGGCCTGGCGCCTTATCAGTACGAAGTAGATACGGCTTTATTTTTTGGTAAAGATAGCCGAGTATCTGCCCGATTTGAGGCTGAGTATGAATTCCTGTTTACCCAGCGGTTAATTCTCACCCCTAACGTCGGGCTCAATATATTCAGCAAGGATGACCCAGAAGTGCGTATTGGTTCCGGGATTTCTGATCTGGAACTCGGCTTACGTTTACGTTATGAAATACGCCGTGAATTTGCTCCTTATATTGGCATCAATTGGGAAAAGGTATACGGAGGCACCGCAGATTACCGGCGTGCTGAAGGACGTGATGTCAGTGACTTACGGGTTGTTGCGGGTATTCGAGCCTGGTTTTAATGGAACCCCTAAGGGGCTATGATTAATTCAAAAAATGTCATTGCACCCTTCGGGCATTTCCTTCAGGAAGGCTACGCCATTCTTGCGGTCACGAGCACCGAAGCGTGGCAATCTCATAACGTGAAATCAAGCGGTTAGAGATTGCGTCGTCACTATGTTGCTCGCAATGACGAATAAATCAGAATTTCCCTAAAGCCAAAAGTTCAAAAATAGAGAAGATTCTTGCAGCTTATTCAGCTTTAAACCTCCAACTTCCAACTTCTAAAACTGCCGTTGTAATCCGGCCCTCTGCATCAGGGTAGTCGCCAGTTCTTCAACTGACATGTTGCTTGATTCAACGACAGTTATATTTTCCTGTTTATACAAACTGCTGACCAACTTTATTTCTTTACGACATTGTTCAATTGATGCGTAGCGACTGTCAGGCATACGGCTTTGACGTATTTTTTGTAAGGAGATCGGGTCAATAGCAAGGCCATAGAGCTTAGCCTTCCACGGTTTTAGTGCATCAGGAAGTCTACCTTTTTCCAGGTCTTCATCAACTAACGGGAAATTGGCGGCACGAATGCCAAATTGCATCGCCAGGTAGAGGCAGGTAGGCGTTTTGCCCGATCGTGATACACCGGCCAGTATTATATCGACATATTCGTAGTCCCTGGTACGTAGTCCATCGTCGACATTCAAAGTGAAATTTACTGCATCCATGCGAGCAAGATACTGGTTTTGGTTACCCATGCCGTGTGTCTGCCCGATGGCAGGAGAGCTATGTTGCTTCATTGCTATCTGTAATGGAGGCAGGCAGGTGGAAAATAAATCCAGTACAAAAAAGTCTTCGTTGATAAGTCTTTCCCGGTGAGTTTTATCCGATAGAGTGCTGAAAACTATTATCTGTCGGTTATCATTTTTTACAGCCTGTATCTGTTGGATAAGCGCTGATAACTTTTTCTCTGTGTCGATATACGGCAGCACAGTGTATCGACAGTCACCTTTATTAAACTGCGTTAGCAGACTCCTGCCGAGTGCCTCGGCGGTGATACCGGTGCGGTCGGAAACAAAAAAAACTTCGAGGTTGATTGGTTGATTCATGATTGAAGCTGTAGGTGCGAATTCATTCGCACAGTTGTGTCCGAATAAATTCGAACCTACAATAAAATCCTACCATTGTTGTGATATAGCTCTGATGTTTTTCATTCCTGTTTCGTCCCAAACCCACCCCCACCCGGTGTTCTGATCAGTATCGACCCCCCGGCAGGCACATCAACTTCCACGCAAGCGGGCAGGGCATACATTTTCCCGTCGGGATCAATATACCAGTTTTCTCCACACGCTCCGGCATTTCCACCGGCCAGGCCAAAGGGCTCAGTTTGTCGCCGGTTGGCAAGTATTGAAACCTGTACCGGTTGGTGGAAGCACAGGCAGCGTTCAACACCGTCACCACCATTAAATTTTCCTTTTCCACCGCTATTCTTTCGTACTTTAAAATATTCAACTTGAACTGGAAAACGTTGCTCAAGAATCTCTGGGTCGGTGAGACGGGAATTGGTCATATGTGATTGTATGGCGCTGGTACCGTGATGATTCGGACCGGCACCAGTACCACCACAGAGGGTTTCATAATATTGAAATTTTTCATTGCCGAAGGTGAAGTTATTCATTGTTCCCTGTGAAGCGGCCATCACACCCAGTGCTGCAAACAGGCAATCTACAATTATCTGTGATGTCTCAACGTTTCCTGCTACTACAGCAGCCGGGAAAGCAGGGTTGATGAATGAATAGTTGGGTATGCGCAATTCCAGAGGACGCAGGCATCCTTCATTCAGTGGTATGTCCTTGTTAACCAGGCAGCGAAAAACATAGAGCACAGCTGCTCGGCAAACCGAAGCAGGTGCATTGAAGTTTGAACTCAGCTGCTTAGAAGTACCACTGAAATCGACAACAGCAGTTTGATTTTCATGGTTTATCTTAATACTGACATTGATGTGTGCACCATTGTCCATCAAACAGGAAAACTGCCCGTCATCAAGTGTACCAAGGAGTTTTCTGACCGTTATTTCCGCATTATTCAGTACATGATTCATGTAGTTACTGACTACGTTCAAACCAAACTCTTCCAGCAATTTATGCAGTTCGCTGATACCTTGATGATTGGCTGCCAGCTGGGCACGCAGGTCAGCAATATTCTGTTTCGGTTTACGCGCTGGATATTTATTCTGAGTTAGTAGCTCATTCAGTAAATTTTCATCAAGATGGTGGCCCTTAACGAAACGAATATTATCCAGCAAGATGCCTTCCTCGCTGATGTTCTGGCTGGTGGCTGGCATTGACCCGGGGGTAATGCCACCTATATCGGCATGATGAGCACGATTCGCGACAAAGCCGATTAGCTCGTTATTAATATGAACTGCACTAATTAAAGTGACATCAGGGAGGTGAGTTCCACCTAGATAGGGGTCATTCATAATCACCATATCACCACCTTTCCAGGATAAGTCTGCAACAATTTGAGTCATGGCGTAAGCCATGCTTCCCAGGTGTACTGGAATATGAGCAGCCTGCGCGCACAACTCACCTTTATGATCAAATATCGCACAAGAATAATCGAGCCTGTCTTTTATGTTTGGTGAATAGGCACTACTACGAAGAGTCGCCCCCATTTCATCACAAATCGCCACGATACGGCTCGAAAAAAAACTTAAAGCAACAAGATTCATAAAACTTACTTCAAAAATTAGTTGTTGTTGGAAACGGATCAGAACAGATTAAAACCAATTCTATAATGCCACATAAAGGTATTAGTCAGTAGTCTTCGTGTGCTGTTGATGTAACTTTAAAAATATTTAAGGAGCCTCTGATTAAGTCTGGTTGATGAGGTTGCTGTTCAAAAAAGTCAGTGACCAGCCGAAGATTTCAGCTCATTGCCCGGTTATGAGCAAGATTTTCAACGCAGTCACTGACCTTTAAGGACAATAAGGTCGCAATCAC
>ENA-ORDP01001328-ORDP01001328.1-marine-sediment-metagenome-genome-assembly--contig:-NODE-1328-length-13733-cov-2.601915_pt1 | contig 13733 bp, 17 predicted proteins | sample MGYA00248627_ERZ508539 | MGnify/ENA primary metagenome ERZ508539 (study PRJEB26208, sample SAMN05571518) | marine sediment metagenome | biome: deep sea; feature: Hydrothermal vent; material...
TGCGGCTTGTATGCGTCCACTCTGCCAACGAAGCCGGGCGGCATCTGTTATTGTTCTTCCCAGTTGTTCTTGAGAATTGCCTCCGTTTATCCCGGCGGCTTGAGATGGAAAAACCATAAAGAAAAAAAGAAACGCAGCAACCACAGCGATGATAGCCTGTCTATTTTTTGTCGGTTTCATATTACCCCCTCCTTTGTCTGACGTTCACGCAGATATACATCGTTTCTTTTGTGAACGTATTGGGGGATGAATGTTGTATCCCCCTTGTTATCCGGGGAAGGTATGTTGTAGAATGCTCGCCCGGATTTGTTACGCGGATTAAGTTCATCATAACATAAGCTGTTTCTTCATCTCAGATAAGCAAGGAATATGCCGAGGTTTTTTAGAAGGTTAAAAAAATAAACCCTGTAATATCAGTATGTTTCAGGGTTAAGCGCAGCTTAAACAGAAAGGCTGTGGAATGACTTACAGGACTTGGGGAAGAGCTTACACAAGTGAGGTGAAAAAAGAAGCTCTGATTAAGTCGAGATTGATCAGAGTTTCCTTAGATCCTAGGGGTTTTTTTTCGTTTTGATAAAACTTCGGTTTCGATGTGGCGGATTGTGCCACGAGGCAGGGCTTGCCAAGCGCGTTCATGCAGGTAATAGAAGGCAATTTTTAAGACAGCCTCAATCCCGCCAATGCCAAGGGCAACACTCGTATCCCCTGTGATGAGGTAGGCAATTGTGATTGTTGTTGTGGAGGCGACAATTCTCCAGCTCACGCCCTTTAAAAGGCTTCTGATCCGTGTTTCTCGTTCCATGGCCCCAAATATACCACAGCGCGAATAATTTTTAGAAATAGAAGTGCGATTGCAGGGTCTATATTAAAAGGGATCTGCGTCCGTGCGTCTTTGGTATTCAGTAAAATAATAGGGAATGCCATTTTCTTGCAAGGTTTTGGAGGTGGTGTTTTGTTTAAATTGCTGCTCGAACGCAGGGAAAAAAGTATCGCAATCAAAAGAGTGTTGAATGTGAGTGATGTAGAGTTTTTTGCACGCAGGCATTTTCAGGGCCACTTCAAAAATTTCTTCTCCTCCGATGACAAAAATATCCGCGATTTTTTTTTGATAAGAGGATGCTTGAAAAAGTTTCAGGCCTTTTTCAAGTGAATCAGCAAACAAGACAGGGGGAGGAAAGTCCGGGTTTTGTCTGCGGGTTAAAACGAGATTGATTCGATCGGGCAGGGGACGAAATTTTTGTGGGATAGAGTCCCAGGTCTTCCGTCCCATCATCACGATGTTTTGTTTCTGAGGTATTTCTGTTTCTGTGGTGAGTGTTTTAAAATATTTCATGTCACCCGGAAGATGCCAGGGCAGGGTTTCGGATTTCCCGATGCCGCGTTGTAAGTCCATGGCGACAATGAGACTAAAAGAAATCATGGTATTTTAAACGGCAAGCGGAAATTTAATAAAGGGAGCGTGTTGGTAGTTAGACAGCTCAATATCCTCAAAACAAATATCAAAGACCGGTTTAGCTGCGACCTTGATTTGAGGCAATGTAAGGGGGCTACGCGTAAGTTGTTGTTTTAATCCATCAATGTGATTAGCGTAGATGTGGGCATCCCCCAGGGTATGTGTGAACACACCGGGGATTAAGTGACACGCATTTGCAATGAGCGTCATCAACAGTGCATAGCTTGCAATGTTGAAAGGAACCCCTAAAGCGACATCGGCGGAGCGTTGGTAAAGCTGACAGTCCAAGCGGCCGTTGATGACGTAAAACTGAAAAAAAGCATGACAAGGGGGTAAGGCCATGCGGTCGAGATCTCCAGCATTCCAGGCACTGACGATAATACGGCGCGAGTCGGGGTTGTTTTGGATCAGATCAATGGCATTTTGAATCTGATCCACGTGCGTCTTTTGGTAGGCGTTTGATTTTTCATCCCAAACAAATTTTTCCCACTTGCGCCATTGATAGCCGTAAATCGGCCCCAGCTCTCCGTTTTCATTGGCCCAGGCATTCCAGATGGGCGTGTGTTCTTTCAAGTTTTGATTGATATTTGTCGAACCTTTTAAGAACCACAAAAGTTCATAAACAAGCGCTGAAAAGAGGACTTTTTTTGTGGTTAAAAGGGGGAAGCCTTCCCTGAGGTCGTATTTGTTTTGACACCCAAAGATCGAAATCGTCCCTGTTCCGGTACGGTCTGCTTTTTTCTCGCCATTTTCGAGGATGTTTTGAACGAGTTCCAGATATTGTTTCATGGGAGGTCAATCAGCCCCTCTTCCTTAAATTTACGAGGCTTTTTTGAGAACTCTTTTTTTTGTTTTGACTGCAATGCGTTTTTGTTGCCAAGCGACCAGCAAGGAGCTTGCGATAAACCAGGAGGAATAGGTGCCGACGACGACACCCAAGAGCACAGCCAAAGCAAAATCGTGGATGACTTCTCCCCCAAAGAGGTAAAGCGCGACAACGGCCAAAAAAGTGGTGATACTGGTAATCAAAGTTCGTGAGAGATTGTCGTTGATAGAGCGATTGATCACTTCTCCAAAGGTTTCTTTTTTTCTGCCCTTGAGGTTTTCCCGAATGCGGTCAAAGACAACGACCGTATCATTTAAGGAATAACCCGCAACTGTGAGCAAGGCGGTCACCAAGAGGAGGGAGATTTCTTTATCCATGAGGAAAAAAAAGCCGAGCACGACAAAAACATCGTGAAAGGTTGCAATGGCCGCAGCGATTCCAAAACGAAACTCAAAACGAAAGGCGATGTAGGTGATAATGAGCACCAGGGAAAAAATAATGGCATTGATTGCGTCGCCTTGAAGTTTTTTCCCGATGGTGGGACCAATTTCTGTGCTGCTTTCGACGATAAAGTTGTTTCCGGAAAAGGCCGCGGAAAAAATATCTTTAATTTTACCTCGGATGTTTTCTCCAGCGATTTCTTGTTTTTTGAGTCGAATGATCAGCTTGTTGTCTGATGAGATTTCCTGGAGCGTGGCGTTGCTTAAGCCTCCGCTCTCTAAGGCCTTTCTCGCGGCATTGATTTCAATGGGTTGATCAAACTTAAGCTGGATGGCCGCCCCTCCAGAAAAATCAATGCCTAAGTTGCCGCTTCCTCTTGAAATTTGCACGAGTGCGATGAGGCCAATGGCCACCAAAATAAGTGAAATCATGAAGAATTGTTTGCGTTTTCCAATGAAATCAATGTCCGTTTTTTTTATGATCGTAAACATGGTGTTCCTTATTTTAGATTCAAATCAGAGTTTCTTTTAAATACTGAGGGTTTCAAGCCTTTTTCTGCCATTTAAATAGTCATAAACGACCTTTGTGGCGATGAGGGCGGTGAAGAGATTGATCGCAATGCCCAAGCCCAAAGTGACGGCAAAGCCTCGAATGGGACCCGTGCCAAAGGTAATGAGCGCGATAGCCGTGATTAAAGTCGTGACATTTGAGTCAAAAATAGACGTAAATGCCTTTTCGTAGCCTGCGTCGATTGCCATTCGCACAGGACGACCTGCTCTGAGTTCTTCGCGGATGCGTTCTAAAATCAAGACATTGGCATCCACGGCCATACCAATGGAGAGAATGATGCCTGCAATCCCGGGTAAGGTCAGGGTGGCATTCAATGTTGCGAGTGCGCCAATGAGTAGAATGATGTTAATGCCCATGGCCGTCACGGCGAGCAAGCCTGAAAAGCGGTAGTAGATGACCATGAAGACAATAACCAATGACATGCTGATAAAACCTGCGGTCCAGCCTTTTTTAATGGAATCACTGCCGAGTGATGGGCCGACGGTCACATTTTGAAGGACTTTTACGGGGGCGGGCAGTGCGCCTGCACGTAGAATAATCGCCAAGTCACTGGCTTCTTGATGGGTGAAGGTCCCGCTGATTTGTGCGCGTCCGCCGGAGATTTTTTCTTGGATCCTGGGGGAGGAGTAAATATTACCGTCTAAGACAATCGCAAGTCGTCTTTGTACATTTTTTTGTGTGACTTGCTCAAAAAGTGTTGCACCTTCACTGTCAAAAGTGATGGAAACATAAGGAGCATTGAATTCTCCAATTGAAACACGGGCGTCGGAGAGTAAATCGCCCCCCAGTGCGGCTGTTTTTGTAACGATGTGGGGGCTTTTTGTGACGGTTCCTGTTTCTGTATTGGTCATGCGTTCAAATAAAATTTCATCATCCTCATCCAGTTTGTCTTTGAACAGATCTAGGAATTCCTGCTCCTTGCCCTCTTCGATTCGGCCCGGAAAATCACGCAGTAGCGGATTATTTTCATTGAGTAATTTGAATTCGAGCAGGGCTGTTTTTCCGATCAATTCCATCGCACGCTCTGGATCGTCAATCCCGGGCAGTTGGACCAAAATCTGATTGTCGCCCTGTTTTTGAATGAGGGGTTCTGCGACACCAAATTCATCCACACGGTTTCTGATGGTTTCTAGAGCTTGTAAGGTCGATGTGGTGAGAATGCGGTTTTTTTCGGCTTCCCGAAAGGCAAGCACTTTTTTTCCACCGCTTTCTTCTTTCGTGACGAGGTTGGGAAATTCTTCATCCAGAATTTCTCTTACGATCTCGGTTTTGTCTGAAGGAAAGGAAAGGGTGATCAGGCGGTCTGTGACCTTGACCGAAGGACTCTCAACTTCTTTTCTTTCAAGTACACCTTTTAAAGTGCCCGCCATACGTTCAATGGCATTGTCGACAGCCTTTTCGACATCAACTTCCAAGACGAGATGCATGCCGCCTCTCAAGTCGAGTCCGAGTGAAATCCCTTTGTCGGGGAAAACATCACCCCACCAGGCCGGTAGTTTTGAGTAGATTGAGGTCGAAGGCAGGAGAAAAAATATTGCAATGATGAGGAAGGCAATCAGTGTAATTAACCTGCCTTTAATTGACTTTTTCATAAACAAAAACCTTTTTGTAATTTATTTCTATATTTTTAATGGAGTCCCGATGTTCTGGATCATTGAGCCAGGGTCTATTCCTCGTCTTTGAGTTCTTCGATATTGGCCCGGAGAACTTTAAGACGAACCCCTTCGGCAACCTGAAGTGTAATAATTTTAGGGCCGAGGTTCGTAATCGTCCCGATGAGTCCCCCTGTTGTATACACTTTATCACCTTTTTTGAGGGCTTCCACCATGGCTTGCCGTTCTTTTGCTTTTTTCTGCTGTGGACGGATGAGAAGAAAATAGAACACAACAAAGATGAGGATGAAAGGAAGAAAAGAAACAATGGGGTTCATTTCCGGCGCAGCGGCCCCACCACTTTCTTGCGCCCAAGCGTTCGAGACGAAAATATTAAACAAAACAACCTCCATGGTTAGTGCTTCCTTTTTAGATGCCAAGTGAACGATTGTGGTAAAAATCGTGTCGAAATGCGTCGAGTGTGTTTTCTGCGATAGCCTTTCGAAGCCGGGACATTAGCGAGAGATAATAGTATAAATTGTGCAAAGTATTCAAGCGCATGGACAATAACTCCTTTGCAACGAAGAGGTGTCTCAAGTAGGCACGTGAAAAATTGCTGCAAGTGTAACAGGGACAAGAGGGGTCAAGAGGCAAATCATCCTCCTTATAACGTGCGTGTTTGATGTGCACTTCGCCGTAAGCCGTGTAGAGAATGCCCGTGCGGGCGTGTCGTGTGGGCATGACACAATCGAACATGTCGATGCCACGCGACACGGCTTCGACCAGGTCGCTGGGTGTGCCGACCCCCATGAGATAACGCGGTTTGTCTTCAGGAATGAGTGGCACGACCTCTTCTAAGACCTTGAGCATTTCTTCCTGAGGTTCGCCGACGGAAAGCCCGCCCACGGCAAAACCATCAAAACCCAATTCCAGTAAACCTGTAAGGCCTTGTTTTCGTAAATCAGGATAAGCCCCACCCTGAATAATGCCGTAGAGCATTTGATCTTTGCGATGATGAGCCGATTTTGAGCGTGCCGCCCAGCGCAGTGTGCGTTGCAAAGATTCTTGTGCACGTTTGCGCGTCGCCGGATATTCAAGGCATTCATCGAAGGCCATGATGATATCGGCCCCCAGCGCGGCTTCAATCTCAATGGCCTTTTCCGGGCCGATGAAGTGACGTGTCCCGTCAATGTGAGATTGAAAGGCAACGCCTTCTTCTGTGATTTTACAGAAGCCTTTGAGACTAAAGAGTTGATAACCCCCACTGTCGGTTAAAATCGGCCGATCCCAGCCAATAAAAGAGTGCAAGCCTCCGCGCTTTTTGACAAATTCGTGTCCCGGCCTCAAAAACATATGGTAGGCATTGCAAAGGATGATTTCCGCGCCCAGATTTTTTAGGTCGACGGGATCCATGGCCTTCACTGTGCCTGCTGTGCCAACTGTCATAAAAGCCGGGGTTTCAATGCAACCGTGTGGCGTACGAAGACGTCCGCGTCGCGCAGGGCTGTTCTTGAGTTGAGCAAGCACTTGAAAATGCGGGCCTGAGGTAACATTTTCCGATTTCACAATGATTCTTTATCTTCGTAGGGGCGAACCCCTGTGTCCGCCCTGAACTTTATTTTTTGCTTGTACCTGTTTTTGCATTTAGGGCGGACACGGGGATCCGCCCCTACAAAAATATTTCCACAGGCCTACATCTTTTCCGGTGCGCGAATGCCTAAGAGTTTGAGTCCGTTTTGTAGCACAATGCGTACTGCTGTCACGAGTACTAGTCGAGCTGCTGTGAGCTTTTCATCGTCTGTGACCACGCGGCAGGCAAAATAATAGCTGTGAAACAAACCCGCAAGGGTTTGCAAATAAAAGGGGATACGGTGTGGCTCCATGGACTCGGCTGCCGCTTTGATCAAGGCCGGATACTGCGAAAGCTCACGAATAAGGGCCAACTCACTGGGCAGAGTCAACAAACGCAGTGTCTCTGGTTTTGCATTCTGAATGACTTCATCCACGTCCCAGTCATTTTCTTTAGCCACACGCACGATGCTGCATAAACGTGCATGGGCATATTGCACATAAAAAACCGGGTTGTCGTTTGTGGTTTTTTTTGCCAGTTCGAGGTCAAAATCAAGCGTTGTATCCGAGCGCCGCATGAGAAAAAAGAAACGTGTGGCATCCACGCCGACTTCTTCCATTATTTCGCGCAGCCTCACAAAAGTGCCTGCACGTTTGGACATTTTAATCGGCTTGCCATCACGAAGCAGATTCACGAGTTGGTGAATGAGAATGTTGACCTGTTTGGCTTCGTAGCCCAAGGCCTGCGTCGCCGCTTTAATCCGCATGACATAGCCGTGATGATCTGCACCCCAAATATCAATCAAGCGGTGATAACCCCGATCAAATTTATTCTTGTGATAGGCAATGTCAGAGGCAAAATAAGTTTTTTGTCCATTGCTGCGCACCACTACACGGTCTTTGTCATCCCCAAATTGTGTGGTTGCGACCCAGGTTGCGCCCTCTTTTTCAAAACACATTTTTTTATCATCGAGAACTTTCAAGGCGGTTTCGACTTCATTGTGATCGTGCAGGGTTTTTTCAGAAAACCAGCGATCAAAGTCGATGCCAAAATCCTGCATGTCTTCTTTGATCCAGACAATAATGGTTTGCAAACTGTATTGTGTAAAAAAAGGCAGATGTTCAGATTCTGGATTTTTGAGATAGACATCGCCATCACGTGTTTTTAAGGCTTTTGCAATGTCGATAATGTAGTCGCCCTGATAGCTGCCCTCTGGCAGCGTCACAACTTCTCCGAAAAGTTCTCGATAGCGCAAATAGGTCGAGCGCCCCAGTAAGCCGACTTGCACACCGATGTCATTTAAATAGTATTCCCGGTCAACCGTATGTCCGGTGGCTTCGAGCAGGTTTGCCAAGGCATCTCCTAAGGCTGCGGCGCGTCCAGAGGCCACGTGTAGCGGGCCAGTGGGGTTTGCGCTCACAAACTCAATGAGAATCTTTTCCTTTTTTGAGGAAAGAGAACGCCCAAAATTTGGACCTTCTTTATGAATGATGGGCAGGATTTTGAGCCAATAGTCCGCACTCAGAAAAAAATTGATATAGCCCGGCCCTGCGATTTCAATTTTTTCAATCCAATCGACTTGGCCTTCAAGTTTAGAAACAAGAATCTCTGCAATGGCACGCGGGGCCTTCTTTTCAATTTTTGCCAGCATGAGGGAGATAGTTGTCGCAAAATCGCCCTGGCCCTCATGTTTAGGGCTTTCGAGTAGAATTTTAGGGGTGATTGTGCCTGTAAGTAAGCCATCCGCACGGCAGCTTGCAAGGGCTTCTGCGATGAGGTTGACTAAGGCTGATTTGCCAAAATTGACTTGATTCTCCAAAAGACTGTCCTGTCTCCAAAAAAACGGTTATTATAGATTGTTCCCTTTGATTGTCAAATGTTTTGAGCCAGAGATAAGGTGTTTCGGTAGATCTCATTTGTCTCTTCTGTGCAGTTTTTTGGAAAATGGACGTGCTGAAATTTTCATGTATACTTTTGAATCGAAGCCGCATTGAATCCGTTATTATTCAATAAATCAGTGACTCAATCTCAAAGGTTTTTTCGTCCATTTTTTTATGGGATGGATCATTTACTTGTAATACTCTAAATGGAGGGCTGTTTTGTGTTGACTCAAAAAAAATATTTAAAATCCAAATCAGTTTGCAAAGCCAAATTTCTGATGCCAAAACAAGCGATTGGGGATGCAGAATTTGTCAATATCGTGGGTGATTTTAACCACTGGGATGTGAAGGCCTCGCCCATGAAAAAGCTAAAAAACGGGGGGTTTACGATTGGATTGGATCTGACCTCCGGCAAAGAGTATCAATTTCGGTATTTGATTGACGGCACAAAATGGGAAAATGACTGGGCGGCAGATAAATACGTACCTTCTCCCTTTGGCGACGCAGAGAACTCGGTCATTGTGGTTTGAGTTCGCCGCGCCGCCAAAGGCGGTTTTTTTGTAATTATGACCAAGGGACTTTTTCTTTCACCAACGCTCCATCGCTCGCGCTGCCTGTATCGAGCCCATTTGCGGGTGCTTGGACGACGATATAATAGAGTGCTTGATCCCCGGTGTTCCGCCAGGTGCGTCGGGCTTCCGGTTGTACACGAATAATGGAACCTTCGCTGACTGGAAAGCGCTCCTCATCAATCATCATTTCACCCTCTCCCCCGATAAAAATGTAGGTTTCTTCGTTGTTTTTATGACGATGCACAAAGGGCATGCCTGTCCCGGGTTCATCTTTGTTGACCGAGACCTCAATTGAAGTCAGACCCAATAAATCCTTCAAAAAAACTTTGCCTTCGAGTCGAATGCCTGAGCCTTCTGGTGCGAAGACATGTTGGTTTAAATCGCTTAGTTTACCAATGTCTTGTTTTTTGTACTGTTTCATTTTTGGCCTCCTGGGTTTGTATGGCGCTATTGAATTTAATGTAACGATCAGTACAGTAAAGTAAAAGCAAAACGCAGGTCAAGACTTTTTTGTACCGATAAGTATATAATATGTCGAACGTCAGGGTATCGTGAGGTTTAAGAAATGGGCCGCAAGAAACAATTTAAGGAGGATGAAGCCTTGGAAGCCGCGATGCGTCTCTTTTGGCGCTACGGCTACGAAGCGACCTCTATACAGGCCTTGGAAGAGGCAATGCGCTTAAAACGCACGAGTATCTACAATACCTTTGGCAACAAGCGGGCCTTGTATCGACGTGTTTTGGATCATTATCTGAAAACGGTGCTCAGTCGATTTGTCATTGCGGTGGAGCAGGCCAAGAGTGCGGAGGCTGCGGTGGAGGCCGTGTTTCGGGAGATCATCACACACAATTTCAGCATCAAAAATCCCGGAGGTTGTCTGGTTGTGCTCTCTGTATTGGAAAGCCACCAGCATGATGATGTGACCCATCGGGTATTAGATGATATTTTGCAAGGCATGTCCAAAGCCATTGTCGAACGACTTCAACTGGGTGTTACCGAAGGTGAGTTAAAACCCGAAACACCCGTGCGTCGTATCGGAGAACAAGTCACCGCAATGGTGAACGGGATTACGGTGATGGCAAAAGCCCATTTTTCAGAGGCACATTTGAGAGAACTTGCGGCGGCTTCAACGAAGACCCTGCTTGCTTCTTATTTGTTCGTCCCCGATGGATAGATATATACAAAGCGTTCACAAACAATGGGCATATCTAAGTTTGCCTGAAGACCATAATGTGCCAATTCTTTTTTGAAAAAATGCCAATGCGTGTCACACTAAACTTTCAAAGAAAGGTCACCTTCTCCTTCCAAAGCGGCAAAGGGTTCTGTGCCTTTGTTGAAGTGTTATAGTCAAATATTTATATACCAAACTTGACTATAACCCGAAGATTTGAGTCCCTGGGCAAGGTCGCTATATAGACTTAGACGAACGAGCTGAATTATTGGGTTTTTATTTATATGTAAACGTAAAAGATATACATTGTGATACAATATCCTGTGTTTAGGTGGAATCCCGAGAAAAATAGAGTGCTGTACGAAACTCGGGGACTGAGCTTTGAGGTGGTGGTACAAGCCATTAGTGATGGTTATGGTGTTTCAGATGTACCCCATTGGAATATTGAAAAATACCCGAATCAACGCATAATGACCGTGATGATCAACGGATATGCCCATTTAGTCCCGTATCTCAAAGAGGGTGATGACTATTTTTTAAAAACAATCATTCCCAGTCGAAAAGAGAACAAAAAAATGAAGGGAGGCAAAAATGTCTCAATTTGAAAATCAGGATAATCTTGATGCCGAAGAATTAGAAATTCTTGAAGCCCATTATGATGGAAAACTCAGAGGTGCTCCTCTCCCCGAAAACATGGTCACGGTAGCAAAAGAAACCTTAAAAAAGAATAAAAATATCAACATTAGGATCTCAGAAAATGACTTAGCATCCATCAAAATGCTGGCTGCAAGAGAGGGGATGCCCTATCAAACCTTGATTGGAAGTCTCATTCATAAATATGCCTCTGGTTATCTTCAACTTTGAATGCTTCTGGGCAAAGATGCCTCAAGCAAAGACATAAGGAACTGTGTCGTTGATCAGCGGGGATCAGGATTCGGCGAAAGAAATGTACGAAAAGTCGTTGTTCTTGCTTAAGCCGCTAGCAAATGCTCGACTCATTGAGGAGGTTCAAAGGCTGTTGGATAAGTGTAAATAGAGGAGGTTTTGAATCGTAGTACAGCGAACAATGTCCCGGATGGGCGAAGCGGTCACCATCGCTGCTACGGATGATGGCAGTTCTACTTGAGATGAGACGGAGGTGTTTTCGGTCTCTGGGAGTATCTGTCTTGGGCGATTGTGTCAGGCTGGGTTAATGTCGGGATGACTTATGCTACTTTCAGCTGCAAACGCTTTCCCAATGCCTGCAAAACCCGGCTCAGGGTTGCCACTTTCGGGTTAGTTCCTGAGCGCTCCCACTTTTGAACCGCCTGATAGGTCACACCTAATTTCGCGGCCAACTCGACGAGAGTCAATCCGGCTTCTTCACGTGCTTTACGTACGAGAATTGGGATTGCGACAGAGGGATCGGGTTCAATACCGTAGACGCCTTCTGTTTGGCTTAACTTTGAGGGTTCAGGGATAAGCTGAGCATTGTCTAACATCGCACCTAAAACGCCGGTAAGGGCCTCCCGACCATTCTTTATGGCGTCTTCGATGCTTTCACCATAGCTCAGAACATTTTCTAATGGCTCAAAGCCTTGGATTAAATAATCCTCATCTTCTTTCCAGATCCGAAACGGGTAGATCACATTCATTTTATCTTTGCCTCTTTTAAGATCTTGTGGAATACAGCCTTATTCAGGTCTTTCTTGCCATGTACAGGTATTGGAACAGGACGCTTTCCTGCCTTGACCATGATGTGATGCGACCCTGTAATACGATCAAGCACCCACCCATGTTTTTCCAATACTTTAACAAGTTCTTTGCCCCGCATGTTGTTCTCCTTTAAAAAAAATATGAGGCCACACAGGGCACTTGAATATAGAGCCATGATACAACTTTAAAGTTGTCCTGTCTATAAGGGTAACCCTCCCCTAAAATAGGGGCAATGTCGATAAAGGCGAGTATTTTTTTAAATAATCTGTTTGAAAATGATCGGCTGTCCTTAATTCCTGAATCAAGGTATGAGATAGCGCCGTGGCTGGAGAGGAATATTCACAACAAAAAGGTTTCAGTCCTGCGTAACTGCATGAAACTATCGTTTACTATTGTTTCAGTATGCTACTTTGGTACACTTTCTGCCAAGACAATCGCCAATAGTAAGAAGCAGATTTATCTTGGATCAGACGCGTTTGTTGATAGAATGCAAGGTCAGTTTTCTTCAAGCGGCGATGTCGGGGAGATCCCAAAGACGCAACGAAGACCGCTCCCAAAGCCACTCAGTCACTATAGAGAAAAATATTCTGATCGGGATGTGGCCATTACAATGGCCTATAAAAGTGGGGGATATAGCATGAAAGAAATTGGAGACTGTTTTGATCTTCACTATTCGCGTATTACTCGGATCATCAACTTGATCAGCCTGATAGCAAAAAACAAGACCTGACCCTACTGACCCTACCATGACCCTACCAATGTTGCCAGAAGTTACAATAATCTCGGATCGGTGTGGAATTCTAAGGGCGAATATGACAAGGCCATTGATTTCTACAACAAGGCACTCAGCATCCTTGAGCTTAGATTAGGAAAAAACCACCCGAATACAAAGATGGTACGGAGGAATATTGAAGCGTTAGGGAGAAGGCAAGGCGGGGAATAACGCTTTTTACTTATTTGAGGTCTTTGTTCAGAGTTGTGTTATTTATTATTGGGATTGCTTTATAGAGGAAACTCAATGTCTAATACAAAAGATCTAGGCAAGATACGAAACTTAATTCTCGACTTTTTTAAAACTAAAAAGATGATAAATTCATTGAACTCGATTCACGAGTTGGAAATTAAAGGATGGGAAAAGTGGTGGCAAGTTGAGCTAGCCATTTATCTAGGACATTCAGAAGATGTCTCAGAATGGGACATGGAGCATCGATTCGATATAGATCAAAGAACGATACAATCTAAAAAGTATGTGATGCTTGATCTTGGATTCAGGTTAAAAAAGCATCGGAAGGAAGATTGGTATTTCCTTGAGTTAAAACAGCATAATGACTATCGGCAGTGTTTTAACAGAATGTGCAAAGATATAGATCTGGTCTACTCTACACGGAAAAAGTCTGCTCACGGAATAACGACCAGATATCTTGTTTGCGCCGGGATTTTCTTGCGCGAAGACGAAGACAAAGTAATTAAATACGCAAAAAATAAACTTGATCGGTTGGGTTTTGATGATGACGGCCTCTTTTTGAAGAATCTGGGGGCATATCACCAATTGCTCATATTTTGATTTTCTAATTTAGAGGGATATAAAGTTGAATCGTGGCGAGAGGGAATCAGGTGCTTGAGGGACGGGACAAGACAGGTTATTTTGAACAGAGGCGTATGTGTCTATACGGTGGGTGAGAAATCGTTCTGGTTTATTTCGTTCATTGAGTGCATGAGACACTCGCAGTAGATTCAATTATGGCTTCTAAGTCGGTAAATTAAACCTTCGGCTGTTTTAAAAAGGAGGCTGTAGGGAAGGGGCATCGCCTTAAGTGGCGATGTAAGGCCAAAAAAAATAGATCTTCACTAAAAAGGCGGAGATATGAATAAAAAGTCTCAGAAAACCAAAGAAAATCACGGCAAGACTGTTATAAAAGAACTTTCCGGGAGGCGAAGGGTCAATCGTATTGTTGGCTTTACC
>ENA-ORDP01001329-ORDP01001329.1-marine-sediment-metagenome-genome-assembly--contig:-NODE-1329-length-13730-cov-33.793784_pt1 | contig 13730 bp, 13 predicted proteins | sample MGYA00248627_ERZ508539 | MGnify/ENA primary metagenome ERZ508539 (study PRJEB26208, sample SAMN05571518) | marine sediment metagenome | biome: deep sea; feature: Hydrothermal vent; material...
ACGCTGGTGGCTAACATCCCCGGTGTGGTGTACCGGCGCGCTCTGGATGTTGACTGGACCATAGACTTTATCAGCGATGATATCCAGATACTTTGCGGTTACCCGGCAACAGATTTTGTTCATAACCGCATTCGCAGCTACGCCAGTCTGATTCACCCGGAAGATGTGCAGGCTGTAGAGGACAACGTGCTGGTTGCGGTACAGGAAGGCCAGCCTTTTGTGCTTGAATACCGCGTGGTCGATGCACTGGGCAGGATTCACTGGGTCTATGAAAAGGGGCAGGCGCATTGCGGCAGACAGGGTGAGGTGCTGTGGCTGGATGGTGCGATATTTGATATCAGTGACAGGAAGCAGGCGGAAAATGAACTGTACAGTTACCAGCAACACCTGGAACAAATTGTTACCCAGCGTACGGCCGATTTACAGAATGCAATCGGGGAGCTGGAGGCTTTTAGCTACTCGGTGTCGCACGATTTGCGCGCCCCGTTAAGAGGGATTGATGGATTCAGTAATGCGCTGCTGCACGATTGCGGCGATGAGCTGAGCGAGGAAGGCAAAGACTACCTGCGACGTATTCTCGCCGCTACCCGGCACATGGGGGTTCTTATTGACGACCTGTTGACCCTTTCGCGCATCAGTCGCAGGCAACTCAGGCGTACTGACATTGACTTGTCGGAAATCGCAAGGTCCGTCGTTGCCCGATTACAACAGGGCGACCCGCAGCGTAATGTGAGGTGTGAGATCGGCAAGGATTTGTATGCGAGGGGTGACAATAGTCTGATGACCATCGTACTTGAAAATCTGCTCGGTAACGCATGGAAATACACTGGCAAGGCTACAGATGCCCGCATAGATCTGGGTTCAAATGTGCAGGATGGCGAACAGGTGTTTTTTGTGCGGGATAATGGTGCCGGGTTTGATATGCACTACGCTGACAAGCTGTTCGGAGTTTTTGAGCGCCTGCACGGACGGGAATTCGAGGGTACCGGCGTCGGCCTGGCAACCGTGAAGCGGATTATAGAACGCCACGGTGGCAGAGTATGGGGAGAAGGCGAGCCGGGGCGGGGCGCCTGCTTTTTCTTCTCGTTACCGGCCGGGTAGGCGTCAAAAACGGCGAAGCCAGGGATTCGCCGCGAAAGATTTATGTAATGTATTGAATAACATAATATAAATTTGATTATTGATCGTGATGAGCAGTGGACTTGTGTAAATGACGGGTCATCCACTCCGGCTGATCAGGGTGCAGGCATTATTTTGTGCGCAAGCGCTTCACTTTTTACTGAATCCGCGTAAAATGCCCGCTTTTCTGCGGTGCCGGTTGTGGCCCGCTTAAGCAGATTTTTTGTAAAGAGGTTTTGTCTCGATGGTAACTATTCGGCTGGCACGCGGCGGCGCAAAAAAGCGGCCTTTCTATCACGTGGTGGTCACGGATTCCCGTAATCGTCGTGACGGGCGCTATATCGAGCGCCTTGGTTTTTTTAATCCTGGCGCGGTTGGTCAGGAAGTCCGTCTCAAGATCGATACCGAGCGTACTCAGCACTGGGTCAGTAAAGGCGCCCAGACTTCTGATCGGGTCGCCAGACTGCTCAAGGAGCAGGCACAGTAAGCGAACCCGGGGCACAGGCCGGTATAATACCGGTTGGCCGAATTTCAGGGGTCTACGGCGTACGTGGATGGATACGGGTTTATTCCTATACCCGGCCGCGTGAAAACATAATCAGCTATCCCACCTGGTATCTGCAAGATGAGAGCGGGGGCTGGCAGGAACAGCGGCTGGCGGAAGGCAGGAAGCACGGCAAAGGTGTTGTCGCCCGGCTGGCAGATTGCAATGACCGTGACCAGGCTCAGGCGCTGACCGGTCGTGAGATCGGTATTACGAGCGACGAGCTCCCTGCTACACAACCAGGCGAATATTACTGGCGTGATTTGCAGGGACTTAGTGTGGTCACGCTCTCGGGTGAGCTGCTGGGGACGGTGGACCACTTGGTCGAGACCGGCGCTAACGATGTGCTGGTGGTCAAGGGTGACCGTGAACGCCTGGTTCCGTTTATCAGTGGACAGGTCGTTGTTGGCGTGGACCTGGCCGCAGGTGAGATCCGCGTGGACTGGGACAAGGATTTTTAAGGGGCCACCATGCATATAGATGTGGTGACCCTGTTTCCGGAGATGATCCAGGACAGTTGCCGGTACGGCATTCCACGCATCGCGGTGGAAAAGCGATTGCTGGAGCTGGAATGCTGGAATCCACGCGATTATGCGGATAACCGGCATCGCCGTGTGGACGACAGGCCCTACGGCGGCGGACCCGGGATGGTCATGCAGGTGCAGCCGGTAGCGGGTGCCATCAAGGCTGCGCGCAGCAGAGGCAAGGGGCCGGTGATATACCTCAGCCCGCAAGGCCAGCGCCTTGATCAGGCAGCGCTTGGGCGGTTTGCGAAGCTACCGCACATGATTTTGCTGGCCGGCCGGTATGAAGGCATTGACGAGCGGCTCATTGAGCAGTGCGTCGATGAAGAATGGTCCATCGGCGACTACGTGCTGAGCGGTGGTGAGCCGGCAGCACTGGTATGGATTGATGCATTGGCGCGCCTGCAGCCGGGTGCGCTGGGTGATGAGGAATCGGCATTATGTGATTCCTTTATGGACGGGTTGCTGGACTGCCCGCATTATTCGCGCCCGGAAGTCGTTGATGGAGTCGCGGTGCCGGATGTCCTGTTGAGCGGCAACCATGCCGACATCGAGTGCTGGCGCATGAAGCAATCGCTGGGAAGGACCTGGCAACGTCGGCCCGATCTGCTGGAGCAGAAGGCGCTGAGCAAGGAACAACAGGCGTTGCTGGAGGAATTTATCCGTGAGCAACAATCGAAATAACCGGAGTGAGCCCGTCATTAGGGGAACAACATGAGTAACATAATTCAGCAGCTGGAAAGCGAACAGATGACCAAAGAAATCCCGGAGTTCTCTCCCGGCGATACTGTGGTCGTCCAGGTCAAGGTCAAGGAAGGGAGTCGTGAACGCTTGCAGGCTTTTGAAGGCGTAGTGATTGCCAGGCGTAACCGTGGACTGAATTCCGCCTTTACCGTACGCAAGATATCTCACGGCGAAGGTGTCGAACGCGTTTTCCAGACCTACAGCCCCACCGTGGCAAGTATCCAGGTAAAACGTCGTGGTGATGTACGTCGCGCCAAGCTGTATTACTTGCGAGAACTTTCGGGTAAGGCAGCGCGCATTAAAGAGAAGCTTTGAATCCATGCGGGAGCCGCTGGCTACCGCGAGGGTTCGGATGAACGGGCAACCTGGCCGCAGGTTGCCCGTTTTTGTTTGTGTCTGCCTGGTTTTCATATCGGCTGTTACATTATCCGGCGTTGCGCTGGCGCTGGATGCGTCGAGCCTGAAAGAGCTGGCACAGCTGGCGCGGGCAGGTGCTCCACAACTGGCGTTGCGACGCATGGATGCCGAGCAACCTGCAGCCGCACAGGACCTGGTGCAGTGGACCGCATGGGAGCAGGAACGCTTGCAGATTCTCGCCGGCCAGGGGCTCAACGCCGACCTGATCGCTCGTGTCGATAGCATGCCGGCGTCCGTGGACGAGCATTTCCGGCGCATGGCCCTGTCACTGAAAGCCGATGCACAACTGCAGCTGGGGCAGGCTGATGCTGCGCGGCAGACGGTTCGTACGCTATTGTGGTCGCAGGGCGCTGCGGTGGACACCGCAAGCCTGACTCGCTGGCGACGCCTGGTGGTGCGCAGTTACCTGCTGGAAGACAAAAATGAAGATGCGCGTCTGGCTTTGCTGCGCTACCGGCAGGATTTTGGTGATGAAGATCCGCAGTGGCGATGGCTCAGTGCGCGAGTGATGCTGAAAGGTAATCATGCCGAATCCGCGTTTAAACTGCTGAAGCGGGACGAAACGCCACAGGGTCGGTTTTTACGCTACACCGCGCAGTTGCGGGTAGCACCGCAACAGGCCGCCGCGGTGGAGAAAATTGCGGTAAAGCAGGCACAGCAGACCGACGTTCCCCAATTGAAAAGTGCCTTCTGGGGATTAGCCGCAGCCGCCGCAAAACAGGCCGGGCAGCCGTACCAACAAATTGAGTACCTGGAACACGCTCTGGCGCTGCCGTTTGACCACGAGTTGATGCACGGCGTGCTTGAACTCGATGCCGATCAACTTTGGGATGCTTACCTGCAACTGGGAAAGCGTATCGGTAACAGCGAGCAGAAGCTGCTCGGAAGTGATGAGGACTGGTATTTCCCGGCTACCGAAGCCATGGAGAAAGAACCGTTACGCGCCCGTGTGCTGTTTTCAGTTTTATCCGAGTATGGCTCTGATGCCCAGCGCCGGTCTCTGGCGCACGAATATCTGGTCGGGATGCTGGATGACCTGCCCAACGGCAAACTTCTGGTCCAGCGCCTGTATCTGGAGTCCCGGCGTTTTGCAGACGTAGGCAAGCTTCCACCGGTGATACGTTACCGGCTGATTGATGAAGCACTGGAATCCGGCGAACTGAAAACGGCTTCGCGATTGATGGCCGGGTTGGCGGAACCACCTGCCGGTGGTGACCGCTTTGCATGGGATTTGCGACGGGCGCGCGTTGCTATTTTTACCGATGAAGTTACGACCGGGGCGGACGTGTTGCAGCAGCTGCTCGCTAAAAAGGAACTGGTTTGGGATGAACAGAAAGTTGACCGGTTTTTGCAGGTTGTGTTTGATTTGCAGACCTTGCAGTATCACCAGCAGGCGCTTGCCCTGTTTACAGCATTGCTGGACAAGCCGCTTGGTCAGCAGCAACAGCGGGAACTCTTGTTCTGGATGGCAGATTCGTTACAGCAGCTGAAGCAATACGAGCGGGCCGCCTATCTATACCTGAAATCTGCAACACTGACAGACATTACGGCCATGGATCCCTGGGCGCAGACTGCCCGTTATCGTGCTGCCAAGGTACTGGTTAAGGCAGGCCTGCTGGAAGATGCGCGGCAAATCTACACGGGTCTGTTGCGCGCCACCCGTGATACCAGCCGCAAGGCGGTTCTGGAAAATGAAATCCAGCGCCTGCATCTGGTTAGCAGCGCCAGGCACAAGGGGAGCTGAGCGTGGCTGACCAGAGTAGTTTTGATGCAGTTTTCGATTCGCCGGTAGGTAAACTGGGGATCCAGGTGCAGGGGAAAATACTCTGCCGGCTGGGATTCCTGTCCGGACGATACCCGCTGAAACAGGCGCAGCGCACGGAGACCTGCAAAGTGCAACGGGCGATCCTGTGCTACTTTGATAACCCGCTCGCTGTGCCGGATATCGATTTCCAGCTTTCGGGCACGCTCTTTCAGCGTAAGGTCTGGTGCGCGCTACGCCGGATTCCAGCTGGTAAAGTAATGACTTACGGAGCTCTTGCCGAGCGTCTGGGGACCGGAGCCAGGGCCGTCGGTAATGCGTGCCGGAGAAATCCGGTGCCTATCATTGTGCCTTGCCATCGTGTAGTCGCACAGCAGGGTCTGGGTGGCTTCGCGGGAGATCACGAAGGCCGGCTGACGAAAGTAAAACACTGGCTGTTGCAGGCCGAGGGCGTTGAAATCCGGAATTAACGTCCCCACCTAGCGTAGGAGCGGGCTCGCCGCAATTGAACCTACCGTTCCTTAATTCAGTTAAAGAGTCGTAAACCATGACAACAGAAACGCAAAAAGAAACACTTGAGTTCCAGACCGAGGTCCGTCAGTTGCTGGGCCTGATGATCCACTCCCTGTATTCCAGCAAGGAAATATTCCTCCGTGAGCTGATATCCAATGCGTCAGATGCCTGCGACCGGCTCAGCTTTGAAGCGCTATCAAATGATACACTCTACGACGGTGACAGCGAACTGAAAATACGGGTAACCTTCGACAAGGACAAGCGGACCCTTACTGTTAGCGATAACGGAACAGGCATGTCACGCGAAGAGGTGGTGGACAATATTGGCACCATCGCTAAATCCGGCACCCAGCAATTTTTTGATGCGCTGACAGGAGATCAGAGCAAGGATGTTGAACTCATCGGCCAGTTCGGCGTCGGGTTTTACTCGTGTTTTATTGTCGCCGACGAAGTAACGCTCACCACACGCCGCGCCGGTACGGCGACTGACGAAGCGGTACGCTGGGTTTCCAGCGGTGAAGGCAGTTATACGCTGGAATCGGTTGAGAAAGACAGCCGTGGAACGGAGGTGACCCTGCACCTGCGTGAGGACGAAGACGAGTTCCTGGAAGCTTTTCGCCTGCGTTCGATTATCACCAAATACTCCGATCATATCTCCCTGCCGATCGAAATGGCCTCCACCGACGAGGACAAAGAGGACGAGTTCGAGTCTGTCAATAATGCATCGGCCCTCTGGAAACGCCCCAAGCGCGACATTTCAGACGATGAGTACAAGGAATTCTATAAACACGTTTCGCATGATTTCGGTGAGCCATTGATCTGGAGTCATAACCAGGTAGAAGGCACCCAGTCGTATACCAGCTTGCTCTATGTCCCGAAGCAGGCGCCGTTTGATCTCTGGGACCGTGACCGACGGCATGGCATCAAGCTGTATGTGCGCCGCGTGTTCATCATGGACGATGCAGAAAACCTGATGCCGCAGTACCTGCGCTTCATACGTGGTCTGGTGGATTCTGATGACCTGCCGCTGAACGTATCGCGTGAAATCCTGCAAAAGAACAAATTTATCGACACCATTCGCGGTGCCTCGGTCAAGAAAGTACTGGGTCTGCTGGAAGGTATGGTCAAGAACAACCCGGAACAGTATGTGGAGTTCTGGAGCCAGTACGGCCAGGTCATGAAGGAAGGGCCGGCAGAAGATTTTTCCAACAGGGAACGCGTTGCGAAGCTGCTGCGTTTTGCATCGACGAACAGTGACAAGGAAGAACAGGATGTTTCGCTGGAGGACTATGTCAGTCGCATGCAGGAAGGTCAGGAAAAAATCTACTACGTGACCGCAGACAGTTTTGCGGCAGCCAGGAACAGTCCACACCTGGAAGTGTTCCGCAAGAAAGGCATCGAAGTGTTGTTGATGAGCGATCGTGTGGATGAATGGCTGGTTTCGCACCTTGCGGAATTTGACAGCAAGGCGTTGGTGTCGGTAGCCAAGGGTGAGCTGGATCTTGGCAAACTAGGCGACGAGGAAGACAAAAAAGCTGCCGAAAAAATTGAGGGAGAACACAAGGATTTTCTCGAACACGTTAAGGAAACGCTGGTGAATGATGTAGAGGATGTACGTATCAGTCACCGGCTGACCGATTCGCCTTCCTGTCTGGTGCTTGGTGAGCAGGATATGCCGGTTCATATGCAGCAGCTGATGAAGCAGGCCGGGCACGACGTGCCGGTCAGCAAGCCGGTGCTGGAAGTGAATCCGGAGCATCCGCTGGTGGTTCACCTGAAACAGGAACAGGACAAGGACAGCTTTTCGGAGTGGTCACACCTGTTATTCGAGCAGGCGCTGTTGAGCGAAGGCGGACAGCTGGACGATCCGACCGTGTTTGTAAAACGCATGAATGGTATTCTTGTCGGGCTGTCCAGCTAGAGGGGTTGACAAAATTATCGAACCGCCAAGGCGCAAAGGCCGCAAAGAAAACAAATTCTTTCTTGGCGATCTTTGCGCCTTGGCGGTTCAATAGGTTTTCATGCTCTTTCCCCGATTGGAGAGCATCTAATGTGTGATTTTCCCAGGGTGTGCATATGACGCGTTCCAGACCCGAGCTGAAGGTCACGGTATTCAGCGACTACATCTGCCCTTTCTGCTATGTGGGCGATGCTCGTCTCAACCATTTGCGAACGGACTACGACCTGAAGGTCAACTGGTGTTTTCTGGAGATTCATCCGGAAACCTCGCCCGCAGGTGAACCGGTAGCGTCACTGGACTACCCGTCCGAGACCTGGCAGCGAATGATGGCGACACTTCGGGAAATGGCTGAAGAAGAAAACCTGTCCTTGCTCGATCATGGTTTCACCACCAATTCGCAATCTGCCCTGCTGTTGGCGGAGGCGGCGAAGTACGTTGATCGTGATGTGTTTTACCATTTGCACAACCGTCTGTTCGAGGCCTATTTCTCGGAAGGACAGAATATTGGTGAGCGGGATTGTCTGTGCCGCCTGGCGCTGGATGCGGGTATGAATGCGGAACAGATCGAGGCTGCCTGGCAGGACGGAGCGGTCGCAACCCGGTTGCAACACTACCAGAAAGCCGCTCACGATCTGGGTGTCAAGGCGACACCGACTTACTTTATCGGTGAGCAGCGTCTTGACGGGGCAGTGCCTGTTGAGCAGCTGGTACAGGCCGCCAAAGCATTTCGCTGATGGCGGAGTCCGTACGCATTGACAAGTGGCTTTGGGCCGCCCGGTTTTTCAAGACACGCAGTCTGGCAGCACAGGCCGTGGATGGTGGAAAAGTTCAGCTCAATGGTGCCCGCATCAAGCGTGCCCGGGCACTGAAAGCGGGTGACAGGCTGCAAATCCACAAGGGTGGCTACGAGTTTCTGATTCAGGTCCTGTTGCTATCGGAGCGCAGGGGGACTGCCAAAGTCGCCCAGTCCCTGTACCAGGAATCCGCACAAAGTATTGACAGGCGCGCGGCCTTGAATGAGCAACACAAGCTGGCTGCAGCCACCACACCACATCCACATCGCAAGCCGGACAAAAAGGCCCGCCGCCAGTTGCGCGGGATGAAGTGGTAATATCGGTTGCGCCCTTACTGACGGTCGAAAATGCGGGTTAGCAATAGGCGGGTTCGTGAACGTATTGAGTGCGTCGCAGATTGTTCAGAATTATCAGAAACGGATCGTTGTCAGCGTCGGTATTGATGCACAGCACCCGTTGCCGGGGCGCCAGGTCGCCTTGCCATGGTGTTGACAGAACGGGCAACTGCGCACTCACCAGCGCCAGGTCGTAGTTGCGCAGTGCCATGGCAATCTGTGCTTCTTTGGCGGAGCGGGCGCGAAACAGAGTGGTCTGCTTGCCAATGGTGTTTTGAACCAGCTCGGCAAGATTGTCATCATCCTCAACGTGCAATATGCAGGGAGGCTGTCCAGCTGAACGTTGTCCGGCCTGTTTCAGGGCGAAGACCAGACGTGCGTAGTCGGTGCAGCGCGATAACCAGTCCGGGCCGCTGTCCGTAGATTTATTGGTTTGTGTTGTCGAGATAACCATGATGGGCACCCGGGGATGTTCCTGTCGTAACTCCATGGCAAACGAAATACCGTCGCGATCAGCCAGTAACAGGTCGATGGCAACCCCGTCATAGTGACGGTTCCACAAAAGTTCGCGTGCTTCGTCGGCTTCAGTAGCGCAGTCGACTTCAACACCAGCCGCATTCAGCCGTTGTCTAAGTGGTTGCAGTTTGGTTTTGTCGGATGAGCAAAGTAACAGGCGGGAAATATTGGCTTCGGCAGCTGGCATATAGTTATCAGGGTTATGTTCTGTGTGATACGTAAAATAACGGCGGAAGCCGGGAATTGTTGAGGGGCGCGGGCACAATTCAGTGTACATTTTTGAGCCGTGTTAACCCGTTGTCTTTTGGTGGTTTTCCAGACAGCATCATGCAATCGGTCGGCTATTTGCGTACCATATCGCGTCTTTAGGGGGACGTGCCCCGCGGTACCGATTTGGAGGAACAATGCGACCATCCCGGTTATTAACAGTGCTTGAGACCGAGTTTCAGAGCGTGCAGCTACGTCAGCACACGCCGGTGATGCTGTGGGGACCACCCGGCGTGGGCAAGTCGCAGATCGTTGCCCAGGTGGCGCAAAAACACCAGGTGCCGGTCATCGATCTCCGTCTCTCGCAAATGGAACCTACTGATTTACGTGGCATTCCATTTCGCGTCGGCGAACAGGTCGAATGGGCAGTGCCGGCCATGTTGCCGGATGGCGAACGCCATGGGCCGAACGGCATCCTGTTCCTTGATGAAATTACGTCCGTGCCACCGAGTGTCTCGGCAGCAGCCTACCAATTGATCCTGGATCGCAGGCTTGGGGCCTACGAAGTGCCCGCGGGCTGGGCCATCTTTGCTGCCGGTAACCGGCAGGGCGACCGGGGGGTGACCTACAGCATGCCGGCGCCACTGGCGAATCGATTCTCGCATTATGAACTGGATGTAAACCTGGATGACTGGGTCGCCTGGGCCTATGCCAACGGTCTTGATGAGCGGCTGATCGCATTTCTGCGCTTCCGGCCTGAGTTGCTGTTCGAGTTTGACCCGGCACACAATCCGGTGGCGTTTCCATCCCCGCGTTCCTGGGAATTTGCCCATCGCGCGTTACAGAAGTTCGGTGGCGCCACGCAGGTCCTGGTCGAGGCCTTGCAGGCCTGCGTAGGTCCGGCAGCCGGTATTGAGCTGCATGCTTTCGTTGACAATCTCGACAAGCTTCCGGATATCGATGCTATTACGCGTGGCGAATCAGTTCCGGTTCCGAAAGAAACCGACCTGCAATATGCGGTTGCCACGGCATTGGTCGCGCGTGCCATCCGCGTGCGCAACGATGGCGATGCACAAACCGTACACGGGCACATTATTGATTATGCGGGTGCATTTCCGCAGCGCGAGATGGGCGTCATGCTGATTTCGGATATGCACCGGGCTATCGGCCAGGACCTCTTCCAGGTACCACAGTTTGCAAAATGGGCAAAGGCCGTTGCCGACGTCATGCTGTTCGAACTGTAGCGACCATGTCAGACGAGGTTGAAACCAAACTCAGTGCTGCACGCACCCGCCTGATCCTGGACAAGCCATTTCTGGGTGCACTGGTATTGCGTCTACCCATGCATGCGACCAAACCGGAGCGTTGTAAAACCATTGGTACCGACGTCCGTGCGCTGTATTACAACCGCGACTACATCGGAAGATTGTCCCTCGACCAGACCCAGTTTGTACTGGCGCACGAAGCCTTGCATTGCGCTTTATCCCACTTCGCCCGCCGCCAGCATCGTGTCAGGCAGCGCTGGGATATTGCCTGCGATCTTGCTATCAACCCGTTGCTGATCAAGGAAGGCCTCAAGCCCCCGCCTGGTGTGCTGCTGCGGAGTGGTTTCGAGGACATGATGGCGGAAGAGATTTACCCCTACATCGATGACGATACGGAGGAAGAAACCCACGATGATCATTTCTACGATCAGGAAGACAAGTCACAGGGTTCCCCCGGTGGAGGGTCGGCGAACCAAGACGATAATGAAGGCCGAGGTTGCGTTGACGCTGAATCTGAAGCCGTACAAAGTGACGCTACTCCGCGGCCGCTGACGGAAACCGAGCAGGAACAACTGGCTGTACAGTGGCGACAGCGGCTGGCCGGAGCCGCCCAGCAGGCGATGCAGGCCGGCAAGCTGGGCGCCAACATGGCGCGCCTGGTTGAGCACCTGTTACAGCCCCAGCTACCCTGGCGTATGTTACTGGCTCGCTATATGACCACAGCGGCCCGTGATGACTACAGTTATCAACGTCCCTCGCGGCGGGAAGGAAGCGCCATACTGCCCACGCTGAAAAGCACGCAGGTCGACGTGGTGGTGATTCTGGATACCAGTGGTTCAGTCAACGATGCCGAGATGCGCGAGTTTGTTTCGGAAATCGATGCTATCAAGGGCCAGATGCGCGCACGGCTTACGCTGCACGCTTGCGATGCAGAACTCTGCAAAGACGGACCCTGGTATTTTGAGCCCTGGGACGAGTTCACTATGCCGGCAAACGTCTGCGGGCGTGGAGGGACGCGTTTCACCCCGGCATTCGAATGGCTGGAACAGGCCGATCGGAGGCCGGATCTGGTGGTGTATTTTACCGATGCAGAAGGTGAATTTCCCGGGATTGAACCTGATTTTCCGGTGCTCTGGCTGGTCAAGGGCCGTGGCAAAGTGCCCTGGGGTCAGCGTATCCAGCTGAATTAGAACAGGTCTGAAACCTGCTGTCTGTACCTCAAGAGATGCCCCGATTGTGCCGATAAACAGGTGCTGCGAGCAGCAATATGTTCACGGTACTGAACGGATTCGGGTTCACTGCACGGAGGCGCTTCGTAAAGTGGTAATCCGCATCACCCGGCAGGTACTTCGAACGTATGGCGACCGTACTGGAATCAGATCAAATCCGCTCCGTCGAGCAGCGCATCCAGAAAGTCTATGAGCTGCCGCCCATGCCGGACCTGGGCCGCCGCATTCTTGAACTGCAATTGGATCCCAACGCGGGCGCCCTGCAGCTCGCCGCTATCGTTCAGCTGGACCCCAGCCTTGCAGCCCAGGTGATCCGCTACGCGAGCTCGTCCTATTACGGCTATCCCCGGCAAATTACCAGTATCCAGGAGGCAATTGCATGTGTTCTCGGTTATGACATGGTGCTTAACCTGGCTCTTGGCCTGTGTGCAGGCAGATCTTTTCGCATTCCGGACAAGGGTCCACTGGGGCTGACGCGTTTCTGGGAGCACGCAGTATGCAGTGCTGTGCTGATGCAGAAACTCGGTGCGATCCTGCCGGAGTCTATGCGCCCTCCATCCGGGTTGGGCTACCTGTGTGGCCTGTTACACGATTTCGGTATTCTGCTACTCGGACACCTGTTCCCACCCGAGTTCCAGCTGCTCAACAAAATGGCAAAGGCACATCCCGGACAATCGGTGTCGGAGCTGGAAAAACGGTTACTGGGTATGGGGCAGGCGAAAGATATGCTGGCGCTTGGGCATGCGCGCATAGGCGCCTGGTTGATGCAGTCCTGGAAAATGCCCGAGCCGTTACAGATTGTTCTGCTGGAACATCACAATGCCGATTACCGGGGCGATTACGACGCCCTTGTGCACCTGGTTCAGCTGTCCGATTTTCTGTACCTGAGTAAGGACGATCTACCCGAGGCCTCCAGTCTTCCTGCGTCCAGCCTGGATTTGTTGCAGCTGTTGCCGGAGCGGGTGCTGGAAACCGCAGAGCAGGTGTTTGTCGCGAAAGATGAAATTGCTGCGATGTCCGGGCTGCTGGCCCGGAGCGCATAAATAGCTTACATCCCCCCATACGTTCTCTTGTGTGTCACTTTCCCTGTTGGCTGGGGATAATGCACGCGGGGCGCCGGTAGACTGGAAGTCCTTAAATAACAGGCTCTCGCCAAGGCGCAAAGCACGCAAAGTATTAACTGATTGTTTCAATAGATTTTTATATTTTCCTTGGCGTGCTTTGCGTCTTTGCGAGAAAATAACCGGTATTTATGGACGGGCGCTGATTACTCTATCGTGGTTCAAGGCAACAGAAATTGGCCCGGAAACAGGGTGCCTGACGTCAAAATTGTGTCGTTTTACTCTGGTCTTAAGCGCGGAAAGCCTGTCGAAATTGGCGCTTTAATGTTTAGGAAATTAGCCGGGTGGATTGTAAGAAATTATCCCGTCGTTCTGTAGCAGCGTCAGGCGCGATTGCAGGGAAATCGGGTAAATGGGTGCTATTTTACTGATAAAACAGTCAAATAAATGTCGCTCCCCGGGCAGGTATGCAATTGTCCGATATTTGAGACACATGCGTTCAGCCATGCGTGCGTGTTGTTGCTCCGGATTCAGGCCTGCAGCCGGTTTGTCCTTTAGGTGCAACGGGAGTAACTTTCTTCTGTAGCTAACCTAACGGTATATCCGGTCCGGCCGGGTCAAGATGAACAATAACAAGATGGTTGATAACGATAAATGGGCGGCCAACGTCCAACGAACGATGGACGTCGCAGGAGTCATTTCCGAGAATGAATACAACTGACCTCCCGGCGATAGAATCA
>ENA-ORDP01001331-ORDP01001331.1-marine-sediment-metagenome-genome-assembly--contig:-NODE-1331-length-13720-cov-3.845371_pt1 | contig 13720 bp, 13 predicted proteins | sample MGYA00248627_ERZ508539 | MGnify/ENA primary metagenome ERZ508539 (study PRJEB26208, sample SAMN05571518) | marine sediment metagenome | biome: deep sea; feature: Hydrothermal vent; material...
GATCTACTTCCCCACTTCGGCCCATCTCCGAGCTGGCCCATTTTGAGCTGGCCCATTTTGAGCTGGCCCATTTTGAGCTGGAATTTCGCGCCATGGAACCACCATGCAGTTCATCCCATCCCGAAAGTAGACTCCCCGAAAGTGGACTCCCCGAGAATGGACGTAGGGAGGCATTGCAGATCATCCGCCCGGAGATTTACAAGAGGCTCATGTTCCCGGCGTTACTTATGGCTGCTGTGACACCACGTGAGCGCTTGATTTTTGCTCTGGATGTTCCTGACCCCAGGGCTGCCAGAGCATTGGTCGAAGACATCGGTGATCAGGTGGTGTTCTACAAGCTCGGGCTTGAGTTGGCTATGGATGCCGGCTATTTCCCACTTGTTGACTGGCTCAACACATGTGGTAAACGCATTTTTGTTGACCTGAAATTTTTTGATGTCCCGGCCACGGTGGCCCGGGCTGTAGCCAGGCTGCAAGGGCGGGGTATCGACTTTTGTACAGTACACGGCAACGATGGCATGATGCAGGCTGCTGCAGAGGCCACAAGGGATGTCAAGATTCTCGCGGTAACCGCATTAACCAGCCTTGACCGTGGTGATTTGGATGATCTCGGGTTCCAGTGTGAGGTCCAGGATCTGGTATTATCACGTGCCGGGCGGGCCGTGAATCTGGGTTGTGACGGAGTGATCGCTTCAGGTCAGGAGGCAGGATTACTGCGTCGTGCACTGGGCGATCGCCTGTTGATTGTGACGCCGGGAATTCGCCCTTTACTGAATAATGAGCAGCAACAACGACCGGATGATCAGAAGCGGGTTGTTTCTGTGGAGAGAGCTTTTGCCGATGGCGCCGATTACATCGTGGTGGGCAGGCCGATACGTGATGCGGCGAATCCCGCGGCCGCTGCAGCACAGATACAACAACAGATTGCCGGTATTTTTGCTGGCGGTGTGTAGTGATTCTCGGACAGCCTCCTAGCAAAGAGCAAGAAGATAAGTGATGATTAAAGACCGATTCTTGCGTGCACTACGGTGCCAGCCCGTGGATTGTACTCCGATCTGGATGATGCGCCAGGCCGGACGTTTTCTGCCGGAATACCGGGCCACCCGGGCCCGGGCAGGCGATTTTTTGACCCTTTGCAAAACACCCGAACTGGCCTGTGAGGTGACCCTGCAACCGGTGCAGCGGTTTCCCCTGGATGCGGCGATCATCTTTTCGGACATTCTCACAATCCCCGATGCCATGGGCCTGGGATTGACGTTAAATGAGGGCGAAGGGCCTCGTTTTCAGCACCCGGTACGCCATGAAAAGGATGTACAGCGATTGTTTGTTCCGGATCCGGAGTCTGAATTGCGGTATGTTACCGATGCGATTCGACTGGTCAAGACGGCGCTGCAGGGGCGGATCCCATTGATTGGATTCAGCGGCAGTCCCTGGACCTTGGCGACCTATATGGTTGAGGGACGCGGCAGTCGTGATTTTCGGATCATCAAGACCATGCTCTATGATCGACCTGAACTGCTGCAACAAATGCTCAGTATTGTCAGTGAAGCGGTGATTACTTACCTCAAGGCGCAGGCCGCAGCAGGCGTACAGGCAATGATGGTTTTCGATACCTGGGGAGGTGTTTTGAGTCACCAGGCATTCCTGGATTTTTCACTGCAATACATGCACAGAATTGTGACTGCGGTAAAAGCCACTTACCCTGAAATACCGCTGATTCTCTTTACCAAGGGAGGTGGTCAGTGGCTTCCGGCCCTGGCGGATACCGGTTGTGATGCCTTGGGACTGGACTGGACTTGTTCGCTGGCCAAAGCACGCCAACTTACCGCGAATAAGGTCGCTTTGCAGGGCAACCTGGATCCTGCCGCGCTGTATGCTTCAGCGGAGACGATTCGCAAACAGGTTGCCGCCGTATTGGCTGACTTTGGCCCTGGACCGGGCCATGTGTTCAATTTGGGGCATGGCGTGAATCCGGATACGGATCCAGAGCGGGTCGCCGTATTGATTGATGCTGTGCATGAGCAAAGTCGTCAATCCAAATAGGCTGGGGCCGCGGTGATGAAGTCACTGCACTCTTTTCCTGTGCAACAGCGTGCCGCCGTGCGTTGTATTCTCACCGATATTGACGATACCTTGACCAACGACGGGAAGTTAACCGCCACGGCCTATGCGGCCATGGAACGTTGGCAGCAAAAAGGTGGGTTACTGATTCCTGTCACAGGCCGGCCGGCCGGCTGGTGTGATCACATCGCCCGCATGTGGCCGGTGTCTGCAGTGGTCGGAGAGAACGGGGCATTTTATTTCTGGTATGACCAAAATACCAGAACGTTACGTCGTCATTATCGTGACGACGAGATCACCCGCAGCCGTAATCGACAACGGTTGCTGCTGGCACAGCAAGCAATCCTGGAAGCTGTGCCGGGTTGTGCGTTGGCATCCGACCAGGCATATCGGGTTGCCGATCTGGCGATCGATTTTTGTGAAGATGTGCCGCAACTGCCGGAAACTGCAATTGATCAGATTGTCTCGATCATGGAGGACTTTGGGATGACCGCCAAAGTCAGCTCCATTCATGTCAATGGCTGGTTTGGGGATTACAGTAAACTGGAAATGTGCCGCACATTGTTACAGGAGCATTTCTCTATTACCCTTCCCGGGCAACGTGGTCAACTGGTATTTATCGGTGATTCGGCCAATGACGCCCCCCTGTTTGAGTATTTTCCACTTTCTGTGGGCGTAGCCAATATTCGCAATCAGCTGCACCGCCTGCAAACCCCGCCAACCTATATTACCCGGAGCACGGGCGGCTATGGTTTTGCCGAGCTGGTGGACTTGTTATTGCCACAGGGTGGCATTTCAGCAAGGAACTGAATTTTCACTTGATTTTTTGTCGGGATTGGAGCGATACTCGGACTGATGAAATTTCGTGAGTCGTAGCTGTCTGTCAATCAGGGTTAAGGAGGATGCATGCAAAGATCACTCTATATTGAGCCGGAAAAATGTACCGGTTGTCTGCAGTGCGAGTTGGCCTGCTCATTCGAGAATGAGGGGATGTTTAATCCTTCCAAGTCGCGTATCAAAGTTTTTACCTTTCATGATGAAGGTCGTTTTGTTCCCTACACCTGCACTCAGTGTGCCGATGCTTGGTGTCTGCTGGCATGCCCGGTTGAAGCGATTGTCGTGAACGGTACTACCGGGGCCAAGGAGGTGTTGTCACAAGTCTGCGTGGGTTGCAAGGTTTGCACCATCGCCTGTCCGTTCGGTACAATCAATTACAATCAAGCGAGTGGCAAGGTCGTGAAATGCGACCTGTGTGGCGGTGATCCACAATGTGTTGCCGCTTGTCCCACCGGTGCGATTCGCTATCTGGATGCTGATGCCACCGGCCTGGATCGGATGCGAGACTGGGCTGCCAGAACAGACAATACCACTGCGGCTACTGCTAGCCAGGCAGGCTGAGACCACTATCAGGAGGAACTATTATGAGCTGGACTGGACAAATACTCCGCGTCAATCTGACTGCCGGCACGGTAACGCCGGAACCATTGAATATGCAGTGGGCCCAGCAATACCTGGGTCAGCGTGGTCTGGGGACCAAATACCTGAGTGAGGAAGTTGATCCTACGTGTGATGCGCTGGGCCCCGATAACAAGTTGATTATGGCGACCGGGCCTTTAACCGGAACCCCGGCCGCTACGGGTGGGCGCTACTCGGTGATTACCAAAAGTCCCTTGACCGGCACCGTGGCCTGTTCCAATTCCGGAGGATTTATCGGTGCGGAAATGAAAAATGCGGGTTGGGATATGATCATTTTTGAAGGACGGTCCCCGCAACCGGTTTATCTGTATGTCGAAAATGATCGTGCCGAGCTGATGCCCGCAGACGACCTGTGGGGCCAGAGTGTCTGGAAAGCAGATGAAATGCTGCATAAAAAACACCAGGATCCTCAGTTGCGCATCGCTTGTGTGGGCCGATCTGCAGAACAGGGTTGCCTGTACTCGGCAATTGTCAATGATCTGCACCGGGCTGCGGGTCGTTCCGGTGTGGGCACGGTGATGGCATCCAAGAACCTTAAGGCGGTTGTGGTTCGGGGCACGAAAGGCATCGCCAATATCCATGACCCCGCCAGTTTCCTGAAAACTGTGGCAGAGGGTAAAAAAGTGCTGGCGGATAATGCCGTCACTGGTGGTGGCCTGCCGCAGTTTGGCACTCAGGTGCTGATGAATGTGATTAATGAGATCGGCTCGCTCCCGGCCAGGAACATGCAGGATACCCAGTTCGAAGGGGCCAATAATATCTCTGCTGAGGCCATGGCAGCGCCACGCAAATCGGATGGCAAGGCGAACCTGACCCGTAATGCCGCCTGTTTTGGTTGTACCATCGCCTGCGGTAGAATCTCGACCATCGATCAGGGGCATTTTTCGGTGAAAACCAAGCCGGAATACTGGTCAGCTTCCGGCGGGCTTGAGTATGAGGCGGCCTGGGCATTGGGTGCTGACACCGGTGTTGATGATCTGGATGCCCTGACCTACGCCAATTTTCTTTGTAACGAGGATGGCATGGATCCGATCAGTTTTGGATCAACGGTGGCGGCCGCCATGGAAATGTTTCAGATGGGGGTCATTACTACCGAAACGACGGGAGGGTTGGAACTTAATTTCGGTTCAGCCGAAGTCTTGACCCGATGTGCGGAACTGGTGGCCACCGGGGAAGGTTTTGGTCGTGACCTGGCATTGGGGTCTAAACGATTATGTGATAAATATGGACACCCGGAATTGTCGATGACGGTCAAGGGGCAGGAGTTTCCGGCCTATGATCCGCGTGGAATACAGGGTATGGGGTTGGCTTATGCGACTTCCAATCGTGGAGCCTGTCATCTTCGAGGCTACACGGTTGCCTCGGAAGTGCTGGGTATACCGGAAAAAACGGATCCTTCGGAAACCGCTGGCAAGGCGGGGTTGGTTAAGGCGTTCCAGGATGCGACTGCTGCAGTGGATTCTGCCGGCTTGTGTATTTTTACCACCTTTGCCTGGACCATGGACAATATTGCGCCACAGGTTGATGCCGCTTGTGAAGGGGACTGGAGTTCGGAGAACTTGATGGCCCTGGGTGAGCGGGTCTGGAATCTTGAACGTTTGTTCAACCTGCGGGCCGGTTTGACCAGCAAGGATGATACCTTGCCACCTCGTTTCTTCGATGAACCCTCGAAGTCCGGACCCACTGATGGTGCAACCAGCGGGTTGGCTGAGATGTTGCCGGAATATTATCAGTTGCGGGGCTGGAATGAGGCGGGTGAGCCGGGTGGTGATACGATGGCTCGTTTGGGTTTGTCCTGAGAGATTGCCGGTCAATGCGGTGGTAAAATTGCTGTGTTGAACCAAGGCAGTAGTTGTCGTGCACTGTGATGGATCGAATCTGGAGGCTGTGAAACCCGGTGCAGACACGGCTGGGCGGTAGGGCCTATCAGGAGGACGGATATGCGGCACATTGTTATCGGTAGTGGTCCGGCGGGTGTGGTTGCGGCAGAAACACTGCGTGCGCTGGACCCCGCATCCTCTGTCACCTTGTTCGGGGGTGAGGGCGAGGTGCCTTATAGCAGAATGGCTTTGCCCTATATGCTGGAAGGTCGTATTGATGAAACCGGAACGCACTTACGCAAGACGGCAGATCACTTTGGGCAACAGGGCATTCAATTAATCAATAGTCGGGTCTCGGCGATCGATGCCGCAAGCTCGATAGTTACCCTGTCTGATGGCAGGACGCAAGAATTCGACCGTTTGTTATTGGCGACCGGTTCACGCCCACTGCAACCGCCGATCACGGGTATTGACCTGCCCGGTGTCCATACCTGCTGGACGCTGGCCGATGCGCGTGGTATTGCCGAGCAGGCTGAGGCAGGCTGTTCGATTGTGTTGATTGGTGCCGGTTTTATCGGCTCTATTATTCTCGAATCACTGGTTGCGCGTGGTGTCCATTTGACGGTCATTGAAACCGGTGATCGTATGGTGCCGCGTATGCTGGATCCACAGTGTGGTAACATGCTCAAGACCTGGTGCCAGAAAAAAGGGGTTACCGTTCTGACCTCTACCCAGGTTGAATCCATTGAACAGCGGGGATCTGCTCTCACCGTTCATACGGATCAAGGGCACGCAATCTCCGCTCATTTGGTCATTTCCGCAACCGGTGTGGTTGCTGATCTAGAGCTTGCCACAGGTTGTGGTCTGGATACTGATCTCGGTATTTTGGTTGATTCGTGTATGCAGACTTCGGCTCGCAGCCTCTATGCTGCCGGTGACGTCGCTCAGGGCCGGGATTTCTCCACTGGTGGATATAGCGTACAGGCAATCCAGCCCACTGCCGTCGACCATGGCCGTATCGCAGCCAATAACATGGTGAGTAGTGGCAGCATTCACCATCACGGTAGTCTCAATATGAATATCCTGGATACGCTGGGTCTGATTTCGGCTTCATTCGGGCTATGGCAGGGTGTGGATGGTGGCGAGTCAGTAACGTTGGTTGACGAAGAGGGTTTTCGTTATATCAATCTTCAGTTTGAAGATGATGTATTGATAGGGGCCAATACCCTGGGGCATATCGAGCACCTTGGTGTACTTCGTGGGTTGATTCAGAGTCGTTCACAACTTGGCGTCTGGAAACAGCGTTTATTGGTTGATCCGACTACTATCATGCTGGCTTATTTGTCAACACTGGTGCTTTGACGGCATGCAAATTACCTTGAAATTATATGCCAGCCTGGGTGCGTACCTGCCTCCTCAAGCAACCAATAACCGTATTCAGTTGGATCTTAAAGAGGGCACAACGGTGGCAGAAGTGATCCATCAATATCGAATTCCTGCTGAGCAGGCCCACCTGGTGCTGCATAACGGAGCCTACGTAGCGCCCGCCCTGCGCACCCAAACTGTGCTCAAAAATGGTCAGTCACTGGCCATCTGGCCACCTGTAGCCGGGGGATGAGCGCTGCTTCAAGGGTCGAGCAGCATCTGCTAGGTATGACGCGAGAGGAATTCCAGCGTTTGATTCCCAAAGTCGTTGGAGAGGGTACTGCGGCAGCCACTGGGTTGTGCTGGCAACTACAGGATGGGAACAAATTACTCGTGATTCAGCTAGGCAGCCAGGGTGAGCGTAGATTAAGTGGCTTGTTGAGCCTGCCGACCCTGGAAACGACCTTCACCTTTGCCGATTACAGCGAATCCGAGTATGCGGCCTTTATGGAACGCTTTTGGTTGGTATTTCGTCGTGGCGGCGGTTGATTCAAAAAAACATTTCCCCACGGTTTGATTTGATGCAATTTCTCCGGTTTAACATTCTGTTTGGGTTGGTTGTGCTTATGACCGGAACAAATCTGCTCATGGCTGATCAACACGTCTCTGAGCAGCCCGAGATCAGCAAGGCATATCATCTTAACGGGCTCCAGCTGAAGAAAGATCTGCGGCAGGGGATGCGCCTGACGCTGCGACGACTCACCCCTTCTTCACTGGATCTTGTGGCCGCAGCAAGTTGGCGAGGTAAAAAATTTCGCCTCTGGCTTGTGTTCTGGCATGCAACGGGTGGCAATGCTTATAAGGTGCTTACCTTTTATCATAATAAAGCGGTGTCGGTGTCTCCCAAGACCCCGTTTGTTCGCGCCAATCTAAGCTACGATTTTCTACTCCCGGATCAACCTTTTGATGTGGTTCGGGTGATTTTTTTTCCGGCTTCCGGCGCAATGAAGCCCGAAGTCGTGATCGACAAGTTACAGGTAGTGGAGACGGTTTGGGAAGATAATTTACTGACACCTTATCTGGTGGCATTGGGATTGCTGCTGTTATTACTGATTCCCGCGCTTGGTTTGGTAGAAGTTTTGGGGCGAAAATATCATCGCTGGCAGAGTAGGGTGTTATTGATTTTTCCGGGAGCCATGCTGTTTTGGTTGCTTGCTTTTGTGCTGTTTATCGGGCTCAGGGGGGCATTGCCGGACCAGGTATCTGTGCTCTATCCAGCCCTGGTATTGCTGAGTGTGCTGACACTTGCAGCACCGGCCTGGCGATCTTTACACAGCGCACCGGAGTTGGCGAGAGCCGTTTTGTTTTTTGTGATCTCTGGATTATTGTTGACCCATGTCATGATCAAGGATACCCCTCTTCCAGAGCAAAACTTCAGCTATAACTCGGTTTCAGGGCCCAAAACTTTTTGGGCTTTTTATGCGCTTGACAATTATTTTCCCTATGTCAATGCCAGGGCGCTTGCTCGCAATGAATCTTTCGAGAAGTATTACGGCCCATCTGGTTATCCAGCCCTCTTTTATCAACCGGAAGACCGGGAGATGGCCTCCGGAGCAATCTATGCGGCTATTCGAAGTGCTTTGGAACCCCTGTCACACACAGTTGCTGACAGCTATGTAACGTTTGCCAGCGTTGCCCTGTTTTTTAATTTGATGGTGATGTTTCCATTATGGCTGCTGGTAAAAAGGTACCTTCCGGATCGAAATCCGCTGCCGGTATTGCTGGCGACCGCTGCGACCGCATTTTTTATGGGCAATTTGTTTATGTCCTGGTTCAAAATGGCTGGTGCTGCACTTTTTCTCTGTGGCCTCGTCTGGTGGCTGATACATACAGATAAGCATCGATGGTGGATAGCTGGTTTATTGTTTGGTTTGGCAACCAATATGCACGCCAGTCTGGCGATGGGGTTGCCGGTATTGTTCATCTGGTTTATTGCCAGGGACTTTCGCGCTACCAGTCCGAATTCTTCGGTGCTGGAAAGATCCCGGAAGTTACTGGGTCCGCTACAGTTTGGTCTGGTTTTTACCTTGGTCAACTTGCCTTGGGCGGTGGTCAAGGAGCTTTTTTTTAAGCGCAGCACTGTGCTCCTGCAGCAAATGTTTCTTAACGGTGAGAATGATCCGAGAGGACTATGGGCTACAGTAAAATTATTTTTCGCCCATTATCCTCTGCCTGAACAATTCCACTATCGACTGCAGCAGATGTTTGACAGTCTGCAACTGGTCAATTGGGCCGGTATTTTTACCCACTTGGGGAGTAATTATTTTCAGGGCCTCAGGCTTTGGAATCTGTTTGAATTTGATCGGGTGTCGATGTTGTTTGCGCCGCTATTATTTTTTGTATTACTGCAGGGCTTGTGGTCTCGATTCGGCCCTTCCCTGGCTGAAAAGATGACAGATCATCACCAGGAACAACGGCAGCTGCTATGGGTTTGTGCAATTTCTACACTGTTGCTTCTTTTTCTCGCATATGGGGCGGCACCCGATATCAACTACCACAATCCCATGGCAATCCTGGTGTTGGCTTATCTGTTGTTGGTTATTCGGATACTGAGCCGCAAGGGTCTATTTCGACTGTTGTATCTGGCATACCTGGGATTAACGGTCTACCGTTTGGGCATGCAGTTGTAGTTTTTTTGGCAAGCTGGTGTCAAAGCAGCGTACGCTGCACAATACGCCAGTCTATTTAACCACCTTGCGTATGAACGTGATTTCCAGAAAATATCTTTTTACCTTCGCCAAACTGGGCTTTGTTGTTGCAGTGTTGTTGTATGCTTTTCAGGGTATCCAATGGCGTGATCAGCTACAGCAACTGAATACACAGGGTGAGGTGGTAGCGCAGCAAATGGGCACCATTATCGGCCCCTGGGATGGTGAGATGGTTACGTTTCGTCGTCAGACCGGAGAGACCCTGACGATACAAACGACAACCAACTCCGCGCAACATATTAGTCCGGGCTTGGTCACTTATCTGCGTAATATCGACATTTCACTATTTTTGATCGGTTGTCTGTTTTACAGTTTCTCCATTATTTTTTCTGGTACCCGTTGGTGGTGGTTGCTGCGTACAAATGGCTTGTTGGTCAATTGGAGCAGGGCATTACGGTACACCTGGATCGGGCTGTTTTGTAATAATTTCATTCCCGGCCAAACAGGCGGTGATGTCATCAAAGCAGTCTATGTTATGCGATTTTGCCATCAGGATAAACTGCGATCGGTTTTTTCGGTGATTGTGGATCGCTTGCTAGGTCTTGGTTCGTTAGTTTTGCTGAGTGCGTTAATTATCGCATTTCAGGTGCAACGATTTCCTTTGATTGCAGCTTCTGTGTGGGGCATTCTTTTGCTTGGACTATGTCTTGTGGTCTTATTGTTCAGCCGTCGGATACGGCGTATTTTTCGGCTTAACCGACTCTTGGGTCGAATGCCTGAAACGATTTCTTCGGTACTTTTGCAGTTAAATGAAGCGGCTTTGTTGTATCGCAATCATTATCGGGCACTGGTTCTATGGTGGTTGGTAGGAATGTTGAGTCATGGGTCGGTGGTTGTCGGTACCTTGTTTATCGGTTGGTCACTGAATATCGGTATGCCTACGACGGAATATTTCGTGTTGGTACCGGTAATCAATATGGTTTCATCCATCCCGATTGCCCCGAATGGTTGGGGTGTCGGTGAGGCGATGTTCGGAAAACTGTTCTCGATGTATGGGGCCGGTTACTTGCAGCACGTGGTTAATCCGGAATTGGTCATGCGCACACGCGCTGTGGCTTTGTCAATACTGTTTCGAAGTCAGTCCACAGTCTGGTCTTTGCTGGGAGGGTTGTTTATGTTGATGGAGCGGGATAAAAAAAACACATCAGAGTAAATCTAGGTGCTACAGTAGGGCGGAGGAGAGCAGGGTATAGGGCAAATGGAGATGTGCTCATTTTAGCCTGCATGTCACAATCTATTGCTTGGTCATGAACTGTCAATGAAAAAACCACCCAGCATATCCAACATTACTTCAATGCCGGGTGTACAACGTACAGGCACCGTGCAGTCTGAAGTTATTGTTCCTGAAGGTAAGTTACGGGAGACTATCACCTGCTTGCAGATGTTATCCCGGCATCGACCTCAGAAAGCATTGAGTCGTCTGGAGCACCTGGCTGTATTACGCGCCTGTAATCCGACCGTGTCCTACTATCGTTATCTGTACAATCGAGTAGGCGAACCGTGGTTGTGGTATGAGCGGCGCTTGTTGGCAGATGCAGAACTGCTGCCGTTGATTCAAAATCTAAAAATCAGTATATTTGTTCTTTATTCAGCAGGGGTGCCGGCAGGTTTTGCTGAGCTGGATGCGCGGAAAGCCAAGGCTATTGAGTTAAGTAATTTTGGTCTAATGCCCGAATATATGGGGAAGGGCTTGGGTCGGTTCTTTCTGGATTGGGTAGTTGACCAAGCCTGGGATTTGGAGCCGGAACGACTGCTTGTCAGTACCAGTAATTTTGACCATCCCAAGGCGGTCAATGTCTATCAGCAGGCAGGTTTTGAACCATATGAACAGGAAACCCGGGTGATTGATGACCCAAGACTGGCCCCGGGTTGGCCTGATACAAGTCATACGTAGGGTGAAGGTATGAAAATTGGGGTTCCCAGGGAAATCAAGCCCGAAGAGGGTCGTGTTGCGCTGTTGCCAAAACAGGTGCGATCACTGGTGCAAGCTGGTAACGAAGTTATTGTCCAGGCCGGATGTGGTGGTCTTTCCGGAGTGGAAGATCGGCAATATGTCGATGCCGGGGCCGTGCTGTTGGATGACCTGGAGGCCGTTTATCAGCAAGTGGAGCTGGTGGTTAAGGTCAAGGAAATCTTGCCGCCTGAGTTCGGCCTGCTACGTCGGGACCATATCCTTTTTACCAACCTGCATACTGCGGGGGACCGCCCACAACTCGATTGCCTGCTATCTACCGGTTTGACTGCGATCGCTGCAGAGAACACGCATCAATACGGCTCACCTAATTGCCCCCTGGCAGGAGAGATCGCAGCATTGGAGGGGGTGCGATTGGTGTTTGCTCAGCATGGTGGTAGTGGTCGTCATTTTATGGCGCACTTTGGTGCCCCCGCAGCTTGTGCTTTGGTCATTGGCCTGGGTAATGTGGGTCAGGGTGTATTGCGTACCTTGCTGGGCCTTGGTCTTGAGGTGGTCGGATTCGATATCAATGCAGGCGCTCGCCGACAAGCTGAGCTGCAATGGCATAGCCGGTCCTTTTCAACCGATCATCTGGATGCGTTGGAGCAACACCTGGCGGCTGCAGATCTCATTATCAACAGCGTGTTGTGGGATAAAAATCGTTCGGATCACTTGATTCGCCGAGATATGCTGGGATTGCTCAAGCCATCGGCAGTGATTGTCGATGTTTCCTGTGATACGGCGGGGGCGGTGGAAACCTGCCATCCGGTGAGCTGGTCGGATCCGGTGTATGAGGTAGAGGGTATTCGCCATTTTTGTGTCGATAATATCCCCGGTGCCGTGCCCGTTACCGCTTCAGCCGGTTATGCAGCGGCAATTTTTCCACATATTCAGCAGATCGCAGCGTTGGGCCCCATTGTGGCATGCCAGCAGAACCCCTGGTTGGCTCGAGGACTGACTTGTCATGCCGGAGAGCTGTTGCTGGAGGAAGCCGGCAGGCTACAGCAGCGCCCGTTCACACCGATAAATCCATTCCTGGCAGCCTGTTCACAGTAAATTAGTACGGGTCGGGCAGTGCCGGTCAGGCGATAACATAGGCACCGGTCCCTACGGCAATTCGTTTTTTAGCCTGATTACACAGTTCAATACGGGTTACGGCGACCTTTTTTCCGGCACGCAGTACGTGCCCCGTGGCTTCAAACCACTCACCGATGCCAGGTGTCAGATAATCGATGCGCAGATCGATCGTTCCCAGTTTTTCAAATCGGCGTAAACGCTTAGTCAAGGGTTCGTCGGGAAGTTTCGCCTGCATACCAAGAAATGCTGCCAGTCCACCAGTGACATCAATGACCGACGAGATTACCCCCCCGTGCATCGAGCCACGCATGTAGTTGCCAATTAACGCCTCGTTCATAGTAAAACGAAGGCGTGCAATCTCATGGTCAAGCGAGACTACGCGAAGGCCGAGAACTCGGTTAAAGGGAATCTTCTGTTCGAAAATCTCGCGGATGCTGTCAAACAGTGTGGCCTGATCCCGTGTGGTCTGATCTTGTTGGGTGAAAGTCATTCGCAGTTTTTCTTCCTTATAATTTGGTGGTTTCACTCGTAGTGGTGTGCCATGACTATTTGTTCCGGGGAGGGACCGAATACGTTCCGACGACATGCGCAACAGGGTCTTCATGGCCCTCAGAATACAGATAGACTTCACCCACGACGAGACGTTTGCCGATCTTCATGAGTCGGCATTGGCCGATGACATCACAGTCAGCAGATGGCCGTCGCAGAAAGTTAATGGTCAGGCTGGTGGTGACCGCGAGCTTGACCGGACCGAGCTCGGAAAGGATTGCAACATACAATGCACAGTCTGCCGTGGTCATCAGAGCAGGCCCGGAAACGGTTCCGCCCGGCCGCAGCATATTGCCGGAAAAAGGAAGTATCATGGTCGCCTTGCCGTGTTCGATCCGGTGTAAACGCATGCCGTTTTCCGCCGCCCACGGCAGTTCGTCGGCCATCAGCTTCTGGAACTCATCGACAGTGATTTTCGCCATGGTGCGTTCAGCCTCTTCGCTAAATTCAATTGGACCCTATGCAACGCCACGGGAAACGTCAAACCTGGTTCGGATAAATGCCGTTTTGGGGCATTCCCGCTTGAATTTTCCCATAACAAAGAGTGACAATAGACCCGACCATAGCGATAACATGGCCAGATAGGCACCAATGAATAATTCAGATACCAATGAACCTGTTCTGCTGCGTGAGGATGACGGTCAGGTCTG
>ENA-ORDP01001332-ORDP01001332.1-marine-sediment-metagenome-genome-assembly--contig:-NODE-1332-length-13717-cov-2.965086_pt1 | contig 13717 bp, 12 predicted proteins | sample MGYA00248627_ERZ508539 | MGnify/ENA primary metagenome ERZ508539 (study PRJEB26208, sample SAMN05571518) | marine sediment metagenome | biome: deep sea; feature: Hydrothermal vent; material...
GCGGCAGTCCATGCGGTTCAGCAAGGATGGCAATTGGGGACGATTGCGCCAAGAATGCAGGATTTGCCGCCTTTGCTGGTCGCCGCCGAGCGGGTGGCGGCCACCGTCTCGCAAGGAGTCCACGGACGGCGGAGAGTCGGGCAGGGCGAGACGTTCTGGCAGTTCCGCCGCTACCAGCCGGGAGATTCGGCCCAGGCCATAGATTGGCGCCAATCGGCCAAGTCGCAACCCGTTTACGTGCGCGAGAACGAATGGGAGGCGGCCGAGAGCGTTTGGCTGTGGCGTGACGAGTCGCCGTCCATGCTGTATCGCTCCCGGAAACCCACGCCAAGGAAGGCGGAGTGCGCCGCTTTGCTGTTGTTGGCGCTGGCCTCGTTGCTGGTAAAGGGCGGCGAACGCGTGGCCCTGCTCGGCTCGGGTCGGGCTCCGGCCTCCGGTCACGCTTTTCTTAGCCGCCTGGCCACCGCCGTTGAGGAGGCCCTTGAACCCGAAGAAGGGCGCAAGGCCTCCGCCAGTCTGCCTGCTTTCGAATTATTGCCCCGTCACGCCCGCGTTGTTCTTATCGGCGATTTCTTGCCGCCGTTGGAGGAGGTTGAGGCCGCCGTCGCCGCCTTTTCCGGTTTGGGCGCGCGCGGCCACCTGATGCAGGTCCTGGATCCGGCGGAGGAAACTTTGCCGTTTTCCGGCAGGGTGCGCTTTCGCGGCATGGAGAACGAAGGGGACGTCCTGATCCCCAGGGTCGAGAGCCTGCGCGGCGATTATCAAAACGCCGTCGCCCGCCACCATGACGGGCTGGCGGCGGTGGCCCGCGCGGCGGGATGGAGCTTCGCCGCCCACCGCACGGACCGGCCGCCGGAGATGGCGCTGCTCGCCCTCTATATGGCTCTATCGGAACCATTCTGATGGTGTCGTTTGGCGCATTGTCTTTCGCCCAGCCCTTGGCGCTTGCGGCGTTGCTCTTGTTGCCGTCCCTTTGGCTGCTGCTGCGCTTGACGCCTCCGGCGCCGCTTATGGCGCGCTTTCCGCCGGTGCGCTTGCTCGCCAAGCTGATGCGGCGGGATGAAAGCCCGGCGAAAGCGCCGTTATGGATGCTGATCTTGCGGCTGTTTCTGGCGGCGGCGTTGATTATTGGATTCGCTCATCCGCTGCTTAACGCCACCACCGTGCTCAGGGGTCAGGGACCCGTGTTTCTTATTATTGACGACGGATGGGCCGCCGCCGTGAATTGGCGCGGACGCCAAGCAATTATCAAAGCGCTCGTCGATCAAGCCGCGCGCGAGGACCGCGCGGTGGTTGTCGTCACCACAGCCCCCTCAAATGAAGGCGGCGGCGTTCCAAAGCCAAAAATTATGCGCGCGAGAGAGGCCGGAAAATTGCTTGCGGCCCTGCAGCCCAAGCCCTGGCCAACCGACCGCAAGGCGGCGTTGGAGTCCTTAATCGCGCAAGCCTTTAGTCAACCGGGTCATGTGGCTTGGCTTAGCGACGGGCTTGAAGAAGGCGGGCCTGAGAAATTTATCGCCCCCCTGCAAACCCTTGGCACAATGACCGTGTTCGCCGAACCGCCGGACAGGACCGCCATGGTTTTGATGGAGCCCCAATCCGAAGGCGCGGCGCTCGCCGTTTTCGCCGCCCGCGCCCAGCCCGGATTGGCGGACGTGCGGCGCCTGATCGCCTTTGACGATCAGGGCCGCCTGCTCGGAAGCGCCGGTCTTGTTTTCGCGCGCGGCGAAAAAACAGCCCAAGCGCGGCTCGAATTGCCGGCGGAATTGCGCAACAGATTAACGCGGCTTGAGATCGAGGATGAAAATACCGCAGCCGCGGTAATTTTGCTGGACGAACGCTGGCGGCGGCGCCCCGTGGGTCTGGTTTCGACCGCGGAGGCGGGCGGGGGAAAGCCATTGCTGAACGGCCTGTACTATATTGAGCGCGCCCTCGCCCCCTTTGCCGAAATCCGCCGAGGCAAGCTCGATGAGCTGCTGCAGCGGGAGCTTTCCGTATTGATTCTTGACGACCCCGGGCGACTGGAGGAAGCCGGGCTGAAAAAACTTGAGAACTGGATCGATGGAGGCGGCGTCGTTATCCGCTTCGCCGGACCCAGGCTGGCCCGATCTCAAGGCGGCTTGCTGCCGGTAAAGCTGCGTCTTGGCGACCGCTCTATCGGCGGCGCCATGTCGTGGAGCAAACCCGTGGCTTTGGCGCCTTTTCGCGAGGATAGTCCTTTCTTTGGCTTGGCCGTTCCCGATGACGTCAGGATTAGGCGGCAAGTGCTGGCGCGGCCCTCGCCCGGCCTGGCGTCCAAAATTTGGGCGCGCCTTAGCGACGGCACGCCGCTGGTGACCGCTGAGAGACGCGGCGCGGGGCGGCTTATACTGGTTCACGCCACCGCCAGCCCGGCATGGTCCAACCTGCCCCTTTCCGGCCTGTTCGTACAGATGCTGCGCCGCATTGTGGGGCTCAGTCAGGGCGTGTACGCCAAGCCCGGCGGCGGCGCGCTAGAGCCTTTGAAAACGTTGGATGGATTTGGGCGTCTGGGCGCGCCGCCGGCGGGCGCTCTTTCCGTCGCGCCGGGCGCCCTCAGTGAAACGGCTCCGGGGCCCCGCCATCCGCCTGGATATTACGGCGCTGAAAACCAAGATAGCGTTAGCGCCCGGCGGGCCTTGAATCTTGCCGGGAGTTTGCCCCAACCTCGGCTTTTTCACAGCCCTGGGGTCGAGCGTTTGAGCTACGCCGCTTCCAGGGAAACCGACCTCAAACCTGTGCTGCTGACCTTGGCGCTGTTATTGATGGTGGTCGACTTGGCCGCCAGTTTGTTCCTGCGCGGCCTGCTGCGCCCGGGCTTGGCGGCGCCGGCTGTGGCGGCGATGATCCTGGCTGGGGGAGCAATGGAAACTTTCGCCGCCGAAGACGCCGCGCGCGCCGCCACCCTGGAAACCCGCCTCGCTTACTTGATTACCGGCGACGCGCGCGTCGATGAGGTCAGCCGCGCCGGCCTGTGGGGCTTGGGCGTTGTCGTTAACCGCCGAACCACGGCGGAATTGGGCGAACCCCTTGGCGTCAATCCTGAAAACGATGAACTGAGCTTTTTCCCGTTAATCTATTGGCCCGCCGCGCCCGGCGGGCCGTCTCTATCGGCAAAGGCCGCGGCCAACCTCAACGCCTATCTTCGCAATGGCGGAGCCATCGTCTTTGACGCCCGCGACACGGATCGCGACTTTAGGGAAATCGCCGCCAGGCTGGATATTCCAGCCCTGGAGCCCTTAACCTTCAATCATGTTTTAACGCGCTCTTTCTATCTTTTACGAGAATTTCCGGGGCGCCTGAAGGGCGGCGACATATGGGTCGAACGCGCCGGCGGAAGGATCAACGACGGCGTTTCCACGATTATCGCCGGCAGGCATGACTGGGCCGGGGCCTGGGCCATGGACGACGCGCTACGCCCCCTGTACGCGGTTTCTCCGGGCGGCGAAAAACAACGCGAAGCGGCCTACAGGTTTGGCGTCAACCTGGTGATGTACGCCCTCACCGGCAACTACAAGGCGGATCAAATTCACCTGCCGGCGATCCTTGAAAGGCTGGGCCAATAGTGGAGGCAAGCGCCGTCAGTTTTAATCCTTTGCTTCCTTGGCCCTTCATCGCCGCCGGCCTCGCGGCCGCTTTTGCGCTGCTCGTCTTGACGGCGTTGCGCCGCGGCAAAGGCGTTGTCGCGCGCGGCGCGGCGCTGGCTTTGTTGGCGCTGGCTTTGCTCAATCCGCGCGTTGTCAGCGAGACCCGCGAAAAGCAGCCGGACGTCGCGCATATCGTGGTCGATCAGTCAACCAGCCAGAGCGTCGGCGCGCGCCGGGAGCGGAGCGAAGCCGCGCTTGCCGCCGTTACCGCCGCCCTATCCCGCTTCGAGGGCCTTGAGGTCAAGGTTGCGCGCTCCAGGAAAGGCGGCGGCACAAGCCTTTTCGCCACGCTTGAGAGCGCCGCCGCCGGAACCCCGGCGGAGCGCTTCGCCGGCGCCGTGCTGATAACCGACGGACAAGTCCACGACGCGCCCGCCACCCTTGTGGGCCCCCTGCATGTCCTGCTCAGCGGCGAACGCGGCGAGATCGACCGGCGCATCATTATTGAAAAGGCGCCCAGTTACGGCATTGCCGGAAAGTCCGTCACCCTCGTTTACCGCATCGAGGACCGCTTTAGCGGCGCCAAGGAGAAGACGGCGCGGGTCCGCATTGACATTGACGGCGAGGAAGCGGAAACCAGCCAGGTCGCCATCGGCCAAAGCCAACGCTTCACCTTCACCCTTAACCACGCCGGCAAGACGGTTGTTGAGTTGACGGCGGACCCCCGCGAAGGCGAACTCTCGACGCTTAACAACCGCGCCGCGGTCGCCGTCAACGGGGTGCGCGACCGGCTCAAGGTGCTGCTGGTTTCGGGCCAGCCCCACTTGGGCGAGCGCGCCTGGCGCAACCTCCTCAAGTCGGACCCGGCGGTGGACCTGATCCACTTCACCATCCTCAGGACCACGGACAAAGACGACTTTACGCCGCTCCGCGAGCTTTCCCTGATCGTCTTTCCCATCAAGGAGTTGTTCGACGTCAAGCTTCAAGATTTCGATCTCATCGTCTTCGACCGCTATGTTTTGCGGGGCGTCCTGCCCCTTCAATATTGGAGCAACATCAAGAACTTCCTTTTGAAGGGCGGCGCCATTCTGTTGGCGTCCGGACCTGAATTCGCCGGGCCGCGAAGCTTGTTCAGGACCGATCTGGGCCAGGTCATGCCGGCCAAGCCGACGGGCCGGATCATGAAGAAAGGCTTTACCCCCGAGCTCACCGAAGCCGGACGCCGCCACCCGGTCACCGCCGGACTTCGCCCCCCCTGGGGCCGCTGGTTCCGGCAGGTGCTGGTGGAGACCAGCGGCGGCGTCGCTCTGCTGCAAGGCCCCGGCGACAACCCCCTGCTGGTCCTGCAAAGGGTGGGCGAGGGCCGCATCGCGCAAATGATGAGCGATCACATCTGGCTCTGGGCCCGGGGCTTCGAGGGCGGCGGCCCCCACGGCGAGCTCATGCGCCGCATCGCCCACTGGCTGATGAAGGAGCCGGACCTGGAGGAGGAAAGCCTCAAGGCCGACGTCAAGGACGGACGGCTCATCATTCAGCGCCGCAGCCTTTCTTCCGTAACGCCCGAAGTCACCCTCACCTCCCCCTCCGGCGAAACGTTTAAATTGAGCCTGGAGGAAAACGAAAACGGCCTGGCCACGGCTGAGGCGGCGGCGGACGAGTTGGGCCTTTACCGGGTCAGCGACGGCGCCAAGACGGCGCTCGCCGCCGCCGGCGCCCTGAACCCCCGGGAGTACGCGGACCTGCGCGCCACCGAGGAAATTCTGGCCCCCATCGCCAAGGCCAGCGGCGGCGGCGTCTCCTGGATCGCCGAGGGCCTTCCCGATTTCCGGCGCGTCCGCCCGGGGCGCGGCACCGCCGGGCGCGGATGGATCGGTTTCAGGGAAAACCGCTCCTACGTGGTTACGGGCATGACGCAAACGCCCCTTTTTCCGGGCCTGTTGGTCCTGTCCCTGGTCCTCATCGCCCTCGCCCTGGCGTGGCGGCGGGAAGGAAAATAGAAGACGTCCGCGCGACGGCGCACTATATGTACCCACATGGAACGCAGAAAAGTCGCCCGTCCGCATTTGGAAATTCCCGCCGCGCTTGACCTCGGCGAGGTCCGGCAATGGAACCCCTACGGCGCCTACCCCTACGAGCTCAAAATGAAGCGCAAGGAGTACGAAAGCCGCAAAAAGGAGTTGCAGATCGAGCTGCTCAAGCTCCAGCGCTGGGTCAAGGACGCCGGTAAAAAGATCGTCGCCCTGTTCGAAGGCCGCGACGCCGCCGGCAAGGGCGGAACCATCAAGCGCTTCATGGAGCACCTGAACCCCCGCGGCGCCCGGGTGGTGGCGCTGGAGAAGCCGACCGAGGCGGAGCGCGGCCAATGGTACTACCAGCGCTATATCCGCCACCTGCCCACGGTGGGCGAGATCGTGCTCTTCGACCGCTCCTGGTACAACCGCGCCGGCGTCGAGCGGGTGATGGCGTTCTGCGAGCAAAGCGAATACCTGTCGTTCCTGGAGCAGGCCCCGGAATTCGAGCGGCTGCTCACCGAAAGCGCGGACTATATGTTCAAGTACTGGTTCTCGGTCAGCCGCGAGGAGCAGCTGCGGCGCTTCGACTCCCGCCGCAAGGACCCGCTCAAGCAGTGGAAGCTGAGTTCCGTGGACGTGGAATCCCTCGGCAAGTGGGACGATTACACCGAGGCCAAGGAAGCCATGTTCCGCCATACCCACACCCTGGACGCCCCATGGACGGTGGTCCGCTCGGACGATAAGAAGCGGGCCCGCATCAACTGCATGCTGGATTTTCTCAACTGCCTCCCCTATCCGGACAAGAACGACAAGGTGGTTGTCGCCCCGGACCCATTGATTGCGGGCTCCCCGGATGTTCCGCCGGAAACGGCGCCGGACGCGGTGGACGAAAAAAGTTAGAATCCGCCCCCGCTTCGGGGTAGGATTTAAAGGCAGCCCAACACAATCAACGACGGGAGCCCGCCAATGCCTTTCGCCAAATTCGACGCCGACGGAAACGTGCTCGCCCTTTTCCGCAAGAAGGTGGAGGACGATCTCGTTGAAGTGCAAAACAACGATCCCATCCTCAGCACGTTTCTGCGCGCGCAGCTGGTCGAAGCCGCCATCAACAAAAGCTTCATCGAATCCGACTTAAGCCTCGTTAGGGTTATTGAGGACTTGATCGACGTGCTTATCGAACGGGGCGCCTTCCGCTTCACCGACCTGCCCGAAATGGCCCAGGAGAAACTCCTGAAACGCCGGGGCCTGAGAAAAGAGTTCGCCTACATGGCGACGCTTTTCGCCACGGACGAGGACGAAGACGACGAATTCATCAACATCGACGCGGACGCCGAGGCGGACAGCGACGGCTTGCTGTAGGACCAAAAAAACACTTTTTGCACGGTTTCTTATCTTCTCCGCGACTACTGGTGCGCTTCTAACCTGAGTTCACCCTGCCCCTCTTAATGGCCCTTTACGCCCCCTCGTCTGGGTTTTGCGCCAGCTTGACCAATCGACCGTCTTGGTTTCACACGCTTCGAGCCGAAAGTCATCTCCCGCACGGTCCATGAAAACAACGAGATTGACGCCGCCATACCGTGCGCTTGGGACCAGCAGGCCGTCAAAATCCAGAAAATGGGCGGCGGAGGCGATGGCTTGGGTGGCCGTGTAATCAAAGCCGTCATATTTGGCGGCGTTCACGCCCAATTGGGACAGCCGCGACAAATCAGCCAAGCGCAGCGTTCGCGCCAATTGCAGACGCAGGCGATGAATTTCGTGTTCCATGCGGCTCGGCCAAACGGGCTCCAAGGACAAGCGAAACCCGGCCTCCGCCAAGGCGCCTTCAGGCTCCAAGGACGTATAGAGGACCTCGAATTCGCCGGGAGGACTCCAGCGGCCATCAGCGACCGATCCTTTCGCAACGTCCCACCCTTTTCTCGCAACCCGCCAGACATCGCCGTCAAAGGGCGCGGGACCGATCTCTTCAAGCGCGTCGAGTATAGCCCGGTCATGAACGCGACCCCACCCCTTCATGATTATGTATAGGCTCCGTCCTCAAGGCTTTCGATCACCGCCAGAACCTCATCGGCCCTGCCATCGTGAATAAGATCAATGGCCCGTTCATCGTTGAGCAAGCGATGCCTCGAATAAAGCCATATACGAGTCTCATCGGGCGCATAGAAATCCGCCAACCGGTCCACCACGTAGCGGAGGTCGGAAATCAGAAGCTGCGTCTTTGGATGGGGAAACGTCTTGCCGGAAGTCCAGCGCGACACCGTCGCCGGCGAAACGGACGCAATATTGGCAACATCCATACCCTTGAGGCCGCCATGATCCTTGAGGTCATCCAAAATCTTGGAAACAGCGCTCGACATTACTTGCGCTCCAATACTGAATTAATTGTGCGCCCATTACCGCGAAACTCTGGTGATTGAGAACGCGTCGCTAATTTTTCGCTATCATGGAGGTCATCCATCGCTTCCCATAGGCGCACTAGACGCCCCTTTGCATCGCTAATTGCTTTCACCACTTTTTCATCCGCAATTTTCAACCGCACTCCTTTTCGCGCGGACCTAACTGCAGGATAGACCTGATGCTTGATGAAATGCCCTGCACGCCTTAATTCAGGAACGCTAGATAAGTCATCAAGCTGCCTACGGCGCTGGGTAGCCGCCGACGACTTCATAAGATCATCTTGCTCTGTGATATGGGCCGCTTCAAAAACCACCCGCCTATAAGGGAACCGCCCCGCAGCGAGCATTGCCTCTAGCTTTCGATGCCCCGTATATCCGATGCGCAAAAAGCCCGCCACCGGCGCCGCCTGGGGGTGCAAAACATGTACCGTTCCAACCATGCCAACATTCCTTATGCATTTTCATTCCTTTTTATATAACATATGTCTTTCACAAAATCAAGTGATGAAAGAAAAATGGAGGGTGGAGGGTCGGATCAGGCTTACGGCTGCCAGGCCATGACGAAGCGGAATAAAGAAGAATGTTCCCCTATAATTATTGGGGCGCGGGGCGTCGCCCCGTAAAAAAAGCGGGGTTCGGGGCGCCGCCCCGTATTTGTCAGCCCTTCATAATATGCAGAAGCAGCGGCCTCAGGGACGCCGGCCGCACCGGTTTGTGAAGCAGGTGGTGGGGGCTGTCTTCGATTTCCTTGAGCTTCGAGGCTTGGGCGTCGCCGGTGATGATGACGCCGGGGATTTCACGGCCGAGCGCGGCGTCAATTCTGGCGATGGCCTGGATGCCGGTTTCGCCGTCTCTAAGGCGGTAGTCGGCGAGGATGACGTCCGGCGCCCAGCCCGCCCCAGCAATAAGCTTTTCCGCTTCGGCCCCCGAGCCGGCCAGCAGAGCCTCAGCGCCCCAGCCTTCCAGGGCCGCTTTCATGCCGTCCAGCACGTCCGGGTCGTCGTCGATGACCAACGCCCGCAGTCCCTCCAGGGAGGCGCCCTGGCATACCGGTTGCGGCGAATAATCCCTAGGGATCGCCCCCGGGGCGTCACCCATGTGAGCCCCCTGGGGAACCCTTATGGCGAACAGGGAGCCCTTGCCGACGGTTGAGTCCACCTTCACCGGATGATCCAGCAAGCGCGCCAAGCCGTCGACGATGGCCAGTCCCAGCCCGAGGCCGTGGCGGCGGTCGCGCTCGGGGTTGCCCAGTTGATGGTATTCGCGAAAGATTTCCTCCACCTGATCGGCGGGAATGCCGGGGCCGGTGTCCCAGACTTGAAGGCTGATGTCTCCCCCCTGGCGGCGGCAACCGGCGAGAACGCGCCCGGCGTCCGTATAACGGATGGCGTTGGCGACGAAATTGCGGACGATGCGCTCCAGCATGGCCGGATCGCTTCGCGCCGCCAGGGAGCAGGGAACGATTTTAAACGCCAGTCCCTTGTCCTCGGCTTGCGCCGAAAAGTCCGCCTCCATGCGGGCCAGCATGGGGCCTAATGGGAAGTCCTTGACCTCCACCGGCAGCGCCTTGGCCTCGATCCTGGAGAGATCCAGCAGGGTGTTGAGCATTTCGCCCGCGGCGGCGGCCGAAACCCTGAGCTTGTCCAGCAGGCCGCGGTTTTCAGGATCGCGAATGCGTCTGTCCAAGGCGGCGACGAACAGGCCCATGGCGTGAAGCGGCTGGCGCAAATCGTGGCTGGCCGCCGCAAGAAACCGGGATTTGGCCTGGGTGGCGTCCTCGGCTTCCTGCTTCGCCCGGGCCAGCTCTTCGGTGCGCTCGGCCACCCGCTGCTCCAATCCTTCGCGGGCTTGGCGCAACTCGCCCAGGGCCGCCGCCATGATCAGCGCCGCCATCGCCGCGACGATCAGGAAACTCTGCAACAGGGGAACGGTTTCGCTGACCGTCTCGCGCACGAAGGGGCCTTGGCCGGAAAGGGTCCCCGCCAAGGCGGCGGCGGCAATCAACAAAAGCGCGCCCAGGGAAACGCGGGGCTCGAACCTGAAGACCGCCCAAAGCAGGAAGGGAAAGATCAGGTAAACCAGCGGATAGTCCTCCACCCCGATGGGCAGCGCGCCGGCGAAAATAACGGCCAGAACCAGGCTTAAGGTCAGGAACAACGCCGCCCCTTCTTTCTTCCTCGGCGGCGGCGGATCAAGCCCGGCGTGCGTCCACGCCATCAAGACCGGGGTTACGCTCAAGGCGCCGGCGACGTCGCCCAGCCACCAATTCAGCCCGTTGGCGGCGAAGCTGGAAAAATAAATGGGATCATAAAGGCCGAGGGCGGCGACGCCCAAGACGGCCCCCGGCGCCGCCCCCGCCACCGCCCCGAGGGCGAAGGCGAGAACCCGGGACGCGCCCGACAGCACCGGCTCTTCTCCCGCCAAACGGCGGATCAGGACGGCGGCGGCCAGGGCGCCGGCGGTGTGTCCCGCCGCAACGCCGAGAGCCGCCGTCAGCGAAGGCTGCGCGAGGACGGCGGCCAACAGCGCCGGCGCCGCCACAAAGGGCCAGGCTCTTAGCCCCAGCCACAAAAGGCAGAACAGGCCGATCCCGGCGCTCGGGCGCACAAGAACAATGAGATCATGGGGAAAGGTGAGGTGTTTCTCCAGGTAAGCCGCCGCCAGATAAAGAAAAGCGAGGGCCAAGGCTTTGGTTATGGAAAACTTACCGGCGGCAGCCATACTTTTTGGGGTTGTTGGCGATCGAGAAGGGCTTGCCGTCGGGCATCTTGGCGCCGTTGAAGTTGGTGAGGCGGCAGAAAGCGCCCTTCAAGCCCGCCCCGGTCAAGTCCGTTTGTCTGAGGTCGGCGCCCTTGAGGTTGGCTTCCTCAAGGTTGGCGCCCCTGAAATTGGCGCCCTTGAGGTTGGCGCTTTCAAGGTTGGCTTTGGCAAGGTTGGCTTTGGCAAGGTTCGCCTTGGCCAGGTCGCATTTGGGGCATTTGTTCGTCTTCAGCAGGGTCTCGATGTTCTTGGAGGCGGCCTTGGATGCGGCCTGGGCGGAAACGGGAGAAAGAACAACCGCCATCGTCCCGATCGCCGCAAAAAACACCGAAATTTTCGCTGTTCGAAAAAACATGCCGCGTAACGCCTTTGTCCATGCGGGCGCGGTGGCGCCGTATTCCATTCAAAGGGTACCCAGCCTCCCAAATTAAATCAATGTTTGGGCCAAGGGAGGGGGAGGCGCTGACGCTGGCGAGGCGTCTATCATCATCACCCTTGGGGCGCCCTCCCCCTTGGGGCCTCTTTAAAAGAGCCCGGCGGGAGCTACTTCAACGTTTTCATGAAAGCGATGAGGTCGGCGCGGTCGCCCGCTTTCTTGGTCTTGGCGGACATCTTGGTCTTCTTGTTGCCGCCGAACTTCTTGGGATCGGCCAGCCAGCCGTCCAGGTTGGCGTCGTCCCAGATGATGCCGGAACCCTTGAGGGCAAGGTATCTCTTGAAGTCCGTGGAGCCGGCCTTGCGTCCGACAACGCCGAAAAGCTTGGGACCGATTTTATGCTTGCCGCCCTTCTTGACGCTGTGGCAGGCCTTGCATCTTTTCTTGAAGTACTTGGCGCCTTTCTTGGCGTCGCCATCTTCGCCCTTGGCCCCGTCCTTGGCGCCGGCGAAGGCGGAAGAGCTGGCCACGGCCACGGCGACGGCGACGCCAATCGCTAAAAACTTTTCTTTTGTCATCGAAACTTCTCCAAAGAATGTGAAAAACATCTTCATATTATAAAATACACCCTTAACGCCGGCCTAACAATTAGACGGAAGGCCGTATACGAAAGTACCGGATTCATGAATTTCGGGTAGTGTCTCACTTTGAAAAGTGATGGGGTTCGGGGTTGACGCCCACCAGCATGAAGACAAATAATTATTGAAGGAAAGTGATTAAGGAATCAATTTCCTTTAGCATAAAATATTTTACTTGTCAAGTGACGTGCATATGGTTTTATGTTATCATAAATGAGAACTAAAGGGGATTCTGTGACGATGCCTATAGGCCCACATGGACAGAGACGACCTGCTGATGCGGTAGGCTGTGCTGTAAGGGTGGCGCAGATCGCAACAGGTGATATCGTCGAAACCCCAATCAAGAAATCTGGTCGAGTCCGTTCGGGGATCGCGGGCGCGAAAGCACGAGCGGAAAAACTTTCAGCAGAAGAACGTAGCGAAATCGCCAAAAAGGCTGCTGTGAAGAGGTGGGCGTGATGTCCGGTGGCACACAAGGATCGCCAAAGCATAAATTAACACCAAATCTTAAAAAGATTCTGGAAGCGGTTTTGTTTTTGCTTAATCAAGCCGAAAATAGAGGAGAATGCCTAACGCAATATGATATAGTTAAGTCGATTTTTTTGGCTGATAGAAGCCACTTAAATAGATACGGTCGCCCCGTGACATTTGATAATTATTATGCAATGCGTAACGGGCCGGTCCCAACCACTGTTTACGACCTACTAAAGGGAAGCGAAAACATATTAGCAAAGTTTGATATTGATGAGCCTCTTTGGCAAACAGAGGATGCGCCTCAAATTTCACCGAAAGCCAAAATATATACTCATCCGATCAGGATGCCTAGAGAGGATACGCTTTCCCCAAGTGATGAAGAAGCATTGAAAGATGCTCTTGGGACAGTGAATAGCCTAACCTTTCCGCAGTTAAGGAAGTTAACTCATGATGATCCCGCCTATATTGATGCGTGGGATGAAAATGGAAACGCTCGCGCATACCTAATAAGTTATGGGAAGCTTTTTGACAACGATAACTTTGACCAAGCTGAACATCTGTCATTCTCATCTAAACATATATGATGTTTGCCGTAGGGGATGTGGTTTCTATTTTTGCCCCGACGGTTGGATACGACAAATACCATCTGTGTATAAAAATCGGGGAAGACGGTGGGGCACATCAGTTTCTTTTTATGAATTCAGAAGAACGTTTCGATAGCGAGTATTCTGTTAATTGCAGAAGAGTTCCATGTTTGCCTCCGTCGAGAACCGGCAAAACTGTGTTTAGTTTTACTATGGTGCCGAAATACAATGATAAACAGCTTAAAATATATAGGGCAGATAAGAAGGGGAGCATTGATTCTGTATTAGCAGCTGATCTTTTACAACACGTAGAAGGAGTCCAGACCCTCACAAAGTCTGAGAAAAGGACTATTTTGGTAGCGTTAAGGTTTGTAACTGAAAATAATGCTTGCTAAGGTAAAATAATTCAGTTACCTTAAGGGCATGAACAAACTGCCCTTACATAAACGCACTCAAATCCTCCACATGCTGGTTGAAGGTTCTTCCATGCGGTCTATTAGCCGTGTGGTTGGCGTTTCAATTAACACGGTTACGAAGCTGCTTGTTCAAGCTGGCGAGGCTTGCGCCGTGCACCACGACGAACATGTGCGCGATGTAAAAGCGGCCCGCGTCCAATGTGATGAAATTTGGACCTTCTGCTATGCCAAGCAAAAGAACGTAGAGACGGCGAAAGCCGCGCCGGAAAGTGCTGGCGACGTGTGGACCTGGACGGCGTTGGACTCCGATAGCAAATTGATCGTGTCCTATCTGGTCGGTGGTCGTGATAGCGAATATGCGATTGAGTTTATGGACGATGTAGCAAGCCGATTGGCGAACCGGGTACAAATGACTACGGACGGTCATAAGGCTTATCTGGAGGCCGTAGAGGGCGCGTT
>ENA-ORDP01001333-ORDP01001333.1-marine-sediment-metagenome-genome-assembly--contig:-NODE-1333-length-13710-cov-7.470377_pt1 | contig 13710 bp, 10 predicted proteins | sample MGYA00248627_ERZ508539 | MGnify/ENA primary metagenome ERZ508539 (study PRJEB26208, sample SAMN05571518) | marine sediment metagenome | biome: deep sea; feature: Hydrothermal vent; material...
AACAACTTACAATGTCTCCACAACGATTTCTACCCACAAATTTTTCTGAAGAGGCCAATGATTTTAAAGATCCGACCTATGTATATAGTAGGCAGGATAGTTTATTTGTCTGGAATATAAATCGCAGTCCGTTCCATATCCTCGACCTGTTCGCTATCGAAGACAAACAGATGCTTGCCGATCTGGATGGTGTCGCCATGCTTGAGCCGCACTCGCTTAATTTTCTTATCATTAACCTGGGTGCCGTTGGTGCTGTCCAGATCTTCGATATAGATATCTTTGATGGATTCCAGATAGGTGCTGGCTTCGATCACGATGCAGGCATGCTGGCCACTGATAGCCGGATCATCCAGATGGATATCGTTGCCGGACAGACGACCGATTGAAATTCGTCCACCCTCAAGCGGGTAGGTGCTCAGGGTCACCCCCTCATACTTTAGTAACAGTCTTGCCACGCCAGTAGTCCCCCTTTCCCTGTCAAGCTTGTTATGTCCATTATTCTGCCGCCGTAAAGCACATGGTATCCCCTGCCACTTCCAGTATGTCCCCATCCGTCAAAGGTACGCTGGCGGCTGACATAGGTTCACCATTGATACGGGGGTTCGCTGCACGGTCACCGGTGCCGCCCATCGGCATCATGTAATAGGACGTGCCACGCCGGGCAATCACGGCAACCTGGAGACCGGGCCTGCCCAGCGTGGTATAGGATCGGGCCAGTTCAATGATCTTGCCCTGGTTTGGACCCTGGGTCACTTTGACCACATAGCCGTGCGGCTTGTCCGTTTCTGCCGCTGGCGTGACCTGGCCGGGTGACAGCACCACTGTACTGTCAAAACTGTTGGTCTTTTCATCCACGAACTTGAGTTCATGACGGCCGATACGCACAATGTCACCGTGTTTAAGCTGACGTTTGCTGACTTTCTTGCCATTGAGCAGCACACCGTTGGTGCTGTTTAAATCTTCAATATAGACATTCTGTATCAGCAGAAGGGCCGCGTGTCCGCCACTGACAGTCGGGTCATCCAGTTGAATATCATTATCCGGCTTGCGGCCAATAGTGGTGCGCTCCTTGTCCAGAATATATTCCCGAACAATCGTCCCTTCATGCATTAATATCACTTTTGCCATGATATAACCTTATAATATTCTTGAATATTTACTCTTCAAAACCCTGAATATCCGAGAAGGCTTCCAGCCTGGCTACCAGCACCGTGGAAATATTATCCTTGCCGCCTCTTTCATTGGCGCTGGAGACCAGCGAGACAGCGATGGATTCCAGGTTGCTGGCCGAATAGCCATTCCCATCACTATGCTGCTTAAAAATACCAGTAATCTCTTCATCTGTCACCAGATCAGTCAAACCATCGGAACACAGTAAATAGAGATCATCGATGCGACAGTCGCCTTCTATCACATCAACGTCCACTGTGTCGGCAATGCCCAACGCCCGGGTGATGAGATTGCGGCTGGCCGATGTCAAGGCTTCCTCCTCACTGAGATAACCGTTGTCGACCATCTCCTGCACCAGTGAATGATCGGTGGTCACCTGGGACAGTATTTCATCCCGGTAACGATAAATACGGGAATCGCCTACATGGCCGAAGATCACAGAATCACCATGGAACAGGGACAAAACAATGGTGGTGCCCATGCCTGCACATTCCTGACGTTCCAGCGCCACCTGCACAATTTCGCTGTTGGCATACTGTATCGCTTCATCGACGGCGGCATGGCGATCCACCGCTTTCTCAATATCCGGAATCAACACCCCGCGCAGGGAGTCAATAATACAATTAACGGCCAGTTCACTGGCCACTTCCCCGGCATTGTGTCCCCCCATGCCATCGGCCAGTAAAATCAGGCCCAGATTTTCATCCCAGGCGATCTTGTCTTCATTATGTCCGCGCACCAGGCCGACATCCGAAAGCCCATGAATGATCAACTTTGTATTCTCACTTATCACTGCTTGTTTCCGTTGTTGCTTTTTTTCTGTTCTTTACGGTCATTCTATCCCGGCAGCGTATCAGCGTCTTGGCGAACTGCGAACCTGTCTGGAAACGCCGCTCGATATCCTTGTGCAGAGCCTTGTTGATAATCTGGCTGACGCAGGAAGGCAGATCGGGCTTGAACATGCGAATGTCCGGATGTTTCTCATTGGTAATCTTGTACATCAGGCTGGCCAGTGAATCGGCCATAAACGGCAGCTCTCCGGTCAGAAGCTGGTAGAAAGTCACGCCCAGGGAGAAGAGATCGGAACGTCCATCCACCTTCTTCCCGGCCAGTTGTTCCGGCGACATATAAGACGGGCTACCGAGGATAGTGCCGGTCCGGGTCCGGCTGACATCGGTGAGGCAGGCCACACCGAAATCCGTCACCGTGATACGTTTCTTTTCACGATGGTAAATAAGATTAGCCGGTTTGATGTCACGATGCACCACGCGCTGCTGGTGTGCATATTCAAGTGCGCCAGCGACATCCATCATAATCGCAAACACTTCTGCGACCGGGAGCAGTTTGCCCGGCTTACTGTATTCCAGCAGGTTGGCGCCTTTCAGGTAGTCCATCGCAATATAGGACAACTCCTGATCCTCACCCACATCGTAGATGGTAACGATGTTTGGATGGTTCATCCGGCCCGCTGTTTCCGCTTCGCGGAAGAATCGTTTTTTGACATCATCCAGTCTGTCCGCTTCAAACTCCTGTCCCAGGCTCATGGTCTTGATGGCCACCGTGCGGCCAATCTTGGGATCATGCCCCAAATAAACCATGCCCATCGCGCCGCGCCCCAGCTCCCGGTCAATCTTATACCGCCCGAGCATGGGTTTTTCCACTCCCTGGCTGTTGATCATCATGGTAGCATCAACATGGTTGGCCGCCATCGAACCGCCATTACCCAGGATCTGGTTGGCCACTTGCTGGTTTCGATTCAGGCGCTCATGCACATCGTTATAGTCGAGTTCACAGGTATCAATATACCTGAAAACCGTCACCGCTTTGTTGAACTGGCGCTTGCGTTCATAATCCAGGCCCAGGTTATACAACTTGCTCAACAGGGACTTGCCCAGGCTGCAACTGCGATATTTTTCAAACGCTGCATCCAGTTGCCCCTGCTGGTGCAAAAACTGACCCAGCGCCTGGTTGGCATCGGATAGCTCATCATGAATACGTTTCAGGCGGCCTTCAATCGCATGCTTGATCCCCAACACCAGGTGCCCCAGCAACAAAGCAAACAGGGGTGTCATCAGGGGCAGCCAGGTTGACTTCGAAATCATGCTGTAGAAAAACACATTCAGCAATAACACCACGAGCAGCAGGCTCATAATGATGCCCGTGCTGAGACGAAAACGCGGCAACACAAACATCAGATAAAGGCCGACAATAACAAAAGCGGCAAACTGTAACCAGCCGCTGCTGGCCGGTATCTTGAACAGTTCCTCGTTGAGCATGCTGGAAACCGCGTACGCCGCCACCATGACCGGCGGCATGTACTCGCCAATCGGCGTCATCAGCGGGTTGACATACTGGGTGGCGGTGAGACCGATGAGTACGGTTTTTCGGTTCAGGCTGCTGCGTTTGATTTTATTGTTAAGCAGATCCAGGATCGAATAGGTTCGGAAAGCCGGTTGGCCGTTCTTGCCTCTGTAGAAACGTGGATAGATCCGCAGCTTGTCGTCGGTCGATACCCGTTTATTCCCCAGCTCCAGGCTGTGCTCCAGATCCACCTGGATATTACGCGTGGACAGCAGCATGTCGCGCGCGGTCATCATCAGGGCAAAAGAGGGCAAATAACTATCGCCGTGGCGATAGACCAGCGGCAGGCTCCGGGCCACGTTTTGTCCATAGCCGCCAAAGTTGATCACCCCGGCGCCGCCCGCGTAGCGCGCCAGGGATTCGATCGGTGGATAGACTTTTCCTGCGACCGGCACCAGTTCAGGACGCAACCATCTCATCAAGGCTGAACGTTTCGGCATCGCCACATTACGCAGGCTGTATTTTTTCAGGTAGTCAGGCAAGTCTTTCTGTTCGATAGACACGGCACGCTTGTTCTGCAAATAGGGAATCGCCAGCACCACCCGTCCCGCCCGGCTCATGCTGCGCGCCAATGTTTGATCTGTATCCATACCGCGCTCAAGTTGTATCAGTTTGCGTTTGATGGTCTGGCTCACCTGCGCCGAGGGAAGCGCCACCATCTCGTTGATCTTCTGCAAATCTTCCAATCCCTGGTAAGTCTGCGCCGTATCCAGGGGTAGAGCCAGACCTATGACCGACGGGTGGGCTGAGGACAGCAGATCGATGGCCCGCGCCAACACGTCACGCGGCCAGGGCCAGGCGCCAAGTTTATCCAGCGCTGCATCGTCAATCGCCACCACCACAACGTCCTGATTGGCCGGTTTGCTGGAGGAAAATTGCACACCCAAATCGTAACCCAGCGCTTCCAGAGAATGCAGCAGGCCGCTGTTGGTGAGAATCAGGATGACCAGTGTAACGATCAGCCCGAGAAACCAGTCTGTCTTAAGTGTCGAAACCTTGATCTAACTACTCCTGTTGTTCGCTGGTTCGTGAGTCGCAGCCCCCCGATTTAAAACCCTTCCTTTATTTTCGGCAGCTAAACGAATGACATGAGAAATAGCTTTACTATTTTTATGCTGCGTTATCTCCACAAAAGTTTCTTAAAAGTCAAAAGCTTATCTGTCCGCAAAAAACGCCAATCAACGCAAAAGGATTTATGGTTGCATGCTGACTAGCACCGGCGCCGTATAAATATAAAAAATTGGCGTTTTTGCACTGTAGAAAACCGCTTCGCGTTGCTCAGGGCACGTTCATTTGCGGATTTTTCTCTTCTCCTTTTGATTTTGAATTATTTTGTGGGGATAGCTCATATTTTTATGTGTAATAACCCACAGCTTGCTGCGGGGTGGTTGAGTCAACAATGCCAGGCCCCCGGTATGGGGGCATGTGCTTTATTTATTATTTATCTACTGCTGGCTTTTTATATACCTTAATATGCAGTTCGCGCAACTGCGCATCACTAACAGCCGAGGGCGCCTGGGTCAGCAGGCAGGCGGCGGTCTGGGTCTTGGGAAAAGCCATGACATCACGAATGGACGGCGCCCCGGCCATCAGCATCACCAGGCGATCCAGCCCGAAAGCAATCCCGCCGTGGGGCGGGCAGCCATATTTTAGCGCATCCAGCAGGAAGCCGAACTTGTCCTGGGCTTCCTCATCGCTGATACCCAGTAATTTGAACACGCTGGCCTGCATATCGGCATGATGAATACGGATGGAGCCACCTCCAACCTCAGTCCCATTAAGCACCAAATCATAGGCGCGGGAGAGCATGCTTTCTGCATTGGCTTCCAGCTCCGCGATACCTTCACACTGGGGGGCCGTAAAGGGATGATGCAGGGCGCTCCAGCTACCCACTTCACCGCTCTCACTTTCGAACAGGGGAAAGTCCACCACCCACAGCGGCCGCCAGCCATGTTCCAGCAGCCCCCGATCATGGCCCAGTTTCACCCGCAGGTTGCCCAGCGCCTCGTTCACTACCTGGGCGCTGTCCGCACCAAAGAACACCAGATCACCATCCTCGGCCCCGGTGCGCTGCATAATCGCGTCCACCACGTCATCCGGCAGGAACTTCAGAATCGGTGACTGCAGGCCCTCACGACCTTTGGCCAGTTCGTTGACCTTTATATAAGCCAGTCCCCTGGCGCCATAGATGCCGACGAATTTTGTATAGTCGTCAATTTCCTTGCGCGTCAATTCGCAACCGCCGGGCAGGCGCAGGGCTGCCACCCGTCCTTTGGGGTTTTTCGCCGGGCCGCTGAAAACCTTGAATTCCACATTGGCCATGAGATCGCCCACATCCACCAGTTCCATCGCAATACGCAAATCCGGTTTATCGGAACCAAAACGCTCCATCGCCTCGGCATAGCTCATACGCGGGAAAGGATCGTGCAGAGGCACTTCGATGACCTCGGCAAACAGATGACGAATCATCGCTTCCATCATGGTCATAATGGCTTCTTCATCGAGGAAGGAGGTTTCGATGTCCAGCTGGGTGAATTCAGGCTGGCGATCAGCGCGCAAATCCTCGTCCCGGAAACAACGCACCACCTGATAATAGCGATCCATACCGGACACCATCAGTAACTGTTTGAACAGTTGCGGCGACTGCGGCAACGCGAAAAAAGCGCCCTCATGGGTACGGCTGGGTACCAGATAGTCGCGTGCGCCCTCAGGTGTGGCGCGGGTCAGCATCGGCGTTTCAATATCCATGAAGCCGTGTGCATCAAGAAAATTACGCAGGTTGATGGCGACCTTCGAGCGCAGTTGCAAATGCTGCAACATTTGCGGACGGCGCAAGTCGATATAGCGGTAGCGCAAGCGATGTTCCTCGGACACATCGTCGTCATCAATCTGGAAAGGCGGGGTCTCAGAACGGTTGAGGATCTCCAACTGCTTGCCCAGTACTTCCACCTGACCGGTGGACATATTGGAATTTTCCGTACCTTTCGGCCGTCGCCGCACCTTGCCGGTCACCTTCAGAACAAACTCATTACGCACGTTCTCAGCCGTGCTGAAAACATTCGGAATATCCGGATCATAAACAACCTGCAACAGGCCTTCCCGATCCCGCAGATCGATGAAAATCACGCCACCATGATCACGCCGGCGATGCACCCAGCCGCAAACGGTCACCTCCTGATCAATCTGGCTCTCGTTGACCCCGCCGCAATAATGGCTACGCATGTGTGTATTTCCTGCCTAAGAATAAAAGCGAGAATAGTAAGGGCTGACACCTTCTGGTGCAACCGGGAACAGGGGAAAAGCCGGGGAATTACCCCTGCACAAAGACCTGCCTGTGTTTTTTAGTCTGTCGCGGGCTTCAGTCGCCGGACGCCGCCGATTTGCTTTCCTTGCTGGCAGCGGGTTTGTCACCGCCTTTGTCGCCGGCAATATTTTTCTTTTTACCTGTTTTGAAGTCAGTTTCATACCACCCGTCCCCCTTGAGCCGGAAAGCAGGCGCCGACACCAGCTTTTTCAGTTCCGGTTTGTGACATTTGGGACAGTCCAACCGGGGCGCATCACTCATTTTCTGAATTGCTTCGAGAATATGGCCACAGGCCTGACATTTGTATTCGTAAATCGGCATATTCAACATCACCCCATAATAAAAATATGATAGACAAGCTCTGACCCGAATGGGGTCCTCGCCCCTGAAAATCAAGCTCGCGTGCGTGCGGCGCATTATAGGCGTTTCGCGGCCTCCTGCCAAAACAGGCTTATTTCTCTTAATTTTAAGGCCTGTTTATAATCCAAGCGCGGGGTTTTCCCGATTGGCCTGACGCCGCTCCTCCTGATGCAGGCATTCGATAGCCTGTAGCAACCGCCGGTGCCGGGAGTCTGATAACCCGCTGTGCAAATAGGCTTCCGCAGAGTTTTTGACCTCTTCCAGAAAGCGAATACGCGCATGATAATGCAGCAGGGTCTTGCCCAGATGAAAAGGATCGTTGTCCTTTTCGCGCATCAATTTTGCGCTTTTAAGCGCTCTTGTCAGTTCTTCTTCTGTGGGCCGACTCATCGCGAAACCTCTCTACAGGGTTGATTTTCGTAATTGTCTTATTTTTCAGCGATGTTTATCGGGTCTCGTTCAATGGCCTGACTGAACTGCCTGAAACTATGAGAAGTGCCTGTTGGGCTGAGTAAAACAAAGCCCAACCACCCAGGGCGGGCACCTTTTTTTGTGCACCACAGTACGTCCTTCGATCATCCACGCGTCCAGGCTAACTACGAATTCCCACACCCTTATTAAGCAAATACAGGCTGAAAGCGAACAGGCTACAGACAAATAACACAATAATAAACAGCGCATAAGTGACATCAATATCCGATACGCCCAGCATACCGTAGCGCATGGCGTTAATCATATACATGATCGGATTCAGGCGTGACACGTGCTGCCAGAATTCAGGCAACATCTTGATGGAATAGAAAATCCCGCCCAGGTAGGTCAGAGGGGTCAGCACAAAGGTCGGGATGATGGAAATATCATCGAAACTGTTGGCGAAGAGGGCATTGAGAAACCCGGCCAGGGAAAACAATATCGCCGTCAACACTACCACTGCCAGAGTAATGGCTATGTTGAAGCTTACCGGTTCGGTAAAAATCAGGGACACCAGCATGACCGCAAAACCGACTATCAGTCCACGCAGCACCCCGCCGCTGACAAAGCCCAGCAGGATCAAATAATTCGGCATGGGGGAGACCAGCATTTCCTCCACATGGTGCTGAAACTTGGCGCTGTAAAATGATGATACAACGTTGGAGTAGGCATTATTGATGACCGCCATGAGGATGATGCCCGGAACGATGTATTCCATATAGGAATAACCGCTAATATTCGCGAGCTGCGAGCCAATCATCTTCCCGAAAATAACAAAGTACAGCCCGGTGGTAATCGCCGCCGGCAGAACAGTTTGCACCCAGATACGCATAAAACGCCGGACTTCCTTGAATAGCAGCGTCTTGAACGCGGTAAACTGTTCGAGGGCGTTCATGCCGCCTCTCCACTGCCGGTGAGCTGCAAAAACAGCTCTTCCAGGCGACTGCTTTTGTTGCGCATGCTGAGGATGCTGATGTTGCGCTTGCTCAGTTCGGCAAACAGGGCATTGATGCTCTGTTCCCGGGTAATATGCGCTTGCAGGGTCATGTCATCGAGCGGATAGATCCGGTAGCCGGGAATCACCTCCATCCGTGCCAGGGGTTCGCGCAGATCGAGAATGAAGGTTTCCTCGTGCAGTTTCAGCAACAGATCTTTCATGGCTGAACTTTCGATGGTACAGCCCTCGTTGATAATGGCGATATTGCGGCACAACTGTTCAGCCTCTTCGAGATAATGCGTGGTCAGAATAATCGTCGTACCCTGCGCGTTGATCTCACGCAGGAAGTCCCACATCTGCCGGCGAACTTCAATATCCACCCCGGCGGTGGGTTCATCCAGAATCAGCAGACGCGGCTCATGCACCAGAGCGCGGGCAATCAGCAGGCGACGCTTCATACCACCGGAAAGATTACGCGCCATCTCATGCCGCTTGTCCCACAGGGACAGTTTTCTCAGATAGATTTCGGCCCGTTCATAGGCCAGTTTGCGCCCGATCCCATAATAACCCGCCTGGTTGGCGACAATTTCAATAAGCGGTTCGAACTGGTTGAAGTTGATTTCCTGCGGCACCATACCGATACAGCTTTTCGCCGCATCCTTCTCCCGCACAATGTCATAACCAAACACCTCCACACTGCCGCCACCGATATTCACCAGTGAGGTAATGATGCCAATCGCGGTGGACTTGCCTGCGCCATTAGGCCCCAGCAGCGCAAAGAAGTCGCCTTCTTCAACAAACAGATCCACCCCCTTCAGAGCCTCGACGCCGCTGGCGTAGGTCTTGGTCAGGTTTTTAATCGAAAGTGCGCAGGTCATAGGCGTTTATTCGATGATGGTATTTAATCCACCCACGCGCGCGCATTGCGGAACAGCCGCATCCACGGTCCGTCTTCGCCCCAGTCATCGGGGTGCCAGGAGTGCTGTAAGGCCCGGAACACGCGTTCGGGATGGGGCATCATGATGGTGAAACGGCCGTCTTCGTTACACAGACCGGTGACGCCTGCGGGCGAACCGTTGGGGTTAAAGGGATAGCGTTCGGTAGCCTGGCCATAATGATCCACATAACGCAGGCTGATTAAACGTTCATCCATCGCCTGCTCACCAAACTCGGCCCGGCCTTCGCCGTGGGCGACGGCAATCGGCATACGCGAACCGGCCATACCCTGCAACAGGATAGACGGCGATGCCTGCACTTCCACCAACGGGAAACGCGCTTCGAACTGTTCGGACAAATTGCGCTCAAAGGTCGGCCAGTGCGCCGCGCCGGGGATGAGATCTTTCAGCCGCGAGAGCATCTGGCAGCCATTGCACACGCCCAGCCCGAAACTGTTGGTACGATTAAAGAAGGCTTCGAACTGATCCCGCGCCCGCGCATTGAACAACACCGATCTGGCCCAGCCGCCGCCCGCGCCAAGCACATCACCATAGGAAAAGCCGCCACAGGCTACCAGGCCCATAAAGTCATTGAGGTGAACCCGGCCTTCGATGATGTCACTCATATGCACATCCACGGCAGTGAACCCTGCGCGATCAAACGCTGCCGCCATTTCAATCTGGCCATTCACACCCTGCTCGCGCAGGATGGCGACGCGCGGCCGCGTATTCAGATTCAAATAAGGTGCGGCGATATTTTCAGCCGGATCAAAGTTCAGCGCCACGTGCAGGCCCGGATCATCGGTGTCCAACAGAGCGTCAAATTCCTCTCGGGCGCAGTCCGGATTGTCGCGCAGGCTTTGCATCTGGAACGAGGTCTGTTGCCAAATGCGCTGCCAGTCCACCCGGCTGCCTGACAGAATCGCTTCATTGTCATCCGTGAAGACAATTCGATCATCCTCGGCAAGTGTGCCGATCACATGGCTGTGATGCTTGAGACCGGCATCGCGCAGCCAGGACATCACTTCATCGGTATCACAATGGCGCACCTGAATGACGGCACCCAATTCCTCGTTGAACAGCGCTGCCGTTTTATCCTCACCAAGATCGTCCAGGAGCACCCGCAGACCGGTATGCCCGGTAAAGGCCATTTCACACAGAGTCGCAAACAGGCCGCCGTCACTGCGATCGTGATAAGCCAGCAGCCGCGCCTTTTCGTTCAGCAATTGGATGACCACAAAGAAAGCCTTGAAGCAGGCAGGATCATCCAGATCCGCCGGATGATGACCGAGCTGTTTGTAGACCTGCGCCAGACAGGAACCGCCCAGGCGGTGACGTCCCTTGCCCAGATCGATCAGGATCAAATCGGTATCGCCACAATCAGTGCGCAATTGCGGGGTCAGGGTTTTACGCACATCGCTCACCGGCGCAAAGGCGGAAATAATCAGCGACAGGGGCGCGGTCACGCTTTTCTGTTCGCCGTCCTGCTCCCAGACCGTTTTCATGGACATGGAATCCTTGCCCACGGGAATGGCGATGCCCAGCGCCGGGCACAGTTCCAGGCCGACGGCTTTGACGGCATCATAAAGCCCGGCGTCCTCACCGGGATGACCGGCTGGCGCCATCCAGTTGGCCGACAGCACGATACGGCTGATGTCTTCGATTTTCGCTGCGGCGATATTGGTCAGCGCCTCGCCCACCGCCAGCCGCGCCGAGGCGGCGTGATGCAACAGCGCCACCGGGGTGCGCTCACCCACCGCCATGGCCTCCCCCGTGGCGTGTTCAAAATCGGTGGCCGTGACTGCCACATCCGCTACCGGCACCTGCCAGGGTCCGACCATTTGATCCCGCGCCACCATGCCAGTGACGCTACGATCACCAATCGTGATTAAAAAGGCTTTTGAGGCCACCGTAGGCAGGGAGAGAATACGCGTCGCCGCATCCGCAAGTTTGATATCCGCCGTTTCAAATTCTGCTTTACTAAAGGTATGGTGTTTGACTTCCCGCAGCATTTTTGGCGGCTTGCCCAGCAACACTTCCATGGGCATGTTGATCGGTATGTTGTCGAAGTGAGCGTCGCCCAGCACCAGATGCTGCTCCTCGGTGGCTTCGCCCACCACGGCGAAGGGGCAGCGTTCGCGCGCGCAGATCCCGGTGAAACGATCCAGATCCTCGGCGTCCACCGCCATCACATAGCGTTCCTGCGCCTCACAGCTCCAAATCTCCATCGGTGACATGCCCGGCTCATCGTTGGGTACGGCGCGCAGTTCAAACTGCCCGCCACGACCGCTGTCATGCACCAGTTCCGGCAGGGCATTGGAAATCCCGCCCGCACCCACATCGTGAATGCTGATGATGGGATTGTCCGCACCCATCTGCCAGCAGTGATCGATCACTTCCTGCGCCCGGCGCTGCATTTCGGGGTTGCCGCGCTGGACCGAGGCAAAATCCAGATCTTCGTGGCTTTCGCCCGTAGACATACTCGATGCCGCACCCCCGCCGAGGCCAATCAGCATGGCCGGGCCGCCGAGGACGATGATCTGCGCGCCCGGCGGAATATTATTTTTCTGTACATGATCATCGCGAATATTACCCACACCGCCGGCCAGCATGATGGGCTTGTGATAGCCGCGTACTTCCTCACCGGCGGTCGAGACCACCTTTTCCTCATAGGTGCGGAAATAGCCGCACAGGTTGGGGCGGCCAAATTCGTTGTTGAAAGCCGCCGCGCCGATGGGTCCTTCAAGCATGATCTCGCGCGCCGAGGCAATACGTTCCGGCCGGCCATAGTCGCTTTCCCAGGGCTGGGGAAAGTCAGCCAACTGTAGATTGGAAACTGAGAAACCACTCAGACCCGCCTTGGGTTTTGACCCCCGACCGGTCGCCCCCTCATCACGGATCTCACCACCGGAACCGGTAGCCGCGCCAGGAAAGGGGGCGATGCCTGTGGGATGATTATGCGTTTCCACTTTCATCAGGATCGGCACCGCCTGGACGTGCGCCTGGTATTTACCCGAGTCCGGATCGGGATGGAAACGTGCGCCCTCGAATCCTTCGATCACGGCCGAGTTATCGCGGTAGGCTGAAAGCACACCATCAGGCTGGCACTCATGAGTATGGCGAATCATGCCAAACAGGGTGTGCGGCTGCTTTTGGCCATCGATGATCCAGTCGGCATTGAAAATTTTGTGACGGCAATGCTCAGAATTGGCCTGGGCGAACATCATCAGTTCCACATCGGTGGGATTGCGCCCCAGCGCCTGAAAATTCTCCACCAGATAGTCGATCTCATCGGCCGCCAGCGCCAATCCCATCTCCCGGTTGGCGCATCGCAGGGCTTCAGCGCCGCTGCCGAGAATATCCACCACGGTCAGCGGCGCAGGCTCGGCTTTGCTGAACAGGGCCGCCGCATCGTCGATCTCGTCGAACACGGCTTCGGTCATGCGATCATGCAGCCGTGCGCGAATAGCCCGATCCTGCGTTTCATTCAGAGGCTGACTCAGGCTCAGGCTATAGATCAGCCCACGCTCAATTCGCTGCACGGCTCCCAGACCACAATTATGGGCAATATCCGTGGCCTTGCTCGACCAGGGTGAAATCGTCCCCGGCCTGGGCGTCACCAGATACTGGCGAAAATAGGGAATTGTCGCCGCCTTCGTCTGCAACGGGGCATAGTCAAGCAACGGCTGGAGAATAGCCCGTTCTTCGTCATCAAGGGCGCGGTCGAGGCTGGCGAAATGAATGAATTCGGTATGCAGGTTCTGCACTGCCGGGGCATCGGTCTGTAGAGCGGCTAACAATTTTCTTAGTCGGAATGCGGATAAGGCAGAACCGCCTCGCAATTGCAGCATGGGTCTTGTCTCTGGATTGACGATCAGGCTTAAACAAAGACGCGATGATACTACAAATTCGGGGGTGGAGTATCCCCAGAAAATCGGGGTCGAAAATCGGGGTCGAAAATCTGAAAATCGAAAATCGGGGTCAGAACACAGAAAATCGGGGTCAGAACACAGATTTTGCTTATATACTATTACTATTACGAAAATCGGGGTCAGAACACAGATTTTGCTTATATACTATTACGAAAATCGGGGTCAGAACACAGATTTTGCTTATATACTATTACGAAAATCGGGGTCAGAACACAGATTTTGCTTATATACTATTACGAA
>ENA-ORDP01001334-ORDP01001334.1-marine-sediment-metagenome-genome-assembly--contig:-NODE-1334-length-13702-cov-2.911849_pt1 | contig 13702 bp, 14 predicted proteins | sample MGYA00248627_ERZ508539 | MGnify/ENA primary metagenome ERZ508539 (study PRJEB26208, sample SAMN05571518) | marine sediment metagenome | biome: deep sea; feature: Hydrothermal vent; material...
AAAATCAATTATCAGTACCAAGACAAGAGGAGATCTGGTTTATCTTCGTACGATCCTGATCCACCCACAGAATACTGGACGAGTGAAGGATAAAAGAACGAAAAAGCTGATCCCTGAACTGTATGTGAACAGAATAACCGTCAAGAATGGTGGAAAGCTGGTCACAACAATGAATGCTGGAGCGGCTCTCAGCCAGAATCCATATATTGAACTGACTCTGGCCGCTTCCAAGGCGTCCAAAATTCAGGTGACTTGGCGAGACACAAGTGGAAGATCATGGAATAACAGCAAAAGTGTCTAAAATCCTGCTGACTTGATCTTTAAGGGGAGCTCGGATGGATATCCGCTCGGAGCGTGATAAGAATCCTTTCCCACTCCCCAATATAAGGCTTGGTCTATCAAGTTGTTCCAAATGCCAGGAAAGGGACTTCAGTAACTCAAACCGCTTGCTTAGACATCGATCCAAGACTTTCCCCCTTTATCCTTTGCCTGTGAAGATCATAATCACCTCCCATTTCCTACAAGCAATTGTCACTCAATACACTACCGATTCTTCAAATACTTGTTCATTCAAGGTAATCAGCCCATTCTATGGGTCCATAAAAAATAAGGACTTGGTGTGGCAGTTCTGTAGAGACGCATAGCCATGAAACCGTCGTATTAACAGCACCTTGTAGGGGCGACCAGGCGGGTCGCCCCTACAAGGTGCTTCAAACCTGGCCTTACAAGATTTCAATTATAGGGATCGCTTTGCCATTGAAGAAATCATTTGGATTTAACTAAGATTGAGGCAGTGGATTGGAATACTTATGGGATATATTAACCGCGTCTTATAGGGTGGCGGAGGAATCCGGGATCTATCTCTTTTTGGGCTTCCTTGTTGCCGGACTGATGAAGGGTTTTCTCAATGGCAAGACCATAAATCGCTTTATGGGTCAACAGAAAACATCTTCTGTTTTTAGGGCGGCATTGATAGGCATACCTCTACCCCTTTGCTCTTGCAGTGTCATACCGGTTGCTCGTTCTCTAAAAGATCATGGAGCCACCAATGGAGCCGTTTCTGCTTTTTTAATCTCCACTCCGGAGACCGGTGTGGACTCTATCTCTATAAGCTACGGCCTCTTAGGGCCTATCATAACAGTATTCAGGCCTCTTTCGGCACTGATCACCTCGATCCTGGCGGGATTAGCCCAGAACTATTTTGACGTAAAGCAAAATGCGTCCCATTCAATAAAGCATGTAGATAATCCTGATAAACCCCTTATCGATCAAAGTTGCTGCTCTACAGATGAGGGAATATCCAGTGTGAGTGAAGACAAGCGTCCTAAAATGAGGGAAAAGCTGATCCATGGAATGAACTATGCCTTCAAGGACTTACTCCCGGATATTGCTGTCCCTCTGGCTTATGGCATTTTAATAAGCGGGCTTTTGCTTCAGCCCTATATTTTACCGAATGACTTCTTTAATAGCTACCTTCAGCAGCCCATCTTTTCCATGTTCCTCATGCTGATCATTGGCCTGCCCATCTATACATGCGCCACGTCCAGCACACCTATTGCCGCCGCCTTGATCCTGAAGGGGCTGAACCCTGGGGCCGCGTTGGTCTTTTTGCTTGTAGGCCCTGCCACCAACATCATTACCATGACTACCGTCATGAAAACAATGGGTAGAAAAGGGCTTGTCATCTATCTTCTTTCGATCACCCTAACCGCCATCTTCTCAGGACTCCTTCTAAACCTGGTTTTCACCACTCTGTCTATCAAGCCGGATGTCGTAATCGGTTCTCATAGTGATCTTTTATGGGACGGCCTGAAGAGACCTTTTGGCATATTGCTCAGTGTCTATTTGCTCTACGCTTTGCTGAAAAAGGTTCTACGGAAGATAAAAAGCTTTATCGGTGGAAGGACGGGATAAGGATACTTGTTACCCAGCGGATTAGCTGTTCTTGATCATCCACTCAGTGATTTTCGCCACCATCTTTCTGGGAGCCATTCTCACAGAGAGGGTCAGAAGTTTATAGAAAAGGCCAGGTATCACAATGGTTTTACCTTTTTTTAGGGCGTCGTACCCTATTTTAGCCACCTTTAGGCTGTCCATCTTGCGGGAGGCTAAGCCTGAGTCGCCCATTCTCGCATTCTTGAAGAACTCCGTTTGGGTGGCGCCGGGACAGAGACAGGTGACCGTCACTCCTGTACCCATCAACTCATTTCTTAGGGCTTCAGAAAAGTGAAGGACATAGGCTTTGCCGGCAAAGTAATTGGCCATACCAGGCCCAGGCTGAAAGGCCGCCGATGAGGCCACGTTTAACACCTTCCCTTCCCCTTTTTTGACCATAGGTTCTATGAATAATCTGGATAGATGAGCGAGTGAGGTGATATTAACCTGTATCATATTCAGTTCTTTGGCTAAGTCGGACTTGTGGAAGGGACCGTAGGAACCAAATCCTGCATTGTTCACCAGAATATCGATAGAGATATTCTCTTTATCCAGTTCAGAGTATATTTCACTTGGGCTCTTTGGTTTGGAAAGATCTTTCACTAATACTTTCACTTGAATGGAATGGGTTTTCTCCAGTTCAGACTTGAGTTGTTCGAGTTTGGCTTGACTTCTGGCGACGACAATTAGGTTCAGACCGTCTTGAGCCATTAGATTGGCCAGATCATAGCCTATCCCGCTGGATGCTCCCGTGATTAACGCCCATTTTCCTTGATTCATATAGACTCCTCAGTTTCTCTAGTGATCTTGTTATTCAGATAATATACACAAAAAGCAAAAAAAGCCATCATTATATTAGATAAATTATTGTCTTAATAAAGAGTTATGGTGGGCTAAATGACGCAGGAATCCTTCTTCAGGGAGAGATCATTCAATCCATCCCTGAAAAAGCTTTTGTTTAGAAGGAAACACCAACTGTTGGACTGATTGTAAGATAGCTCTTTAGATTATTCAAATGAGCCCTGGCATTGACCCCAACAAAAAAGACCCCTAAGTAGATGTTAATACCTCCTCCAGCTCCCAAGCCAACAGTAGTTTCGTTGGCTGTTGCCGTACCAGGAGTATCAGCGGTAAGTTCATCTAAACTCACTTCAAGCCCTGCTTCTGCATAAGGCTTAAACATGGGGGATGCAGAAAATAAAAATCTTGCCCCTCCAAAAATGGGGAGACGTCCCCCACTGAATTTAGTCCCACTAATAGTTTTACTAACACTAATGTAAGAAACATCGAAGCGACCCATCAACTTACCGACCCCAAGGTCTAGCAAATCAAAAGCGACCCCTATGCCTCCACCAAAACCATCACCCATGCTATTAATTGGCTCTGTGGCATAATGGAAGGAGCCGTCAATTTCAAAGGCCTGAGCCATCCTGGCGCTAATAGACAGTGCAAAAACTGCTATCATAATAACTATTAACTTTTTCATATTTTTACTCCTAATTTAATATGATTTTCAATTGATATATTTAAGAGTAACACAAAGTTTTTTTTAAACTGGAATAAAATTGACAAAAACAAATAAATATTTATTACTTGGGTACAACTCATGATTATCCAGCTTTTATACTACAAAACTCCATCATTTGTAATCATTGACTTCTTGATATTCCTCAAAAATATGATACTTTTATAGTATGAAAATCGATGAGTCCAACTTAACAAATAACATTAAGATATGCATTTTGGAGGACGACAAAGAATATCGGGAGTCTTTAAAAAAAATCCTCTTAAAAGAAGAACGGATAAGACTTTATGGTGAGTTTGACAACGTCCATGACTGCCTCAAAACCTTTCAATCCCCCTTTAAACCAGACGTTTGCCTGATCGATATTGTTTTAAAAGGTGAGCAATCGGGTATTGACTGTGCCAGGATAATAAATAAAAATTGGCCTCACGTCCATCTCATTATTATGACTTCTTTTCCTGATGCCAGGTATCTGGCTGCATCAAAGGAGTTGGAAGCCGATTTTATTGAGAAAGGGACACGTGGCGAGGTGATTATCGATAAGATTGTTACGAGCAGTAAATTGACTCAACGTGAACTTTTCATTTCCCTTAGCAATGAAAAGAGTGATCTGGACCCCATTAATCTCATCCAACAAATTCAAAATGCCCAACAGCAAATATCCACGTTGTCTGATTATCAAAGAAAGGTTCTCAAGTTTAAGTTAGAAGGCAAGAGTGTTTCTGAAACAGCGACTCAGCTTCAGATGAATCCGCGAACTGTACGCACCCATCTAAGACGGGCGTTACAAAAGTTGGATCTCCCTGACTTGTTGAAATACATAAAGTTATAGGGTTTGTTATTCTTTTGATAAGCTCTCAATGGGAGGCAACGCTCGTATCAAAAGAACATCACTATCTTTAAAGATTTCGATCTTACCCTCTTGGAATAGGCGGCCTAGAAAAGAAATAATACTTTCACTACTCAGATTCGTTAATTTAGTAATTTTAGTGAGTGTGTCGTGATAATTTAATGTGGTGTTTGTAAGTATTCTTTTCCCCCCATCGGTTGAGTCATTGTAAAGAATGCTGGTGACTTTGTCTATCTGATTTTTAAACATTAACGACTCAATTTGCTCATTGGCTCTTTCCAAACGCCCGCAAATGGTTTTCACCACTTTCAGGCCAAAATCGGGACAGTTTTCTATCATCGACTGAAAGCTATCTAGTTGGACAGCCACAAGTTTAGTGTTTTTGGAAGCAAATACCGTTGTTTTTCTCGGTCGATTGGCAAACGTTGACATTTCACCGAAAAAGTCACCCTTTTTCAGGGTAGCCAGTGTTTCTATGACATCATGAACTCTTTTGGTGACTTTCACTTCGCCATTTAGTATAAAATACATTTCGTGGCTTTTATCCCCTTCAGTGAAGATAACATTACCTTCTGAATAAGCTTTTTCATGTTTTCTTATAAAAATATGATCATCAACTGCCATAATATTAACCTATGTAACGTGAGTTCGGGACATAAGAATCTATCTAACAAAAGTTTAGCCTAAGAAATTGGTATCTGTCGAGCTAGGAAGCTCGACCTACAGGCAAATGGACTCTTTCTAAAAAAGCCTGTAGGTCGGACTTCCTAGTCCGACAGAGAGTTAGCCATTTTAACTTATTGTGAACTCACGTTATGTAATTATTTTTCATATGATTTTAAATAGAATAGCCTTTTTTCTATATTATAAAAATGTAAAGAAAGCTGATCATTGGCAAGTAATAAAAAGCAGGATAATGGTGTTATTTTCCATTGGATGGATACGTGATAAGTGTTCTTAATCTATAAGCTTTAAATTAGCATTCCCATCATGTCCAGAAAAACTTTTGACGAATAGGGAAAAATAGGTTAAATTCAATGAGTCAAAACTAAATCAACCCTGTCCCAATGTATAGGTATCTTTATGACTGAAGTAAAACGATTATTGTATGAAGGAAAAGCAAAACAAGTCTTTGAGACCCAGCACACCGATGAGGTGATCATCCACTTCAAAGACACAGCCACAGCCTTTAATGGCAAAAAGAGTGAAGACCTGATGGATAAAGGAATCATAAACAACGCTATCTCTAATATCCTTTTTCACAGGCTGGAAAAGCAGGGCATCAAGACTCACCTGGTCAAAATACTGAATGACCGGGAAGTCATCGCCCAAAAAATAGATATTATTCCATTGGAAGTGGTTGTGCGTAATATTGTAGCCGGTAGTCTGGCCAAAAGAACTGGCCTTAAGGAAGGGGAGAACATTGATGGCGGCATTTTGGAATTCTACTATAAGGATGACGATCTGGGGGATCCTTTGCTAAACAAAGATCACATAGAACTCCTCACGTTAGCCACAAAATCCGAAGTGGCGGTATTAGAAGGATTGGCCCATCAGATTAATCAGTATCTTATTGACCTGTTTAAATCCATTGGCCTTATTCTCGTGGATTTTAAGCTTGAATTTGGGCGGTATAAAGATCAAATCATTTTGGGGGATGAAATCTCCCCCGATACCTGTCGTCTTTGGGATAGCAGCACAAAACGCATTATGGATAAAGATCGTTTTAGAAAAGACTTAGGGGACGTGACCACATCCTATCGTGAAATCCTTGACCGACTTAAACAACTGGAAGCCTGAATGTATCAAGCCAAGGTCTATATCACCCTGAAAGACAGCATATTGGATCCCCAAGGGACTGCAGTGAAAGGGGCTTTAGAAAGCTTAAAGTATCAAAATATTCCTGAACTAAGGATTGGCAAATACATACAACTCCAAATTGATGAAACGGATCTGAGTCGTGCTGAATCTCAGCTTAAAGAAATGTGTGAGAAAATATTGTCGAATCCTATCATAGAAAACTATCGCTATGACCTGTCAGAAGGCTAAATATGAAATACGGTATCGTGATTTTCCCAGGTTCCAACTGTGATCAGGACAGTTTCTATGGGGTAAGTTCCGTGATGGGTGCAGAGGCCGAGATGATCTGGCACAAGGATCATCATTTGGGACAATACGATTGCATCATCCTCCCCGGCGGCTTTTCTTATGGAGACTACCTTAGAGCGGGTTCTATTGCTCGATATTCCCCTATCATGCAGGAAGTCGTTGCTTTTGCCAATGGTGGAGGCCTTGTATTGGGTATCTGTAACGGTTTTCAAGTATTATTGGAAGCCAAACTTCTCCCAGGAGCTATGCTACAAAATAAACACGTCCATTTCATTTGTAAGTCGGTCTATATAAAAACCCATCATTCTAACACGCCCTATACCAATGCGTTAAAAGAAGGGGATATATTAGAAATCCCCATTGCCCACATGGAAGGGAATTATTACTGCGATAACAGCACTTATCAGCGCCTAAAAGACGGTGGGCAGATTCTTTTTAGCTATTGTGACGCCAAGGGAAACAGTACTGATGAGGCGAATCCCAATGGGTCCCTAAGAAACATTGCTGGTATCTGCAATGAGAAGAAGAATGTTCTTGGACTGATGCCTCATCCAGAAAGAGCCTTGGAGTCTATGCTGGGTTCTGAGGATGGGAAAAGGATATTTGAGTCTATACGCTCTCATTGTTGATTCCATCTAACTTTACTTAAGACTCTATCGTTAAGATATTGATAGGAGATCTCCTTGGAAATCACGAAAGATCTTATTTCAGCCCACAACTTGACATTAGAAGAATATGAAAAGATAAAAACCATTCTAGGCAGAGAACCTAGTCTCACTGAACTGGGTATGTATTCCGTACTGTGGTCTGAACATTGCTCCTACAAAAGTTCCAAGCCTCTCCTTCAAGAACTGCCCGTAGTGGGAGAGTATATCCTGGAAGGTCCGGGTGAAAACGCCGGTGTGATCGACATCGGTGATGGTTTGGCCATCGTGATGAAAGTAGAATCTCACAACCATCCCAGTGCCATTGAGCCTTATGAGGGGGCCGCAACGGGTGTTGGCGGTATCATCAGGGATATTATTACTATGGGTGCTCGGCCTATCGCTCTACTCAACTCTTTACGCTTTGGGAATTATAAAAGCCCTCGAACGCAATATCTATTAAACGGTGTGGTTTCAGGAATTGCGGGATATGGGAACTGTGTGGGTGTCCCCACAGTGGGGGGTGAGACTTACTTTGAGGATTGTTATGATGGGAATCCTCTTGTCAATGTAATGTGCGTAGGTATTCTTGAGACTAAAAACATGGTTAGAGCAGTCGCTAAGGGTAAAGGAAATCCTGTGATCTATGCTGGTTCTACAACTGGCAGAGATGGGCTGGGCGGAGCGGCCTTTGCATCAAAAGAACTTAACGATCAAAGTGAGAAAGACCGTCCTGCCGTACAAGTAGGTGACCCATTTATGGAAAAGCTTCTTATAGAAGCCTGTTTAGAGATCTCTCAACAAGATTATCTCATTGGAATGCAGGATATGGGGGCCGCTGGTCTCACCAGTTCCTCATCTGAGATGGCTGGTAAAGGGGAAGGGGGTATGAGCCTCGACCTGTCTGCTGTCCCACAAAGAGATAAAAATCTTAGTCCCTATGAGATGATGCTCTCAGAGTCCCAGGAACGTATGCTGTTAGTTGTCAAGTCCGGCTATGAAGACAAAGCCGTAGAAATCTTTCATAAATGGGGTCTGAAAGCTGCTGTCATCGGCTCTGTTGAGGCTAATGCCCTTCTCACAGTCAAACATAAGGATGAGATTGTCGCTGAAGTCCCTGCCAAGTCCCTATCCAACGATGCCCCGGTTTACAATCGTCCTGCTAAAAAGCCGGCTTACCTGGATGGCCTGAAAAGCATATCTGATGCTATCACCTTTGGAAAGGCAAACACTGACTTCAACGAGACATTACTCAAAGTCCTTTCGTCTCCCACCATTGGATCCAAGAAATCCATATACCAACAGTATGATTATATGGTGGGAACAAACACTGTGGTCTTGCCTGGTCAGTCAGACGCGGCTCTCATGCGTATTAAGGGGACTCAAAAGGGGATTGCTTTATCCATTGATGGGAATAGTCGATATTGCTATCTAAATCCTTTTACAGGAGGCCAAATTGCGGTAGCTGAGGCCGCAAGAAACGTTGTATGCGTTGGGGCGAAACCATTAGCCGTTACGGATGGCTTGAACTTTGGGAATCCTGAAAACCCCGAAGTCTTTTGGCAGTTCCAACAGGGGGTCATGGGAATCAAGTCAGCCTGTGAGGCTCTTGAAACCCCTGTGGTTGGTGGAAACGTCAGCCTCTACAATGAGACAAATGGGACAGCCATCTACCCAAGCCCTATTATAGGGATGATGGGACTTATGGAAGATATAGATCATCGGGTGACTATGGGTTTTAAGAATGCTGACGATGTTATCTTCCTGTTAGGAGATTCATTAGAAGAATTAGATGGAAGTGAATACCTCAAAGTAATCCATGACATGATGGGTAAGGAATGCCCAAGACTTGATCTAGGGCTAGAAAAAGAAGTGCAGGAAACCTGTTTGTCCCTTATTAACAAGAGATTATTGTCATCAGCCCATGATCTATCGGAAGGCGGATTGGCTGTAGCCCTATTTGAATCGTGTATTACGGGAGATAAGGGTGCTAACATAGTGATTGGAGCCACCGGTCTTTCTGATGCGGCCCTTTTATTTTCCGAGTCTCAGTCAAGGATTCTTATCTCGGTTTCGCCGGAAAGCTTGTATGAAGCGATCACCTACTTGGAGTATAAGGAAATACCCTACCAACAAATTGGTATGGTGACAAAGGGTAAGTCCCTCAAGATCGACGATCTGATTGATCAGCCCTTGGAAAGCCTGGAAAAAAGCTGGAAAAGTCTAGTTCTATAAGTTAATTTAGGAGATATCCAGACCGAAAATATACAGTAGTTTAATAAGGAAATAAAAATGGAAGATAAGTTTAGAGATGAATGCGGCATTTTTGGGATCTATTCAAAAGATGTGGATGTGGCCCAGGCGGCTTTCTTGGGATTGTATGCCTTACAGCATCGCGGGCAGGAGAGTGCTGGAATCGTTACTTCCAGAGATGGGGAGATGCTTCATCATCGAGGTATGGGCTTGGTCCAACAGGTATTTGATGAAGAAACACTGAATAAGTTAGATGGAGAGTTCGCTATAGGTCATGTTCGCTATTCGACTACGGGTGAGTCAAGGATAGAAAACGCCCAGCCAGTGGTTGTGAGGTATAAAAAGGGAAAAATGGCTGTTGCCCATAATGGTAACTTGGTGAACGCCCTTCTCCTCAAGGAAGAACTTGAGAATGAGGGATCTATTTTCCAGTCTACTATAGACTCTGAAGTGATCATTCATCTCATTGCCCGATCCAAAAAGACTTCCACCAGAGAAGCTCTCGCTGAAGCTCTCAAAAGAGTTGAAGGAGCCTACTCTCTAATCCTCATGACCGAAGATGAGCTCATTGGAGTCAGGGATCCCTCAGCTTTTCGACCCTTATGCATCGGCTTACTAGGGGATTCCTACTGCCTCGCTTCAGAAAGTTGTGCCCTGGAACAGATTGGAGCTGAATATATTCGACCCGTCGAACCCAATGAGATGGTCGTCATTGACAAGAATGGCCTTAAATCCTATCCCCTTAACCAACCCAGACCTATCTCAATGTGTATATTTGAATTAATCTACCTGTCCCGACCGGATAGCATAGTCTTTGGGAAAAGTGTCTATTTAACCCGTAAAGAATTTGGCCGGTTATTAGCCCGTGAACATCCTGTAGAAGCAGATTTGGTCATTCCAGTACCAGATTCCGGGATTCCTGCAGCGATTGGATATTCTGAAGAGTCCGGGATCCCCTATGACATGGGTCTCCTTAGAAATCACTATGTGGGACGTACTTTCATCCAGCCCGGAGCCTTCTTCCGAAGCTCTAAAGTCAGGATTAAACTGAGTCCTGTGTCTGAGATGATTAAAGGGAAACGGGTGGTCATAGTCGATGACTCAATTGTTAGAGGGACAACGAGTAAGGAGATTGTTAAAATGCTCAAGAATGCAGGGGCCAAGGCAATTCACTTCTTGATTAGCTCTCCGCCTGTTAATTACCCCTGTTTTTATGGAATTGCCACTCCCACCCGTGAAGAATTGCTTGCCGCCATCTATAACAATGACACAGACCAAATTAGAGATTACCTGGGAGCCGACAGCATTCATTATCTCAGCATGGAAGGCTTAATGAGTGCTATGGGAAAGGATCATTCCCAGTTTTGTCGTGCCTGCTTCAATGGGGAATACCCTGTTGCACCCATCGATATGATACGCCGTGAAGCCCTGAAGAATTGCTGATTGCTGCGATGGAAAACTTCCCCGAAGTAATAAAAAACAACGTCCCCATATTAGAGTTTGACCCAAACTCTAAGGCCGTCCTGAACCCTGAAGACAGGGTGAAACCAATAGAAATCCCTGAACATTGTGTTCTTTGCTTTTTCAGTGACGAAATCAATAAGTTGAATCAAAAAGGTCTCTTAAAGCAAATCAAGAAAATCAAGAGTGAGATGGGTACTCACATCGTTTACACCATTGAAATCAAGGGTGAGAGGCTGATGCTATTTCATCCGGGTGTTGGGGCCCCCCTTGCCGCAGTGTTATTTGAGGAGTTGATTGCCCTGGGCTGCCGAAAGTTCATCGCATGCGGAGGATCTGGTGTTCTGGACAAGAGTATTGACCTGGGTCAGCTGATCGTTCCCACGTCAGCCATACGAGATGAAGGAACCTCTTATCATTATATAAAGCCGTCACGTGAAGTTTTACCCAGTCGAAAGGCTGTTCAAGCCATTGAAAACACTTTAAGCCAGGAAGGATTCGATTATCTATTGGCTAAAACATGGACGACGGACGGACTTTACCGTGAGACAGAAGGTAAAGTGAGGTTAAGAAAGTTAGAGGGCTGTTTAACGGTAGAAATGGAGGCCGCGGCACTTTTTGCTGTTGCTCAATTCAGGAATGTAGAGATCGGACAAATACTTTACGCTGGAGACAATCTAGGGGGTGACCATTGGCAGGGTAGACACTGGATTCATCAATCTGATCTAAGAAATAAGCTTATCTGGCTTGCCGCAGAAGCCTGCTTAAAGCTTTAAACCTTTTCCTCACCTATCTCTCCGTCATATCTTAGTCCCTCCTCCCGTTCAATGCTCCTAAAACATGGATACTCAGCCATCTTATGAAGGAGTTGGCGGATGATCGTATATTGCTTCATACACTTGGAACAGTCTTCCAGATGACTTTTAGTTTGATTATCCTTTTCGCCTTCCATCACATAGTTATGCAAGTCTTTATTGGTTAGGCATTTATCAGTCACTAATCAGAACCTTCCTAATCTACTCGGTCATCTCTAAAAATCGCTCTTCCAGAGTGGATCCTTTGCTCATACCAGTGAACTTAACCTGGATTTCAGCCAATTTGGTGGCCAGACTAGCCAGGATCGCTGGATCTTCCGTATATCCATCCGATATGATGATGGCAAGACGTTGGCTATCCTCTGACACCTTGATAGATTTTACAAAATCCATGGATTCAAGGGAGGTAATTTGACTTTTGCTGGGCATTTCACTGACAGATACGGATATTAGAGATTCTTCCTTCACAAAAGCCGCCATGGAACTGGATTCTATCACCCTGCCTTTATCCAGGATCACCACAAAATCGCATAAATCGGCAATCTCATCAAGATTGTGGGAAGAGACCATAAAGCTTTGTCTACCACGCTGGCGGGTGATCATGTTTCGTATCTGGCGGGCATTGGCAGGGTCAAGGCCGGAAGTTGGCTCATCCAGGAGGACAATCTTTGGATTAGCAATAAATGCCTGAGCCACTGCCATCCGTTTATGCATCCCATGGGACAATTGGTCTCCTTCCTTCTCTGCGGCATCGACTAGATCAACAAGTTTAAGGACCCTTTCTGTTTCTTCATAAGCCTCTTTATCTTCAAGCCCCATAAGTTTAGAGTACCACAGCAATTGACGACGTATGGACAGGCCCTTTTGGAATCTCGCATCCTGGGGTAATATGGACAGCAAACCCTTTAAGGTGCCTAAACTGTTTAAAGGCTGATCGTATATTTTTACCTCTCCCGTATCAGGAGCGATAAAGCCGGCGATGGTGGAAAATAATGTGGTTTTCCCGGCTCCGTTAGGACCCACAAGACCCGCTACCACCCCCTCTTCCAGGACAAAGTTGACGTCCTTTAATGCCAACTTCCCTGAATAAGACTTGCTAATATTGATTAATTCCAAAGCATTCATTTATTTATAAATCCCTTTTTGTTATGATCAACCAGCCTAAGGCTGTAAATACTAAAGAGTAAAGCAAAGTCAGTCCAATGCTCCCCAGAACAACCGTTATATCATCAGACAACATGTAGTACTTGACTGAGCTTGGGAATATGAACTGGATATACTCGTATTCATCACCAAAAGCCCCTCCAATCCATGTGAGGAGAGTGGTAATGATCCAGAAAGCCCATCCGAGAAGCAAAGCAATGGCGGCACTCGAGGTGAAGCTATTGGCAAAAGCCATCATGGCAATAAACGGGAGACCATAAATACTAAGGGTCAGAGCTATTCGTAGGCCGAACAAGATGAGGGGGCCCGTTAAATCTGTTGTCCTGGACAGACCAATCACCAATGTGACAATGAGCGTCATCAGTAAAACTATTATGGACCACGCGATCCACGTGGACAAGATTCTTGACAGATAGAGACTTATACGATTGACCCTGGGAAGCAGAAAGCGAATATGTTTTCGGCCTATGTCAGAAGCCGTCTGATCCGATGAAAACAAGATCCCAAACATGGGGGTGATCAATAGACTGAAAAAGAAAAACGTTCCAAGGAGGGGGGAATGGTTTGTGAGCAGATTACTCACGGACTCATCAAGGACTTTTTTCAGGATAGCAAAGATAAAAAGCTCTGTTCGCCCACCAGATTGGTTTACTACCCGAATGATTGTTTCAGCATTATCTATTAGATACAAGCAGATCCAAAGAAACCAAACAAGTATAAAAACTATAGCAATGATGATTAATGGATTTCGCAGATTTCGGGTCGGCTCAAAGCTTATTATTCCTTTTATATTCTGTATATTCACATGGTCTCCAAGAAATCCTGTAGAAATAGATCATAAATACTGCAATTTACTGTAGAGATAAGTTTTATCTATCTCTACAGTAAGAACTTATTATATATACCATACTGATTATGAATTGTCCGATTATAAAACCTGCACCCC
>ENA-ORDP01001335-ORDP01001335.1-marine-sediment-metagenome-genome-assembly--contig:-NODE-1335-length-13699-cov-2.717018_pt1 | contig 13699 bp, 16 predicted proteins | sample MGYA00248627_ERZ508539 | MGnify/ENA primary metagenome ERZ508539 (study PRJEB26208, sample SAMN05571518) | marine sediment metagenome | biome: deep sea; feature: Hydrothermal vent; material...
TCATCGGTCTGATATTTCATGGTTAGAATCTTGTCTTTATTTGAAGTCGACATTGCCAAATTTATTAAATAATATCAATAGTTTAAATCAAAATAGTATATCTTGTTAGCGATACAGTTCCCCAGATCATGCTGAATGCGGAACATTTACTCCATGTTATGGTACTACCGGCATACAAGGGAAGGCTATTCTACTTAGGATGGAAGCTAATGAGAAGTGTACTGGCTGGAAATCAGTGCGGCTAGTAGAAAAGAATACAGCTCTTAATCGAAACTAACGGTGGTAAAACGTAAATAGCTTTGCTGGCTTCGATAATGAAATATTGGTGTTATATAAAGCATCGATTAAGCGGGCAATTTATAGTTGTTAGCCGTTATAAGATCGACTCCACAATTGAGGGTTTCAACCCAGTTAAGAAATTCTGTGATCATGTCTTTACCTGCAAAATGTTTGCCATGTTGAGGAACAATCATTTCTATATCGAGTTGACGTACCATATTAACCCATAATTTACATACTTTATTGGAAACCATATAGCGCTTATGAAATGATTCCATAAAGGGTATGTGTTTATTAAAGTTTTCTACTGGTTGCTCATTATCGGCTGTTGCGATTGATGCTCCCATATCGCCAGAAAACAAAATCTTGCTTGTGCAGTCGTAGAACTGGAAATTTCCTACAGAATGAAGAAAGTGTGCAGGTATGACCATAACTTTTCCTTTGCCCAGCGGTAACACCGAACCACCGTCTGGTATACCAACTAAACGGTTATTTATGTCAGTATCGCGTGTACCCTCGATTGTTTTATTCGACATCAGGTGAGGTAAAAACCGTACCCACAATTCTGAACACAATATCGTTGCTTTGGAAAAATCAAACCACATTCCCAGCGAGGCAATAATGTCAGGATCCTGATGTGAGGCGATTACGTATTTTAGTTTATCCAGCGACGAGTATTTCAACATAGCGGTTAACAATGGATGGTATGTAAGCTGTCCTCCGGGATCCAGTAAAGCGGCATCACCATCGTTAATAATGAGGAACTGATTTGACTGCACCCCGGGACCTTTTACTAAATCAGAAAACATAATACATTTATGGTTATTGTCTTCATACAGGGTAGTAGCCATTTGGGTCTCCGAGTAATTCAATATTTAACTATTGAAACCAATAGCTTCACTTGATATCGGACAGGAAGATGAATTCTTGAGTGAATTTCAATTCTGAGTGCTTACTTATTTTCTCAGTATAGTATTGTCTGTTGCTCTGTTTACAGATTACGTTAACCATTTTTTTAACTTCGAATAGAAATCATCTTGCTCAATAGGCTTGTTGATAAAACCGTCCATACTCGCATTGAGATTTTTTATACGCTCAGTTAGCTCATCATTTGCGCTAAGGGCGATGATCGTGGTTCGTTTGGTACCCATTTCAAGCTCACGAATCCGTTTAGTTGCTTTATAGCCGTCACAGACGGGCATATAGATATCCATCAGAATCAAGTCTGGTTTCAGGCGTTGCCACTTGTCGACAACTTCCTCGCCATTGGTTGCGCACTTGTAGGGAATATTCCAGTGATCCAGCATCGCGCCTGCGATCAACTGATTCACTTCGTTATCGTCTACATCGTCTACTAGCAAGACTCGACCCTGTAACTGGGAAATATATTGCTATGTTAGTGGTAATTTTGAGGGTTGTCGTGCGGATGTTGGCACTAACTTGATAATTACTTTTATATAGGAAATTTAGATATTAGACAGGGGAGTCGTTAGACAGATAATAAAATGAGTTTATTACTCAGTCTGACCATTTTATACGAGGCTGGATCAATTTCAATTTAGCGATATTATTTAGAAAGTCGTCAAGCTGTTCTGACAATGGTGTATCGTCCGGGGTTAAGGTTTCTGTGTCGATATATTTTAGTATAGATTCATATAATTTCATCACCCGTACTTTTTGCAGCTGTTCAATTGCAACATGCTTATTAGAACAACAAGCTAATCGGTAAAAGAGAAACATAACTTTACGTGTGTTATCACACAGCCCACCATAACGATCTTTTTGCGGAGTGATCCTGGCGGCGATCATACGAATAAGTGTTGCGTATGCGTTCGCATCGAAATTATTTAGTGTTAATTGATCGGTATAAAAGACCCAATAGCAAAAATCTAATAGAGGTAAGAGCTTTTCTTTAGTGCGACCAACGTATTCGGTGAGTTGTGAGTGATACTTATCTGGCTGTAAAATAAAGGCAACGGTTAGCCAGAGGATATATCGACCCGGTTCGGCGCGATTCCAGTTAGTAACGGCGGATTCTGATATTTTATATAATTTCTCGTGGTCAGCCGTGCGTAGCGCGCATCGTAGCATGTCGCGTAATAGTTTTTTTCGCACGGATAACCAGTCGGCTAATATCGGCAATAGAACGACGCTGGCTATATGCGCATAATCAGGGTTGCGGATAATGAGATAGATTCCCGGTAAGTGGTCGGTATTGTGAGTGATCAATTGTCGCCAGAATCCGCTGAATGCATGGATTGCCACTTCCGGTCGGTGTAACAATATGGAGTCTAACCATGGTTGGTGAATACTATGTTTATAGGCATAACTAAAACAAATTGCCGCGACCAGGGTATTGGCTGGCAGGTTCGGTATTTCATCTGGTTTTTCATGTCCAAATATATCCTGTGCAGCTAGCAGTATATAACCTTCAGCCAGGTGAGCAGTATAGATTGAGTCGGCAATCTTCTGCGCACGCGCAAAGGGTCTTTTTTGTAAAACGGTAAGAAAACCCGCAAATACCCGCCTTGCTAACTCCGGGTTGGCGAGGATGTGGATGCGATCAAGGGGCGGAATAGAGTTATCCATATCCAGGTACATGCCGAGGTAGGCTTTCGCGAAGCGCTCAAGGCTTTCAATGTTATCCCCCGATTCAATTTCATCTGCCATCGGTAGTAGCCGTCGGTCATTTTCCAGTCGAGTGCCGGCATGGTCTTTAAAATCGGCTGGAAAGCGAGATTCGATAGAATCTGAAGATTGATCCTGTTTGTGCATGCGGGTAGTTTAATATAAATTAAAAGAACACAGTCTAACATGTCCCTGATGCGATTTAGTTTCGCATTTACAGTATCGTGATAGCGACAGATTGTTGTTGGTAAACACGAAGACCAGGTGAAGTATGCGATGATGACAAGTATGCCTGAACGGGATCTGCATGAGTTCGCAGAGTTTTACCGTAATAAGTGATTCATTGGTAAGATACGTTCATAATAGATCTGGTTAATTGTCATGTAGAAAGGGATTTTTGTGAAGTCACAACGTTATCCGATAGCAGTGCAGATTATGCAGGTACTTTTTAAGTGGCTAGGCGTGGTCTGGCCATGGCTGGCGGCTAGTCTTGCTTACCGTATCTGGTTTAAAACGCCTCGTTATCCTGTATCAAGTCGCGAGCTAAAATGGCTTGAGTTGGCGAAGCATGATTTCACCGTTATTGATGGAAGAAAGATTTCAGTTATGCGTTGGGGGGCATGTTCACCGGGTTATATTTTATTGCTACATGGATGGAGCGGTCGCGGCAGTCAGTTAGGTCGTTTTGTTAACCCGATTAACAGCAAAGGTCTTGGTGTTATTAGTTTTGACGCCCCCGGGCATGGCCAGTCCGATGGCAAATCAACCAATGCGTATCAGATTGCCAAGGTAATAAATGAACTGATTAAGCAATACGGTATGCCCAAAGCTATTATTGCGCATTCGTTTGGTGGTATTTCTGCGGCACTTGCGATTCGAGAATATTCGCTGGCGGTACCCTGCCTGGTAACCATTAGTTGTCCTACCGATCCATATTATCTGGCGGAAGGTTTTCGCGAGTACTTAAACTTAAATGACAAAGTTATGAATATCTTTAATCAGAAGCTGTATAAAAAATTCAGTGCGACGATTTATGATGATATATCTGCCGATAAAAATTTGGCGCAAAGCCCGGTTAAATTACTGGTGGTGCACGACAAAGAGGATAGCATTGTATCCTGGCGGCAAAGTGAGAAATTAATTTCTGCAGTACCCGGCTCAACTTCGTTATATACAAGTGGTTTGGGGCACTCCAGAATCCTGAGGGATAAAGATGTAATAGAGCAGGTATTGACTTTTATCGAACATTAATAGTATTTATTTCTTCAGCTGTTTGCGCATAATCGTGATAGATTGATCGTAATATTCTTCAGTTAAATAAACTTCCCACCCCTGTTTTTTATATAACGTTTGCATGTCTTCAGTAAAAAGGTAAATGGATTCAAAATTCAATTCGGTTGCGGCCTTTTCGATTGTTTGAATTAATGCCACACCAATTCCATTTTGTCGATAATTTTGATGCACATACAGGCTCGCTAACCATGGGGAGAGTTCTGGATGTGAGTCCATATCATTTTCAACTAATCTGGCCGAACCTAATGGTGTGGTCTTGTGGTGAGCGACAAACATGGCCGGGTAGGGGGTTGTATAGGTTTTGTATTCGGCTATGCGTGCCTTACGATCATAAGCAGGGTCGTTTAGATGTAGCCACTCATGATGATGCCAGCCTGCCAACGTTTCGGTTGCAGCTGGAATAGCGCTCAGAGGGCTAATCTGAAAGAGCATACTCTGATATTGTTGGGCCAATATTAAAACCGATGCTAATGCGCGGTATCGGTGAACGGTGCTTCGAGACTTCGTGCTCTAGTGTGGGATGGAAAAAACTAAGTCCGGCATCGCTGGGTTCAATGGTAATTATATTATCTTCAAGTTTAATTGATAATACTCCAGATTGTTCGGGGGCCTGCAAATAATAGGTGCCAGAGATAATTTCATCGTCGTCATCATGGCTATGGGCTATGGTGACATCATCTTTTTGCATCAGGTTAAACCAGAAGCCCATCTTTAATTTTGATTTATCGCACTGCAATAATTTCGCCGACTCTTCGAGTATGGTATTCAGGACAGGTTCAATGGCGGTAAGATGCACCCGGTCGATGTATATATTTTCATAGCGACCATTAAATAAATGTGACTTATGGGTTGCCGGATCCTCAAGTTGTTTGAAAATCTGCTCAATGATTTCAGCGTGTATGGGTTTGCATTCATGACAGATTAGCGAATGTATTTTATCGCGAGGATAATAGAGCATAACGTTTTATCTACAATGACTTTTCAAGTCGTTTGGTGGTGACATGGATGCCTATTATTATCGCGATTACGGCCAACAACGATTCAACTGAGAGTGTCGATATTCCAGAGTAACCCTGACCAATATTACAACCATAACCCAGGGTGCCGCCAATCCCCATTAGTGATGCACCCAATCCAATTTTAAGTGCGGAGCCCCTGATTGGGGTAAATTCAAATTTTTTCGTTATGATCGCGGTAACAAACGAAATAAGTAAAATGCCTAGCATAAATGCAATCGAAAAAGAAAAGCCTGGATATTGACCAGCGACAAACAAATAACCAATGCGTGACATCGGCCCAGAGATGGTCATCGCTGAAGGTGACGTGCCTTCGCTAAATTCATCAACGGCTAAGACACCCGTGGTATACCACGCAGCAATGACGGTCAGGCCAAGGATCGCACCGGCGATAAGTAATTTTATATCGGCATGACGCTTCCACTGACTAATTAAGAATGCGAGTAATAGCCCATCCACAATAATTAACACTACAAGCTTTGGTGTGCCCAGCAGTGTCGAAATTCCAGCGTCATCGCTCATGAGAATGATGGATGAATTCATCATAGAATAAATACGTGGGCCTTCCAGTATTCCAAACTGAGCGACAGCGGCCGTGATGGCAAAAAAGAACACCGTTAATAAGCCTGCCTTACTACCACTGCCAGCAAGGATCACTATTCTGGCGGCATCACCTCCGGCCAGGGTTGCGCCGACCCCAAACATAAATCCACCAACGATAACCCCTAGCCAGTCCAGACGAGCATTGCGATAACTAGCCTCACTTATGGCGACAATGTTTAAGATTTCCAGCAGCTGAGTTCCGGTTATGGCAACCAGTAAAGTGACGGTAAACGCCAGTGCATAACGGTAATCTTGAATTAAGCTCACATTTGAAATAGTGGCAACCAGGCAGAACCGATAATGTTTTGCTACGAGTCCGAAAAGGCTGCCAAGCGTCAGGCCGCCAACAATGAGCCAATTTGCAGGATCTTCAAACATATTGAATGCCTCTTGAGATTATGTGCTCTGATTGTGCATTTTAGATTGGCTATTTATAACAAATGATTCGACATTGTCATAGCGTTATATTGAATAGTTAGACTTTAACGCGTTGATATCTTTTTAATAGCTTCCTTGGATAATAGGTTCCGCGCCAGATAATGCCGTCCCGAATTAAACACAATATGCAGGCACGCGCAAAGGTGTAGCCAATTATCAAAAAGCCAACCGGGGATAATAACCAGGCGTATATATTTTCCTGTTTACTCTTTCCCATGTAGACACTGATTAGACTGGTACATAAAAAAACAAACATGCCAAAAACAAAATAAGGCGGATTGATCGATAACAGACTCAGGAAAGGGGCAAGCAGTATTGCTGAAAACATAACGGGGCTAATGATTAATTTAAACCGTGAGAAATGCGTTCCGGGCGCCATTATATTTTTATCAAGTCCGCGGATCATATCAGGTATATTTTTATACCATTCGACCTGAAGATCATAAAAAGCGGTGGCAAAGCCGATTCGAAAACCGCTCTGTTTTAACATGATGCCAATGCCATAGTCATCACCGACTTCCATGCGCAGCCATTCAAATCCCGGGGTTTGCTTGAATGCAGCGTGGCGTACTAAATTAAACGCACCGATGCCTATTGCGGCCTTGCTTTTGGGATTTTTGATTTGTTCAATTTTTGCCGTCGATAAAAACAGGAAGGTGAATGCTTTCATGGTTGCCTGAAATAATTTACCTGGGTGAGGCACGTCAGGCATAAGTGCCAGGAGATCAAACTGGTTTGTGATAGCGTAGTCAATGGCACGTTGCCATAAGCTTGTGTGATGATGGACATCGGCATCGGTAAACAAAAGCCAGTCGCCGCGGGCCTGAGCAACGCCATGATTCAGCGCGTTTACTTTTCCTAGCCAGTGTTCTGGTAAGTGATCAATGTGAATGGGTATAATTTGTGGATATTGGTTCGCAAAGCGATCGATAATTTCTCCGGTTCGGTCAGTGGAGCGATCGTTGATGACAATAATTTCATAGTCCGGGTAATCTTGTGCAATTAAGCTTTGTAATCCGGCTTCAATCGTTTCAGCTTCATCCCTGGCGGTAACAATAATGCTCAAGCTCGGCAGCGTATCTTGTTCAGATATTATTTCTTTTTTTATCGATGGGAGTGAGCGCGACATCCTGGCGGCGTATATATAAAAACCGCACCACATAATGCTGCCAAGTGAAAAATATATCCATGCCGAGATTTCCATATCGTTAAAGGATATAACGAAAAAAGGAGCAATATGCTCCTTTTTTATAACTTTTACATGAGAATTTCTCTGCTGGCGTTTTAGTTGATATGAGCCGCCTGCACAGACAGGGCAGGGCCAACCGGTTGTCCAGCACTTGCCCAGGCAAACATGCCGCCACGTAAATTATGAACATCGTTAAAGCCATTATTCTGCATAAAGGCACAGGCCTGTGCAGATCGGGCGCCACTCCGGCAGATAAGGACAAAGGTTTTATCTTTATCCAGTTCGGTTAATCGAACCGGCAAGCTGGCCAATGGCATTGGCATGGCATCGGGGATGGTTCCTGCATTTATTTCGTTTATCTCACGAACGTCGATAATAGAGAATTGACTCTCTTTTTCGGTTACCCAATCGGCAAGCTCGGCGGCTTCAATTTCGTTGACATTAAAATACATACGCATATCCTTATCTTTGAAGTTGTAAATATTATCATATTCTAATGGTTGTAGCATATGAATCTAGTAACTAATGCGCATTTTCGGTGGGCGTTGAGCACAGAAATGCGCTGTGAAACGGTATGTTTATTGGGGTTAAGGCATTATTGAGAGCGGCCGGTTACGGTTAGTCTACGTTATGGAAAATAGTGAAATTTAAATGGAGAAATTATTAAATTTACCGGTCAATATTAACAGGAGAGCTTGCTTTGGTAATGGTGCTTCGGGCTATACTCGGTTTTTCTTTACTCGTAGATACGATACGGGTATTTGGTGGAGACATTAATGCATAGTTTATTAAGATTTTCCCTGTTTATATTCATTGCAACGACTTCGTCCGGATTTGTTCTGGCCGGTGAAGGTTCAGCTAATAAATCGCAGCTAAAGAAGGGGCAATTCCTCGGCGCAAAACCCACAGAATATCCTGACTGGTTTAAAGAAAGCTTCCTGAATTTTAAGGACGATGTTGCAGAAGCTACCGCGTCGGGAAAACGCCTACTGGTTTTATTTCATCAGGATGGGTGCCCGTACTGCAATGCCGTCATTGAGCAAAATCTGGCCCAAAAAGATATTGAAACTCTGGCGCGAAAAAACTTTGATATTATTGCGCTTAACATGTGGGGCGACCGCGAGATCGCAACGATTGAGGGTAAGACCTATACCGAAAAAGAGTTTGCCGCCGCTTTGAAAGTCCAGTTTACACCGACCATGTTATTTTTTAATGAAAGTGGCAAGCTAATCTTACGCTTAAACGGTTATCTGCCGCCGCGTCGATTCAAGGTGGCGCTGGAGTATATTGCTAATAAAGAGGAAACCAAATCAAGTTACCGTGATTATGTGGCCAAACATTTACCCGCGGGTAAAAGTAAGAGTAGTGATAAGCTGCATGCGGAAGATTTTTTTGTTACCGGCAAGATCGATCTAAGCAAAAAACACGCTAAACCGTTTGCTATTTTTATCGAACAGAAAGATTGTCCGGCTTGCGATACCTTGCATTCGAAAATTTTGATAGATAAGGGAATTCGAAAAACACTTAAAGACTTCACGGTATATCAACTTGATATGTGGTCGGATAAAGAACTTACCGATCTTGCCGGGAAAAAAACCACCGCCAGGAAATTTGCGAAATCTCTGGATGTGAAATATGCACCGTCAATCCTGGTGTTTAACCAACAGGGTGAGGAGGTTATTCGTTCCGAAGCTTTTTTTAAAACGTTTCATACCCACGGTATTTTAACCTACGTATCATCCGCTGCTTATATAAAACAACCGAGCTTTCAGCGTTATTTGGCCGATCGTGCCCATGATATCCAGGCTGCAGGCAAAGATGTCGATCTCTGGCATATGGATAGTGGGAAAAAATAAACGTATCAATTTATATTAATTATCCTGGATTTTTACTATGAACCATCCCGAGCTAAAACTGATCAGTTTTACCCTGTGCCCCTACGTGCAACGTGCGCGCATAACACTGCTGGAAAAAAAACTTGAACACACGGTTGAGTATATTGATCTGGATATGCCGCCAGACTGGTTTTTTGATATTTCGCCGTTAGAAAAGGTGCCCGTCTTGTTAGTTGGTAGTGAAGCAATTTTCGAATCCATGGTGATATGTGATTTTGCCGATGACATATCTCCATCTAGTTTGTACTCGGATGTCCCCTTAATAAAAGCTCAACAGCGAGCCTGGATTGCACTTGGTGATAGTATCTTGTCGAGCGTTTATGACTTGATGTTTACCAGTGAGGAAACTCGGTTTAAACAGGCTAAGGCAGGCATCATTGATAAACTTGATTTACTTGAAGAAGAGTTAGATGCCGATCCATTCTATGCAGGTCAACAATTTGGTATGGTCGACGTTGCCTATGCGCCTCTATTTCGATATTTAATCGGAATTTCATCTGTCTTTGTTATTGAATTTTTTACCGATACGCCCAATGTCCACGCCTGGGCAAAGGCATGTCTGGATTATGCTGCGGTGAAAGATTCCGTTGTTGATAGTTATCAGGCAGAATTTTTAAGCTATGTCGATCGTTCTGATACCGTGTTAGCGTCACTTAAGCAATAGCAACTAATCAATTTATTAATTGTTATGTGAGCCGGATCACAGGGGTTTGTTCGATATAAATTATATGAGCTCGATCACAGATGCTTTGATCAGGACTTAAATGTTTAGAGCTAACGCCGTCATACAGGGTACCCCCTGAGATTAAACGATCTCTAGCATAGCCTTATTAAAGGCTTTTATTCGGCGGTCATCCTCTGACCGCCTTTTTTTTTGCAGGATTATTTTCGTTGAATATTTCTTCTTTATTATTTCTCCGTATTATTTCTCTGTAGCCTCAAGCGCTTCAATTTGTTTATTCTGTTGTTGCAGTGTTTTATTCAGTTCATTAACAGTTTGTTTGGCTTTGTCCATGGCTTCCTTATGCGTGATTGTCTGATTACCATTGGCACCTGGCATCGTGATGCCCATTTTCATATAATAATATACCGCTGCGCTGATTAGAGCCAGTGTGAATACCAAACTTAAAAGTCGCATATTTCATTCTCCTGGAGTAGGTTTTGTATAGTGTAAGCATAGTAGTAATGAGTTCATTATTGCGTAAGTGCAGAGTTCCCGCTTCGAGTTACGAGTAATAAAAATTCTAAATATTAAATTCTGGGCATATTATTTTTTCCGTTGGTTTCTCAATTGGCGCCACAACCAGGGGGCCTGAGGTTTTTTCTGTTCCCATAATCCGATCCTTCTATTTCGTGCAATTTTTTCTACCCCAACATACTGTTTAGATGTGCGCGGATTTGCCCAGGCAAAACCGGACATCACCATCATGCCATTGATATTACTATACTGCGGGCTGTTAAGTTCGGTGGCATAGACTGTGCCGACAAGATTTCCGGCGGCTGTTCGTCTGGTGATAACCACCTTGACCTGATAATTACGTGCGAATAATAATCGGTCGAGATGCGCTTTTGCTTCAATTCCAAAGGGCTGTTTTAGTTCGGGGGCGTCGATACCAAGCAGATAAACTTTATGCCGTTTTTTATTCTGATCGATGACGATAATGGTATCACCATTGGGCACATCATCGACCCGGCCCAGCAACTCCTGCGTTCCCGCCGCAATGGAAAGTTCAAGTTGAGCTAGCAATAAAATGATACAGCCCATGCTTACTTTATTCATCATAAAACTCACGATCCTGATTATAGCTAAGTTCTGCGGCTTGAATGCGGGCGTGATTCAGATAAGTCTGCACCTCATTTAACCAGGCGTAGAGGCCGTGGTTGTTGTTTAGCATTATATCAATCTGGATTTTAACGGTCGCCAGGGTGTCATCGTATTGCTGTGATTGTTCCGTGCGCGGCAGGCGAACTCGGAATTCATTAATTTTTTTAGTCATGGACCAAATCTCCTTTACAGGGTAGGCCCACACTCTCACCGCCTAACCATAACGTAGATTAGCCGGCTTGTAATCTTCTAAATAGATATAGCGATGGCGGCTTAAACAAGACCGGGATACCGGTAGACTGGGGTCATCAACATGCCAATCAGCTCGCTGTATATTTATATAGAACGAACAGGTGCTTATTTGGCATGGGCGTTTTTCATCACGGAGTATTTATCGTATATTTGGTTACCATATTTTACGCTGGCCTGATGTGCCCTGCTAAAAGAGCAATAATTGGCCAATGTAGGTCGGGGGAAACAGGTGTTTAGCCCATTTGTGCAATCAAAACAAACCCCATGAAATGATCGTGACGTTAATAACTAAGTTTGGCGGTTGAAACCGGCCGATGAAGGATTGAGGAGATTAGAAGGGTATGAAAGCAGTAAATATTGTATGGTTATTGATGCTGGCTTTATTCTATAGCACCAGTATGCAGGCCGCGCCTAAGTATGTTCAATCTCCCGCGTTGTCCAGTGTTGTTAAGACGCCGGTTAAAAACGTGCGGGGTGGACAGACCGTAGTGCCTATGATCACCTGGGGCGCTGATATTCGCACCATCTATGCGAATGGAAACAGTGATACCACGACACCGAAGAGTATCTTTGGCAAGTTAGGTTTAAATCTAAAACTGCAACGCGAAGACGTGTTTAGCAACCAGGTTAAGAATTACCTTGCCGGTAAGACGCCCTATTTACGCGGTACTCTGGGCATGATCAATATGGCGGCGGAAACTTTAAATAAAGATCCTCGCACCAAACCGGTCGTCATCTATCAACTAAGTGAATCAGTCGGCGGCGATGCGCTGGTGGTTAAAAGCAGTATTCGCCGTTGTACGGATTTAAAAGGCAAGACTATTGCCTTACAGGTGTATGGCCCACATGTTGATTATCTTGGTCAATTATTAAATGACTGTGGCTTATCAATGACATCAGTAAACTTACGTTGGTTAACCGATTTAACCGGCTCAGACAATACTCCCATGGCGGCACTGTATGAATCAAACGTTGATGCCTCGATGGTCATTATTCCAGATGCACTGGCGTTAACCTCAGGTGGAAGTGTTGGAACAGGCTCAGAGGATTCTGTAAAGGGTGCACGGATATTACTCTCAACAAAGTCAGCAAACCGCGTTATTGCCGACGTCTATGCAGTGCGTGCTGACTACTTTAAATCTAACCGTGCAAAAGTAGAGAAATTTGTAAATGGATTATTACAGGCACAAGAGCAGACAGCCAAAATCGTAAAGCAGGGTAACAGTCATCGCGAATACAAGAAAACCATTCAGACCGCCGCGAAATTATTATTAGATTCACGTGATGCAATTAGTGATACCGAAAGTCTTTATGCGGATGCCTATCATACCAGCTACCAGGATAATATTAAATTTTTTACGAATGCTAAATACCTGCGTAATTTTAAAAAGCGAAACAAAAGTATTCAAAAGACATTAATTCAGGCAAGTTTAATGAACAGCGCGACTAAAATTCGTCATGCTGGCTGGAACTATAAGAGTTTGCGTAAAGGCCTGACTCAAACGGCCAAGGCTGAAACAAGTCAGTTTGATAAAGATAAGGTGGCAAAGATAGTTACCAGGAAACAAAAACAGGGAACGTTATCTGACGGGGCATTGATAGAATTCGAGATATTTTTCAAGCCGAATCAAAAAACATTTCCATCCCAACTTTATCAAAAAGATTTTGAACGGGTGATTGAGCTCGCTTCGACTTATGGTGGTGCATTGATTACGATTGAAGGTCATACCGATCCACTGGGTTTCTTGCGTAAGAAGAAGGCGGGTTCGGCCGATGCAGTGTTACGCCAAATTACGCAATCAGGACGCAACCTTAGCCTGACGCGAGCAAATTCGGTACGTGACAGCATTATCACTTTTGCAAAGAATAAAAGTATTACTCTGGACAAGTCGCAGTTTGCGGTGATCGGACATGGTATTTCAAATCCTAAGTCTGGAACGTGTGGTCGTGATCCCTGTGCGCCAAAAACGGAAAAGGAATGGCGTGACAACATGCGCGTGGTTTTTCGTTTAATTCAAATTGAAGCCGAATCTGAAGTATTTAAACCACTATAACGGTTTCAGGGAATCCAGAAAATGAAATATTTAAAGTATACCAGCGTATTGATGATTTTTATGTTGGCCAGTTGTGAGGACGTTGCTTTTGATGCGGATCTAAAAGATGCTGAACTTAATGTTCCTGTTACCACGGTGAACCCAGTGTGGCTGTTTATAGATGAAAATGAATCTAAATAGGCGATCCTAATACCCGTTCACTTTGAAATTCCCATTAGTCATCTGAA
>ENA-ORDP01001336-ORDP01001336.1-marine-sediment-metagenome-genome-assembly--contig:-NODE-1336-length-13687-cov-4.299369_pt1 | contig 13687 bp, 11 predicted proteins | sample MGYA00248627_ERZ508539 | MGnify/ENA primary metagenome ERZ508539 (study PRJEB26208, sample SAMN05571518) | marine sediment metagenome | biome: deep sea; feature: Hydrothermal vent; material...
TTGCTCATCAGCCTCGACGATTGCCCGGTTTAATCTGGGCATTACCGCCACTTAAAAAATAGGTGTCATAAGAAACGAATTCACCATTTCGCAATCGACCAAATATTTCCAGATATAAGACACAATCTGTTGTTGTCATTGGTTTAAACGATACATTGACTCGCGAGAGCCGTGGTTCATACTTCAAAATGGCCTTTCTTATAACATCGATTAATTCATTTACGGAGTAAGGTAACCCCTGATAAATCTGTCCAATATCCGTCAAACCATAATCAGGGTCATGCACCATCGAACCTTTTCGTGCATTCAACAAACGGGTCAGATGGTCCATGACACTCAGCTGAATATCACCTTCGCGAGGCACATCCTCAATCGGCTGAGAATTTGCATACTGACCTGTTAATATTTCAAATAAGGCATGTTGCATAACTAAACCTGTGAAATTAAGAGATGGGGTATGTGCAAAGCACATACCCCAAACCCCAACCTATCGTGCTTCGACCCAGGAGTCAGAAAACTCGATGTTACCGTCGGCATAAGTCCATGTGATTTTGCCGTACTTGCAACTTACGGTTTCCAAGTGTGGATAACGCTCTTTATCTAAATCTTTAGTGTTATGCATCTTGGGTTTGATAGAGGTAATTTTTACATCCTCCAAAGTATGACGGAAGTACTCCTTTTCAGCGCCAGTATCGTCGATTTTGTACCAAACCATCGATAACTCTTTAAGAGTTTGACCATTGGTCACAGCCTTATACAAATATGGTGAGGCTGAATCAAATGCCTTGGTAAAAACAAAAGGCTCATGCTTACGAGTACCGGTAATGGTTCCATCATCGGCGTCGATTGGCATGCGCACTTCGTGATCGAACTCAACTACTTCACTAGTGCCTTCACGGCCTTCAACAGTTACTGATCCATCAATTTTCTTTCCTGTGTCATCGCTGACTGTCATATATGCTGGAATAGGCATAATTTCCTTCCTTTTAAAGTTATTTCAATTTCCATGACCCAGGCACCAAAAATTAGGTACTTGAATCCACCAATCCCAGGCATACAAAGCATTACGCTTAAATCATACACCTGAGTCTCAACGCACGGTTCCGTTGCACGCTGCCAAGTTTGGCATTCACTGTAACGAACCAGTCAACACCGCGGCAATTCCATTTGCCGCTTTACTGCTACTTATTTTTCTGAAACAGGCATTTGCGCTACTAAAGATAATTTCACATCCACGCCTTCAATCTGGAAGTGCGGCATAACAAACAGGCTCACACTATAGAAACCAGGATTTTCAGGGATCTCTTTGACTTCCACACGTCCATCACGCAAAGGATGTGTTGCAATGAGATCGGGCTCCGGATCATTCATCTTGGTGACCAGAGTTTGCACCCAGTCATTCAACTCCTGCTCCAATACTTTGCGGCTCTTGGTTGAACCGATATTTTCCCGCTGTAACACTTTCAGATAATGCGCCAGGCGTGATACCAGGAAAATATAAGGCAAACGGGCATTTATACGACTATTTGCAGTTGCCTCTGGTGTATTGTATTCAGGTGCCTTCTGAGCGGAGTTCGCAGAGAAGAAACACGCATAGTCACTATTTTTGTAGTAACTCAGGGGAATAAATCCTAGCTCTGCAAATTCAAGCTCGCGTGTTTCAGGAATGATAATCTCGGTAGGAATCTTTCCTTGCAGACCTTTACCAGCATCATACAGGTGAATAGGAAGACTCTCGACTTTACCACCAGACTCCGGGCCACGAATGTTCACACACCAACCATTATCCTTAAAGCTACGCGCCATGTTTGCGGCAAAGGCAAAACTTGAATTACCCCAAAGATAATTCTCACTACCTTCTGCATTTACTTCTTCCTCATAATTAAATGCTTTAACAGGATTATTTTCCTGACCATAAGGTAAACGCAACAGGAAGCGAGGAAGGGTTAAACCCACGTAACGTGAATCTTCTGATTCACGGAATCCGCGCCAGCGAATATACTCGGCACGATCCATATAATTCTCAAGATCATGAACCTTAGGCAAGTCATTGATATCGCCCTTTTTAAAGAATGAATAACTAACCGAGCCAAGGAATGGGCAATGTGTCACAGATGAAACCCGTGACAGTTCGGTTAACAAAGCAACATCCTGTGCACCCGCATCAAACTCATAGTTTGAAACTACGGTCGTAATCGGCTCGCCTCCTGGCGTGTCGTATTCCTGCACGTAAATATGCTTATAAAGACCCGATTGTGTTGTATCGGGTGCATCTTCAAAGTCTTCCTGAAGATCTTCTTTAGAACAATCAAGCAATTCTATTCTGACATTTGCTTTGAAGTCTGTTCTATCTACAAGATATTTCAGGCCCTTCCATGCGGATTCAATTTCCTGGAATTTCTCATGGTGCATGATTTTATCTAATTGACGACTCAGGGTTTCATCGATCTTTCCAATGTATTGATCAAGCAAAACCTTATCAATTTTTTCGACATTCGCTGGGCTGTCTTCCATTACTTCAAGGAAAACCTGTAAAGCAGCCGTTAGACGTTCATTTAGTGAGGTGTCCGCCATCGCGGTAACATCACTAAACGCATCGTAAGCAACAGATCCTGTTACGGGTTTGATATCAACCAGTCCGCACAAACGTTCGTAAACGTTGCCTTCCTGTTCCTCTTCTGCAACAGCCTGATCGGCACTTGCGTGTTCTTGAATAGCCATTAGTTTTTCTCCCCTAGCTAGCTAGTTTACGGTTACGCTTCTTCAGACTCAGTTGTCTCAGCGGCGGCATTTGCCCTCGGTGCCAACTTATCAAGTTCAGCTTTAAGTCCTTCAAGCTCTGGTTGATTCTTGACGATACTTTCCAGTTCACGTCTGAATTTACCATTGTCCAAAAGGTTCGACTTTAGATCCTTCAACAAGTTACGCATCGATAACAAGCTATCCAGTTCAGGAACTTGCTTGGCAACCTGCTCCGGATTGAATGCCTTAAAGTTGTCAAACTTCAAATTCACTCCAATCTCTGTGCCATCGTTCTTAATAGCATTATCGACAGTAAACTTTGCCTCCGGTGTATAGTCCTTCAGCACCTGTTCAAGATTCTGCTTATTGATATTAATCCGTTCACGATCAGCAACACGTCCTGTGGTTTTTCCACCACTGAAATCACCCAAAGCAAGCATCTTGAGCGGTAATTCCAGCTTCTTACGTGCGCCTCCGGTTTCCACGTCGAGCGTAATATTTACACGCGCCTTTGGAATTTCATTTTGAAAGCTATCAGCCATTTCTTACTCCTTAATTTTCACGTTACATATAACGTTTTTAATTTGAGAACCCCTGATTAAACCCAACTAGTTTATACCCAGGCATAGCTGACCTTAATCAGAGACTCTCCCTTAATACCGGAACAAACCGACCACATATTTCTATAAATAGTGCGCCGCCTGTGCCAGATCCCAACGACACATTTGAGCGGTGACTTCTTCAAGCCGTCGCTCATAACGTGTACGATTCTGTTCAGATGCATTCGCCATAACACTGCGAAGTGCATTTTGTAACTGTCTGGCCGCTGACATGGCCAAGCGCACATCCCAGGTAGCGAGTGAGGTACGATTCGCCTTATTGGTCAATTCATCTAACATAGGTAGCGCCATTTCCGCACGACCGTGATCCAGACAAAGTTGCGACATAGCAAGTTGCAACTGAAAACGCTGTTTTTCTGTTTCCGGTCTATATTCATCTAACTTTGTCAGGCCCGCATTCAAATCCTTGTCGTTTGCTTCCTCACACGCCTTGTTAATACTCTCCAGCAACTCTTCACTGTCTTGATCTGCCGTGATAAGTGGAATATCCGCCTGACCATTACCCCCTAGTTTGTTTAACCAGGTACGACATTCAGCCTTTGCGCAAGGCATATCATCATCAAATCGTAATTCCTCTATCCCTGGAAAACGCTGTAAAAATGCAACCGTCTCAAAGGCGATGAGATTGGCAGCTTCCATTTTCCCCAGCGCCTTCGCTGCTTTGTGGGCATACATTTGCAAGTCAAGAAGAATATGCCCACCCATTTCAAAGAAGATACCTTCACACTTTTTTAGCGCTTCTTCGTTATCGCCTGCTGCTAACAATGCGGTTATCTCATTTACACCCGTCTGCCGTGGTGGCGTAATTCTGGTCTTATTATTTTCATGGGGGGGCATCAAGAATCCTCCCCAACGTGCTGCACGTGCGTAGGCGATACCGCGTGCAAACTCTTTGTCGGTCATTAACTGGTTAACCACTTTCCGAATTAACGAATATAATTCTGTATCTGACATCGTCGACGAAGCTTCGATATCAGATAGTGGTTGTACCTCTCTATGTGCTACTTCTCCGCGTGATACCTCTGACCGGGGTGACGATGTCACGTCATTTTTTAGTGGAGTCGCGTTTTTGCTGCTTTCATTTAGCAACCCATCATCCGCCTTTACTTCAACTTTCGGCGGTGGTGGTATATCTATTTTTTTTCTTGTTTCTTTGATCCAGTTACGAATAGAATTCAGGCAAAGCGTCTCATCATTCGTAACGCTAACGATTGCTTCATTTAAACGCTCTATCTGTTTAGCGACCATCTCAACCGTTTCCAGACTGACCTTGGCCTGATGTTGTTTCACATACGCCGACAATTTATTGTTGTTCAGCCAGAGCATGGATGTGTTTCTTGCACTTTCTTTCGTAGGGTAAAGATCGTCACCAAATTTTTCTAACAAAAGCCTATATAGGATTAGTCCTTCAATTAATCCTTTTGCCCCGTTAATGTATGTATTAGCGAGCATAAAATAACCGGCAACACGGATATCTTTACTTACATTTTTTAGAATTTCCTCTGCCAATGTCATGACGGCGTTATAGTCATTAAAGGCGAGTTTATCGATTTCTGTTTTAATCAAAACAAACTCGTCGCCGTAACGAGGATCTTCTCCAACCGGATTCCCCTCCAGCGGGATCAATAACTTTTCAATGCGCTCTGGCACCCGATCAATTTCAGGGATTAATTCTTTATCATCAACCTCGGCTTCCGAAATACCATCGGTTTGATTATCTTCTAGCTCTAATGATGCCGCTTTAGACGTGTCCCCGGACTTGTCAACGGCTAAATCCTTATCAAGAATCGCGCCCATACCCAGCCCATCACCTTCGAGTACTATATTGTCCATACTCATGATCACAGATTCCTCAGTCTTTAAATCTGACTCTTCAATAGGTTCAATCACTGAATCTTCAATTGTCATGTTGTCTCCGATGTGTTGGCAACTTCATCAAGTACTTCTTGTAAACTCATGTCAGCTGGAAAGTGGTACTTACTCATCTGCGCCGGGTCTGCATTTAAGGTTTCGATTTCCTGTAAAACATCAAATACCGTGTCATCTGTGCGGCGCGGCTCTATTAATAACGTAAAATAGGATGCGGGTATCTGATGAAAAAAGACCAGTAAACGAGCAGGGATGCCAGGTACCGCGGGATTCCAGATAAAGTGGGCTCGCCAGTCTCTTTCCCCTATCGCGGTTTTGCTAAGTTGCAGCCAAAAGGCGATGTGTTTTATTGCGCTATCCGTTGTTGGCAAGGGAAAACGGATGCCCCAATGGACACGTTGTGGTGTTCGTCGAGCAACCGTTTGTAATGAACTCATCACGGCATACATAAAGGCGGTCCGTAACTTATCATCTGACTCGGGCAAAATATCGTTCCACAGATCTTCCATGCTCGTACCATCCAGCATCGTCGATAGCAAATCCGTCCAGTCCATACTGTGTATATCAAGCTGCTGGGTGGCAGCCTCATCGATTGAACTTAATAAGGCATCCAGCTGACCATCCTGCCACGGCTGCATTAATACCTCATCAATGCAGCGGTAGGTACTCGCAAATGCAATCGGTGCTAACGCCTGATTATTTTTGACCGTGGCATCATCGGTTGCGCGAAATACAACAAATGGATAGCTGCGACCAATCTTGTCGGTACTTGGCGATATAACCCCTGTTATGGTTTTGTCATTTTCATCGCCCGCGAACACAAACCTGAATTTTGGGCACAACTGGAATACTTTCTTCCATTTCTCTTCATAACGTCGATTCAATAAAGTGACACCATCCTGAACCCATTCATCCAGGCTTACTGCTTCTCTTACTTTCAGGTTATGTTTAATAAAATCAGCATGCAGTGGCATCTTGCCACAGCAGCCGACAACCTCATGAATCATCGGCTGGTTTGAAACCTTTTCCTGTTTATTAATAAAATTAAACATCTCTATCCACGATCGGCTAATCCCGTCCCCCGTCGTCTTGTCTTACCTATAATTCGTTTTGGAATATAATATTTATCAAACAAACCGGGTTGGAGTAAGTTATTAGATCGATCTGCCTTCACACGGAAGCTGACACGAACGGGTTTGCCATTAATCGACTCCATGTTCCATTCGCTTAGATATTGTGTGCCACCCTCTTTTACCAGGCGTGCCTTCCTGAACAAGTGGAAAATTCCCCACATACCATGTTCTGTTTGTTCTGCCCGTGTATTATTCTTTTCAGAAATAGCGACGACACTAGCCCCCGTTTGCTCACTCTCGCCAGGCCACTGGAAACGACGCCATTCTTGCGGCTCATTGCGATAGCGATATATTTGACCGTTTGTTTCAAGCGTTATCTCGCTGACATCCGGTGTCGGCATTGGGTACAAATAAAATGTCATCTCAGGCATCATGCCACCGCGCTTGAACAAACTGTTCGTGATCTTCTGGCTGCGATTTAACGCGTAGATAAAATTTTTGTTAAAGCCAATACTCAGTCCCATCCAGGATCGTTGTCGCCAACTTCCATTGTGTTTATACAAATAAGCGCCAAGATGATCGCGGACAAATGTCCAGAGCACGCCGTCTTCTGGATGAAAAAATTCAGCAACATCATCTATCGCCGCATCTGGGCCATTATCACTAAATGGGAAGCGACCTCGTATTCGGCTTTCATACTCAGCCAGTACAATTGACGACCATCGGTTCTGGATCTCACCTGTCGCTGCACCCATAACAACACGCCACGAACCTTTAATCGGCGCCATGAAGATAGGTTCCACAACCCTGCGAGTTCTGGATCGGCTTCCGTTTATCAGGCCTGTTGCAACAGTCTTGGCCTGGTAGACCGCTGTGCTATTACCATTGCCAGACAGAATATTTGCAGCCACCAGCTCTGCCTCACGGCGACTTTCATTGGTGGTACGTAAATTCTCAAATTCACTCTGCAACGATGCCAATGCGGTCAGATATTTATTTAGCAGTTCGCTGGTGGCCATTTTTTCTGCGGGTGATGAGAAACGGCGTAAGTCTTCAAAGGGTCGTTCCAGTTCTTTAACCTTGCTGCCTTTGACCGGGAATTTTTTGTAGAGACGTGGATTGTCACTGTCCTGACGCCAGGTCACTTCCTGCAAATTTACATTCTCATCGATCAGCTTGAAGATTTCAGCAATCGGGCCATCGACTCTGGCAATCAAGTCCAGCTTGTTCGCTGTATCGTTAATCGAACGATCCTGTTGTAGCTTTATGTTGCCCAGATAGTCATACCACAGGCGTGTATAGTCCGCAAAATAACGTTGACGTATCTGGTGTTCCAGCTCCTTCGCTAAAGTAACGTTAATCTTACCGCTACTATTTTTATTTGCCTCGGTTGCCGCTGTATCGCCGACATCTGGGATTAGTTCCGTACCTAAAACCCAATCACCGAAACTGGCCATATGCACCGCAATTTTAAACTCACGTGAGGCATACTCTTCCCACCCCTTGCGCGTATAAATCCCCGGTAGCTTTTTGCTGTTTGAGTAATAGCTTGAGCCGCGACTTTTTAGTGCATAGCGCAACTCTAATGGTTTCAGGTAATTTTCGCTCTTTTTCACTAACTGTGTGTAGAGCACTTCAGCGTTAGGTGGTGTACGCAATTGTGAGCGTGCAACCCGGACATAGTTCTTATTTTCTCGCCAATGCGAAGCCGCCAGTTTGTGCTTTGAGGGTAGACGCATGTGGGTAAGATATTTCTCAATAAGTATTTTGCCATGTGCTTCGAGTGCATTTTTTAGCTTCTTGTTTGCAATGCTCTGATTCGGCTTTATAACCGACTCCCAGCTTGCCAGCAATAAGGGCACTGCTTCCTGGTTAACCAGATATTTTGGCGAAGAAAGCATTAGATAAACTTTAAGGGTGTCATAGTAATCTGTATGAAGCTCCGCTAATTCCGATTCTGTTCTCAATGTCTTCCAGCGTTTTGAATAGTCATACAGCTTTGCTTCAAGCAATTTTGCAACTGGCACCAGAAAATCTCTTTCCAGTGACTTAATTAATACTTGTTCAAGCGGTTCGATCTGCCGTCCGCCATGGTAAATACCCAACCGGAAAAACCATGGGCGTTGCGTCTCAATATTTTGAAGTTGCAGATACTGTTCGTAGACTTTATTCAGCGCCAGGAACTGATCGGCATTGGTTGATCGATTGTTTTTTTGCACACCATATAAATTTGCAACAACATCCGTGCCTTCATCGAGTAGCAGTGCGTTATTGGTAAATGTCGTGCTGTAAGCAGCAACAGCAGCGGTGATAAAACCAAAACAGCCAACTATCGTCGCGGTCTTAAACCAACGAGTGAAAATCTGTTTTTTCCGGCTCATCGTAATATCAAAGGGTGCCTTGAAAATCACATCTTTGAGCAAACTCTTGATGAAATAGCTTTTTGATGTCTTGGTGGTTATAACTTCTTCTTTTTTGTCTACGTAACCAAATGCCTGCCGCAAATTGCCCACTATCCTTTGTAAAGGCAGGCCTTCCTGAGTACCACTGGTAAAGTAGACGCCTTTAAAATTGGGGGTCTCCTGATAAGGGTTGTCTTTGAAGAGCAGGTCAATGAACTCAAGCAGGCGCATCGCAGCAGCCTGATATTGTGCGGGAAAATCGTATATCTGCGATTTTATTTGCTGCTTGCGCTGCATATGCATTTTGCGGATACGCCATTCACACAGCCGGATATACAGTTCACCAAATTTTTTATCGACCACATCGCCAGGGTTTTCACCCGGTTTGATCTTCAGATAGGAACCCCACACCTGATCCCGCGAAACCTCGTTCAAGTCGCCGAAAAATGACTGAAAGCCACTCAATAAATCGCACTTGGTGAATACTATATATAATGGGAAGACAAAACCCAGATGGGTAATTAATTCATTAACTCGATCACGCACCACCTTTACATGCCAGTCCATACCGGCATTGTCGGTGGTCAAAAGATCAGAGATACTGATCGCAACAACAATGCCGTTGATCGGCATTTTGCGGCGATGCTTTTTCAATAACGCCAAAAACTCGAGCCATTCTGCTTTATCATTGTCCTCTGTTGTATAGCGACCCGCCGTATCAAGAATCACGGCCTCATCCGAAAACCACCAGTCACAATTACGTGTACCACCCACGCCCTTGATATCAACATCATCCGCATGCTGGTAGGGAAAATGCAGACCCGAGTTACGCAACAAGGTACTCTTTCCTGCCGCAGAGGGCCCAATCACCATATACCAGGGCAACGCGTACAGCGCAGCCTTGCCACGATGTTTAATGCCAAGATCAGACGTTTTTAGTGATGCAATCGCATTCTGCATTTTGCTGCGCAAAGCCGCGATGTCTGCCTTATGGCCTTCGTCTGCACCCTGCTCTTCGAGTTCTTTACTAAATTTTGCGGCACGACGGCGAGTGACGAGCCATTTGATAAGCATATACAGGAAGAAAATACCAATCGCGACACCAATAATGATCAAACGTGGCTGCGTATCTTTAATGCCGATGTAAGGCCCGGCGTACCAAACCAGCATGCAAAAAGCGATCAAACCAAACAGCATCGCGCCTGCTTTGCTCATGATGATGCGCCTAAGAACGTTCAATACCATCATCATTGGTAATCTGTCCTTTTATGACTGGTCGTGCGATAAACCGGGAACATCTTCTTTGACAGCGCCGCGATTTGATCATCGCTTGATTTCGCTATTTCTTCGGTGACCACGGCATATCCAAGATAGGTAAAAAACACACAGGCTACCGTCACCGTGCCGATAACCCAATAAGGAATTTCACGGCGCATCGTAGCCATCACACTGGTTTTAGGTTTGCCATCCACTGACAAACGGTTGTCATTGTACTTGCGATAACTTTCGATCTGGCTGCGCAGGTCAACCTGCAATGCCATTAACTGTTCCAGTCCGCGCAGCCGGTACATGCCTTCGAAACCCAACTGAAGACAAACGTAGTAAACTTCCAGTACATCAACAAAACGATCACCTGCACGGCGCAAGGCATTCAGGTGTTTAAAAAAGGCCTCGCCACCAACATGCTCACCAAAGAACGTCAACTGCAGAGTCCTACTCATCCAGTCCATGCGGCCCGGCCAGTTTGAGGTTAATACCGCTTCATCAATGTAACTTGCCACTGCATATTTAACTTCTTTTACTTTTTGCATAGGAATTTTTTTCTCAAAGGCTTTGCGTTCCATTTCATCAAAGCCAGCAAGAATAATGCGACGGAATTTGGGATTAACTTTCACTCCCCGATCCGACTTTTTGAATTGCGATGCATGTGCAAACAATGAAGCACAACATTCCAGCAATGGATTTATATGTAAAACTTGTTTCAATTTCTATCCCTAATTACGTTAGGCACCAGATTTTAAATACTCATGCTATTAATCTCTGGGTACCAAAACAATCTCCATTTTTACGTTCCTAAACGCCTTGGGCAGATACAGACCCATCGTGCGCTCACTATTAACCCGTTTCCAGAAATCACCCTTTGGCTCAATCCGGAAATATTCATAACCACTCTTGACGGGTAAATTGCTAGGGGGCCGCTGGCAATGAACCAAACGAACACCCGGCATTGCAGAGGCAACAATCATCTCTATATCTGCGCGCGCGCCTACCTTTGCAATCTTCGCAAAGTGTTTGACCCACATCGGGTCATCCATAGGCGATAACACGGCAATATAAAAATCATTTTTAGCCAGGTGGGTACTATCGATATTGTCCACAGACCAAAGCAGATCTGCTTCTTTAACTAATTTCAGTGTTGCTATTTTCTCGGGCATCGCGACATCTATCAAAGCACGTAATTGTTTCTCCACGCCATCAAACGTCCGGGTCAAATCGCCGTGACGATATTTGGGGATGCTGTGTACATCAATATCAAAGCTGAACGGACATAACTGACCAATCACCCGAACTAATAGCTGATACATTTGTTCTGGGTGCAGTTGTGGGTTTTCGCGAAAATGTCTTAGTACCGGGATTGCACCACTTAGTGTTTGTAAGACTAAAAAATTGGACACATCCGTATGTCCAAATGTGGCTATCTGTGCACTCAACTGTTTGCGCTGTTCATTTAAGACTCTGACTTTGGCGCTAAACAATTCCGTTAAACTCTGTATCAGCGCATATAAACGGGGTGATGCATTTATTCTGGCTGAAGTGGGGATGAACTCTTCGACTAATGTGTAATTGTCATCGCCATCATTGACTAACTCAGCAATCTGTAGCGATGAGAAATTCTCGCGCGACTCTTCACCGGTTAATAAGATCAGGTTCGGTCTACCAAGCATGACCTCACGTTGGCGGTTGGGATCATTCTCGTCCGAGACACGTGTATAGTCTGTATTCCAGGCACAGAGCGCACCGTTTTCCCGGTATCCCGTAATGCCGCTCGCGTTTCGATTGGCAGGCAAACAGATATAGATTTCCAACCTTTCGCTGTAACCGCCCTTTAAATCCAGTGCGAGTGATGCGTCTTCCGTAATATCGTAACTGATCAGACGTCCATCAGGAAAGATCACCTGACAACTCGTCAAACGGAATTGACCATTCTCCAGCGCTTCTTCATCTACTTCATACGACAGTACGCCCCATGACATAGGTGAAGTGCTGCGCGATTGCAGATTTTGATAATTTTCGTAGTATTGATCCCACAGCTGAAAATGCTGCTGGCCGAGGAACATGCCCTCTGCCCAGATCACTTTACGTAATGACTTCATTCTCGTGTCTCCCCCACGATGGCGATGCCGTGTTTTAAGTTATATTAATCAGTTATGCGCAAGGTGTTCCCTGTCAGGCTTACGTCAAAACTCGACGATAGCGATAATTTATTGCTGACGAAGTTATCACTCAACTCTCGCATCGCTCGCCACTTGCGATCGACGGGATTGCGAAAAACAGCAACCACACCCACATACTTTGCCTGCTCGTGCCGATCCAGTTCGACTTTGCTTTCTGAAGCAGGGTTTAAAATTAGTTCATTTCTGGTCAGCAAGGTGCCGCCCAGGATACCTTCATCGTTTTTCCATAACTGATTGAAAGTTGCGCTCTCAAACGCGCCCTTGTCATTCAACTGATATACGCGCACCACGACGGGTAGCGGCACACCTTTACGATCAGGATTGAGTCCGGCATTGGAAGTAAGATCTACGAGTACCATCGGGCCACTACAGGCCACCATGGTTAAGATTGAAAATACAAGAAATCCGTATTTTAGTATTGATTTCATGCGACTTTTCCACCCTCTATTTTGTTCCGCGTGTCTTTTGTCGAGGTATCGCGTTGCTCTAAAGAGCGGGCATAATTGTCAACAAAACCTGCCGCGATTAGCTTTTCAAAGCGCAATGCATCATTATCCATTAACTCCTGTAATCTTGCCTTGTGCAGGCGCCAGGCGCGTGCATCATTCACTTTCGATTTACCATCACCTAAGCCGTCATCCCCCATCTGGTTCAAGGTTTCGTTAGCAATACCATCGAGCGCGCTAAACAACGCCACTTGATGCAGGATCAAGTCATTGAACATATTTTCCAGTTCGGTAATTGAATTCCAGTCAGCGGTAAATAAAGAAATGGCGTGTTGAGTCGGGGTCTGGCCTTCCAGTGACTTGTAACTATTCGGGAAGACACGATTGAGGGATAAACCGAACTCATCGGCAAACTGACGTTGCCCCTCGATTAAACGGGCAATGCCGTGTACCAGTGCGCGTGTGAAGGTAAGCTTGCGACTTTTCCTGTCATCCTGACTTCTTCCCTGTGCTTTGTCAGCAAAGCTCGCAACTGTGCCCGTTGAAGTTTCCATGCAGTCCTTTTATCCCAACACCTTAAATTCAAACGTCGAACTTGTATCCATGCTTCCATGACGTTTGCTTATTTTGATCCCCCCAGAATATTCCGGGACAACGTGATCCAATTTTGTTTTGCGTATAACTTGGATCTTAGTCAAGCTTTTGTGTATGTACTGTTACGTTTTTGTAAAACCGGAACCAGTTCACACTTTTAATTTGCTTACTTTTCGCTTGTGAACTCATAGTCCCCTAACCATGACTACAATTCAAGTCAGGTTTTTTTAACAATTGTTACAGACCCCAGCAAAATTTGATTAACTGTTCAACTACAAATAAACTAAGGTTCGTTTATCACTATACTTAAAGTCGGCATAATAATAATTCAGCAAACCGATTTCGATTCTCAAACGTTAAACAGATTAGACAGGGTAACTTGCAACAAAAATTTTATTTATAAAAGGATTTACCGACAGGGGGTAGGAAACACCATGCTAAGCGCACAGGGACGGGCAAATTTCCCGGCCAATAAGGCCAAAATCA
>ENA-ORDP01001337-ORDP01001337.1-marine-sediment-metagenome-genome-assembly--contig:-NODE-1337-length-13685-cov-3.987748_pt1 | contig 13685 bp, 10 predicted proteins | sample MGYA00248627_ERZ508539 | MGnify/ENA primary metagenome ERZ508539 (study PRJEB26208, sample SAMN05571518) | marine sediment metagenome | biome: deep sea; feature: Hydrothermal vent; material...
TCCGGCCAAGTTGATCACCGATTCTGGGAAATGTTGATCAGTGATTCTGGTTTAAGTTGATCGCCCGCACTGGTTTTACTTGATCACCTTTTCCTCATAACACATTGAGCTGGATACTAGCATTGTGTTGGCGTGAATTCACTCAAAAATTTCACTTTGCATCTTTCTCATGGATTCGCCCTTCAACTTTAACTTATGCGCATTGTGTAGCAACCTGTCGAGTATGGCGTCGGCCAGGGTGGCATCCCCAATGGCGTGATGCCATTTGTTGATGGGGAGCTGGCTGGTGATGAGTGTGGACTTGTTGCCGTGTCGATCCTCCATGATTTCCAGTAAATCATTGCGCTGGCCCAGGCTGAGTATTTCCAGCCCCCAGTCATCAAACACCAGTAAGTCTGTTTTTTCCAGTTGACGGATCAGTTTGCTAAAGCAGCCATCGCCGTGTGCAATGCTGAGATCTTCTAAGAGCCTGGATGTTCTAAAATAACGCACCGAATAGCCCAGTCGGCAAGCCTGGGTGGCAAGCACACAGGCAAGATAGGTTTCCCGCAGCCGGTGGGGCCGGTAATTAAAATATTGTGATGCTGCTGCAGCCAGTCGCCGTTAAGTAAACTGGCGAACTGACTTTTAAGTAAACCTCGCGGGTGCGTGTAATCAATATCTTCGGGATTTTGTGCCGCAAGCATCAGCACTTTATGCCCGTTTATGTAAATGGTTTTTTCCTCCAGGTTTTCGATAGCAACACCTCTGAAAGGGCCATGAACCGAGTCGTGGCGGAAAAGGGAAGCTCTTTTGATGATGTGCAGATCATCGTTTCCGCGGGTAACGATAGCCCGAACACGCAACTGGCTCCCGTTGCCCTGGATAATGAGCTGCCGGGCCAACAGCCGTCCGATACGTCCGAAGCCGTAAAGGATAACATCGCGGGGACAGAAGGATTTGATATTGGCTGTTTTCAGGTGTTTTAACTTGACATTGATGAAATCATCTTCGTCCACAAAGTTTTTGTTTTCCTCAATCCACTCGCGGTTCAACCGGCCAATATCGATGCGCGACTGTCCGATATCAGAATGAAGAATAGCTTTGGCCAGTTTTAAAGAATCTTTAATGTGCAGGGGTCTGTCAATAATGTTCTCAGCATAAGAATGTTTGTACAGGATAACACTGGCACTACGGTCTATCAACTGGTCGCGAAACAGTGCCAGCTCGATGGATTTGTCGTAAAATAGTTTGTAAACAATACTGATAAATTCGTTGGCCAGTTTTTCCTGATATGACCAATCTTTCAGGGAGTTTTCATAATTCCCGTTCATGTCTTTTTTGGGTACCATTGTCCATTGATTTTAAAAAGTTGAGTATTAATACTAAGAATAAGCTGTCGGACAAATGTATAAAAAAAGAGGGAAAACTGTAAAACAGCTTTCCCTTTTTAGAAGTTTTAAAAATAACGAACAGGTTTACTGGCCAAGGTAGGCTTTCAGCAGCCGGCTACGTGAGGTGTGGCGCAAACGGCGGATGGCTTTCTCCTTGATCTGACGTACCCGTTCGCGCGTCAGGTCAAATTTGGCGCCGATTTCTTCCAGCGTAAGTCCGTGATTCATGCCAATACCGTAATACAAGTTGATGACGTCGCGTTCTTTTTCACTCAGCGTGGAGAGTGAGCGTTCTATTTCGCGCCGCAGCGATTCCTGCATCAATTCTTCATCAGTACCTTTGGAATCAGAAGGAGCCATCATATCTATCAGTTTGGTATCTTCGTCAGGTACGATGGGTGCATCCATGGAGACAGCCCGTGTAGAAATTTTCATGGCAGAATCAATTTTCTGCTCTGAAACGTCCATCTCTTTGGCAATTTCTCCGGACGATGGCCGTCGTTCAAATTTCTGTTCCAGTTTTGTACTTACCTTTCTGATTTTGTTCAGCGAGCCTACCTGGTTTAGCGGCAGACGCACAATCCTTGATTGCTCTGCCAAAGCCTGCAAAATAGACTGGCGAATCCACCATACGGCATACGAAATGAATTTAAAACCCCTGGTTTCATCAAAACGACGGGCAGCCTTGATAAGCCCGACGTTTCCTTCATTTATCAGGTCGGGAAGGCTGAGTCCCTGATTTTGATATTGCTTTGCCACTGATACAACAAAACGGAGGTTGGCTTTGGTGAGTTTTTCCAGTGCCTGTTCGTCTCCTGCTTTTATTCTGCGTGCAAGTTGTACTTCTTCTTCAGCCGTGATAAGTTCTTCCCGCCCGATTTCCTGAAGGTATTTGTCCAGAGAAGCAGTATTTCTGTTAGTTATGGATTTAACTATTTTTAGCTGTCTCATATTAAATTAGTTCGTTTTAGATTTTAATCTACGTGATTACTTGTGAAAAGTTTCGCAATTTATTTAAAAAAATTCTAAATTATACAGGTTTATGGTACAAATTCAAAGGAAATTCTCGTTCCATTGGGATATATTCCGCTTACCTTTACTGTGTTATTATTGCCATCCGACAAAGCTTTCTCGATTTGTTTCCGGTTGTTCACCTCCCGGTCATTTACTTCTGTGATAATAAATCCCTCGGCGATACCCCCTCTTTGCAGGATGCCTTTTTTGACCCTGACGACTTTTAAGCCATGATCGATATTCAGATTTCCCAGATCATTTTCGGAAGCTGTTTTCAGCATAGCACCGAGGTCATTATTGTAAAATGCTTTTTCTGCTTTTACCAGGCCTGTAGTACCATTTTTGTTTTTGAGTATGACGGTAAAAGTTTTCTCTTTGTCGTCCCGGTTGATGCCTACCAGTACTTTGTTGCCCGGGCTGTATTGTCCGATGATGCCCAGAAGTTCGGAAATATTCTTTACGGGATGGCTGTTGATGGAGGTGATAATATCTCCCTTTTTGACACCGGCTTTGGCAGCGCCGCTACCCTCCACTACATCAGCCACATATACACCATTCAGATCCATTAAATGTTTTTCTTTGGCAAATCCGGCATCAATATCTCGGATTTGTACCCCAAGATAGCCACGCTGAACCTGACCGTAGTTCATGAGATCATTGACAACTTTTCTCACCAGGTTAACAGGTATGGCGAAGGAATAGCCTTCGTAAGCTCCTGTTTGTGAAGCAATGGCAGCGTTGATGCCGATAAGCTGGCCGGCAGTATTTACAAGTGCCCCACCACTGTTTCCCGGATTAACGGCAGCATCGGTTTGGATAAACGATTCAATGGCCGTTTTCCCTCCCAAAATATGAATGTCGCGCGCTATCGCACTGATAATTCCTGCTGTAACCGTTGAGGTCAGGTTGAAAGGGTTTCCCACTGCCAGCACCCATTGTCCCACTTTCAGTTTGTCAGAATTGCCATAAGTGAGATACGGCAAATCTTTCGCATCGACTTTGATAAGCGCCAGGTCGGTGGAGGGAGAGGTGCCGATGATTTTGGCTTCTACCTCTTTCTTATTGTTAAATGTTACAAATATTTTGTCAGCTCCATTCACCACATGGTTGTTGGTTACAATGTACCCGTTGGGCGAAATCACCACGCCGGAGCCAAAGGCAATGAGTGCCTGCCTCTGCTGTTGGCCGTAAAGATACCCACGCAACGAACCGAAGAAATTATCATAGTAGCGTGGTTTTATGCCTATGATAGTTTTGATGTGTACAACTGCATTAACGGTTTTCGCTGCCGCTCTGGTGAAGTCGGTATTTTGGGGAAGCGCATAGGAAGTCTGAACCACCGGAGTATTTTGGATTTGGTTTTTGGTGATTGGTGTTATCTTATTGGGCTGTTGACTTTTAATGAAAAAGAAAGCAATTACTAAAACAAGAATTGTTCCGGTAACCGCTCCAGCGAAACTTTTAATGATTGTTTTCATTTGTACCTGTTTTGTTTTTAAAAGCATCTTATCTTTGCTGTCACAGAGTATAACGTTATTCCGGAGATTTCGTTTCCCAAATGATGTTAATCTTTGTTAATCAGACAAGTTCATAAATAAAGTTCTCGCAAAAACCCTTCCAAACGGGATGAAAAACTTTATTTTTAACAATTATTAAATACGTTGCAGATGCAGTTTTACAAATTTCAGGCAAACGGAAATGATTTTCTTCTTGTGGATGACAGGGATGGCCTGTTTTCTGCCAGTAGGAAGAAGATAGCCCGTTTCTGCCACCGGCAGTTTGGTATTGGTGCCGATGGGTTGATACTTTTGAAGGCTTCCGGCTCTTATGACTTCGATATGGCCTATTTTAATGCGGATGGGCGCCCTGCCGAAATGTGTGGAAACGGAGGCAGGAGCATAGCCGCTATGGCTTATATGAAAGGGCTTTCCGGAAAAGAAATGCGGTTTTCAGCTCCCGATGGTGTACATGAAGCAAAAATTGAGGGCAATTCTGCCGGCGACCGGATTTTTGATGTTTCATTGAAGATGCAAGATGTAAAGGAAGTGAAAGTTTTTGACGATGGCTGGTTTTTAAATACAGGCGTTCCCCATTTTGTCCGGTTTTCTTCCTCTGATGAAGAGGTTGATGTGCTGCATTCGGGAAGGGAAATAAGAAATGATGGGCGGTTTGCTCCGGATGGTACCAACGTGAATTTTGTCAAAATAGTGGAGGACGGACTTTTTGTCAGGACTTATGAGCGCGGTGTGGAAGGGGAGACGCTTTCATGTGGGACGGGCGTAACAGCATCTGCATTGGCAGCATTTCGTAAAACCAACCAACACGCCACAAAAATTCATACCCGCGGGGGTGATTTTCAGGTCAGTTTCCTCAAAGACGGCGATGGATTTACTGATATTTGGCTTCGCGGTCCGGCAGAATGGGTTTTTCAGGGAGAAATTCCTGGCTAACGAACCCTGAGTTTTGTTCCGGTGGCGGCCTGGTAATGTCTTGGCAGGCTGTTTTTTCTTAACAGGCTGCTCAGCCTCATGCCGTAAAGTTGGGAAATGCTCCACAACGTTTCCCCCTGTTTTACAATATGGTATTTGTAGCCTCTCTCTGCTTTCGAAGCTTTTTTTACAAGATAAAGCAGATCTCCCGGATGCAGGATGTGCTTTCTTTTCAGCTCATTAATTTTAAGTAATTTGTGCGTGCTCATCTCAAACTCGGAAGCCACTTTTTTAAAGGTATCTCCTGATTTGACTACAATCAGCCGGCGTTCGTTATTTTCCAGAACAGGCCGGCCGTACATGCTGGTTCTTACTTTGGCAAACGAAGAAACCACCGGTGTCAGATAAGCCATGGCTTTTCTGCTCTTTCTGCTTTTTCTTCTGTGTCTTGTTCCACCTTTGTCATACTTATACAAATGGTATTTTTCGATATAATTTATAAGCAGCTGCGGATATCTCGGGTTGGTAGCATAGCCTGCCCGCTTCAAACCGTAAGCCCAGTCTTTGTAATCGGTTATGGGATAACGAAAAAGAAAAGCATAACGTTGGCCTTTTGTCAAAAATTTTGAATGGTCGCGGTAGGAATCCTTGGGACTATTGTATTTTCGGAAACAATCGTGACGAATATCATCGGCTACGAATATTCTTTTCCCGCGCCAGCCGTTATGACATTTTATGCCGAAATGGTTGTTGGCTTTTCGTGCCAGTTTACTGTTACCGCTTCCCGACTCCAAAATGCCCTGTGCCAGTGTTATGGAAGCAGGTATTTTGTAAATCTTCATATCCTTGATGGCGATATCTTTGTACTTGTTGATATACTCTCTCGTGGTCATTTTTCTTGCCTGGCCGAGGACAGCGGGCAAAACACCTGCCATAATCGAGATAAAAAGGATTATACGAAAGTAATTTTTCCATTTTCTCATTAGTACAAAATTAAGTGAAAGCCGTTTGTATTCGGAACTGTTTTGAGGCATTTGTTCACAATAAAATGTTAAACAAAGGTTTAACGTGATGATTGTAATTTTTTCACCGTTTTCGGGTCGGGAAAAATCCAGAACAGCGGTTGCCACCGGACGTTTCCTTCCGCATCCACACGGCGGGCTACCGGTGCAATGCCCTTTACTGTTTTGGTAAATTGCATGGTTTTCGGATTGATGCGCCACGATTCCATGAAACGCAGACGCCGGATATCTTTTACTTCGATATGCCTTATGATGAGGGTGTCTTTCATGGCGTATGGCGGCATCGGTTCTCTCACTTTTACGGCTACCGTATCGGTAAGAATACGGGTAACAGCCTGTATGCTCAAAGGTTGATAAAAATAATCATATACCTTAAACTTTCCGGAAATTGCCCCTTGCAGGATGGTCTCAACCAGCTTTTCCCTCTGTGGCCCTACCAGATTTTGTATCCACCAGTCGTAGTCGGGATGAGAGCTTTTGATGTTGACATCATATTGAATTTTTTTGGTGATAATTTCTTCATTTTTAGGATGACAGGATGAAAACAGCAACAACGCCGGAACAACCCCTGCAAGAAAAATAAACGGGAGAAAATATTTTTTCATCTGTAAAACTTTAATTATCTTTGGAAAAAGAACGAAATTATGAAAAAAATCGTATCCACAACCTGGCTTGTGCTGCTATTGTTGTTGGTGAATGCAACCAACCTACTGAAACAGAAAACCGTTCTAATCTAAGATTACGGCTTCATAACAATCCCAAGGTTTTTCTTTCCATCAATTTTAATTACCAGCGGCTTCTTAAACCTGACGTGGCGCAAAGTTTCATTTTCATATATGGCAGGCTGTTTACTTAGAAATTCCAAATCGAAAACTCCGTCGTTCAGATAGGGATTTAAGGAAAAATAACCCACACGGAAAGAGGTCAGATTCTGGAAGAAATGGGTTCCCTGGCTGGGATCGATGCGATAGTTTTCAAGCCCCGATTCCACGATGAGCCTGGTTTCCGAAATCTGCGACCATTTTACAGGAATGCCGAGCCACGGGTCGGAGGAGCCCCACCGCCCTGGACCAACCAGGATATAGTTTTTCTTTTTCTCCATAAATTTCTTATTGATTTCGCCAATCATATTTGCCGTTTCCCCGTTGTGAGCGGCATCGAAAGTTTGCGGTTTTACATAGATCACATCCCGAACATCATCAATTAGTCCGTTCCCCAATGCTGAATAAGAAAGAATCAGCACTTTATTCCTGTTAATTTTTTGCGGGCTCAAATGAACACTTTGTTCTTTACTGGCAATGGGTCTGATTTGCAAAAGAAAAAACTTTATTGTTTCTCCTTTTTTGGTGTTCAAATCCACAACAAATTCAATTTCAACAGGCTTGTCCATCTCCTTTGCGCCGAGATACAAGGTTTTCTGTAAAATTTCAGCGAGCGGTAAAACATTGTGTTTCAAAATGGCGGAGAAGGTTATCAACTTCTTACCATCGTAATTGTAGCCGTCTCGAATAACATTATTTTGCAGGTCGTAGGTACTGACAATTTTTTTGATGGAGCCATCCTTTTCGGCATCTTTTATCCGAAGTTTTACAAGATTGATGCTATCGTTTACGCTGGGCACAAATTTCTCAGGAGAAAGGTCCAGTGCATAAAAATACTTTTGAGTTTCCCGTAAAGTGGTATCGGGAGTGGACGTTTGCAAAACCTTTTTGGGGTATTGTGGCGAAAATCGTAACGAGAGTCCGCCATCCACTATGTATTTTCCCAGTCCCAGGGCAATGTTTGCCGTACCGTCTTTCGGCTTTTCAGGCGGAATGGGATAGTAATCCAGCGAACGCGCGACTCCCGAAAGTGTGGGATAGAAATAGTTACCATATCTTTTTCCACACACCTCCTGCAGAACTACCGCCATTTTTTCTTCATCAATAACGTTGGCTGTAGCTTGCATATAAGCTTTGCTATCGGCAAAAAAAGCAGAAGCATACACGCTCTTGATAGCCTGATTCAGCATTTCAAATTTTTTGTCTAAGTTTTTCTCCGTCGAAGGAATCATGTAAGTGTTGTAGATTCCCGCAAAAGGCTGATAATGGCTGTCTTCGAGAAGACTTGATGAGCGCACGGCCAACGGCTGATTTACCAGCGAAGCAATCGTAAACAGGTCTTCCTGTACCGATTCGGGAAGCTTGGCATCGAGAAAAAATTGTAAAATCTGTTCATCAGAATGTTCATCGGATAGTGCAATAGGATAAAGTTCGTTATTATCCATAAACTCATCAAAAATATCCGTGCCGAGAACCACTGTTTTAGGAATAGAGATATCTATTTTCTCATAAAGATGGTGCAACTCATTACGGTTGATAAGGGAATCGAGGAATGCCAGCCCACGGGCTTTTCCGCCAATGGAACCCTGGCCAATACGCGAAATGGAAAAATACTCATCAAAAGTTGTCCGGTCGAATTGCGAAATAACCCCCCGCGATTTGGTAATACGGAAGTTGCTAATGGCATTAAAGATAAAATATCTTACCTCGTTGATATTGTCAAAATCTTCGGTGGTAAACGATTGAAAGAGTTTGGCAAGCGAAAACAATGCCCTGGCACGTAGCCATTTAGAGAAGTGTTCCCGCTCAATATGATAACGCAGGGACTCTTTGGGAATTTGAAAAATTTTCTCCTGCAGGTCTTTTAGGTTACGGGCGCGTCCTACTTCATTGTCCGTAACCGGATCTTTAAAAATAAAATCACCAAAGCCAAAATATATTTTGATGAAGCTCCGTAGATCGTAAGGAAGGCTGGTGGAGTTTTTGTTAATAAAACCAACCTCCAGTGTTTTGGCTTTTTTTTCGTTGCGCGGATCAGACGATTGCAGCAACAGAGGCATAAACTGGTTTTCTTTTTTAATCCGCCTGAAAAGTCGCAAGCCCGCTTCCGGATCCTTTATTCCTTTGCGGGGATAGCTGATGTCGGAAATTACACCGAGCAGATTGTTTTTGTATTTCCGGTAAAGATGCATTCCTTCTTCATAGTCGGTAGCCAGCAAAATTTTAGGACGACCGCGTGCCTTCAGCATCTTTTGGTGCTCGTTAAGACCTTCTGTAACAAAAGCTTTTGATTGCTTAAAGATAATTTTGTAAATGTTGGGTAAATAACTGGAATAAAAACGAATGTTGTCCTCAACAAGGATAATTGTTTGTACACCCACTGCTTTCACATCATGTTCAACGTTCATTTTGTCTTCAATCAGCTTGATAATGGCCATCAACAGGTCTGTATTTCCCAGCCAGCTAAATACATAATCGATGTTGTTCAGATACAATTTTTCAATTTTCAGGCTCACTTCTCTCGAAAACGGGGAAAGTGCAACCACAGGCACAAAAGGGAACTCTGCTTTTACTGAGGCAGCAAGTCTGAAAGTTCCTTTGTCGTCAAAGCTGAGCATGGAGATGACCAAATCAACAGTTTCTTCCTGTAGTATTTTCATGGCTTCCCGCAACGAAGTGGCCTGAATAAACCGTGGAGGATAGCGCAGGTTCAGCGACATATACTCGTTGAATATCTGCTCCTCAATACGCCCGTCTTCCTCCAGTATAAATGCATCGTAAACGCTGGAAACCAGAAGGATGTTATAAATGCGTTTTCGCATTAATAAGCTGAATGAAGCTTCGTTGAAGAAATATTTGGAAGAAAGGTCTGTTTGTTTCGGAATCATTGTCGCAGCTGTTTTGCAGCAAAGATAAGGGAGTTTTGGGAATGATGAATGAAGGAATGGCCATTGCCTGACAAGATAAAAGTAAAAAGGCAAAAGTAAAAAGGCAAAAGTAATAATGAATTACAATACAACTGCCTGACCATTGCCTGACCACTGCCTGACTATCGCCTGACTATTGTTTGACCATTCTTTGCAGCTATCATTCTCATCATTTACTCTGTTTAATTAAAAAAGGTTATTTTTGACTTCATAAGTCGACATTTATGCCTCAGGATATTCAGGAAATTTTCCGTCGGAAGATAAAACCATTGAACTTTGAACGTACGATTGGTTTGTTTGGAGCGACCACCATTGGTGTTGGAGCCCTCATGGGTGCCGGGATTTATGTACTGATAGGTGCGGCTGCCGGTGTTGCCGGTCCTTCGGTTATCCTAACCTACTTTATTACGGGAGTTCTGGCTTTTGTAACCACCCTTATGTATGCTGAATTGGGACGAATTATTCCCCGTTCCGGTGGTGGTTACACCTATTCCTATAAAATTTTGGGCAGTATTGGTGGCTTTACATCCGGATGGTTCCTGGCGCTCGGTAGTATTTTTGCCTGTGGTCTGTATGCCATTGGTTTTGCCGAATACACGATCTCCATCTTAGGGATAGATGCACCTGATTATGTGGCTAAGTTTGTGGCAGTGGGCGTTACCCTGTTTCTTGCATATTTGAATGTTTTGTCGTCCGGGAAGAAAAAACTCAACCTTCAAAGCTGGATTATCTGGGGTAATGTGGGTATTTTATTACTGCTTATTGTTTTCTCTGCTTTTCATGCCGATGTTCAGAATATTCATCCACTTTTGCCAAATGGCTTTGACGGAACACTGGCTGCTATCTCATTGATTTACATCTCTTTCTTTGGCTATCAGATGATTGCCAACAATGCAGATGAAATTAAAGAGCCTGAAAAAACAGTTCCGAGAGCCATGAAACTTTCCATGCTCATCAGCATAGGACTTAATCTTCTTATTGCCGTTGCAGCTGTGATGACGGTTCCATGGCACGAACTTGTTGCTAGTCACGCTCCATTGGTGTTGGTGGCCAACAAAAGTTTTGGAGGCCGGGGCTGGCTTTTGATTTCTCTTGGCGGTATCATGGCTTCGCTGGGAGCACTCAGCAGTACCATGGTTTCTCAAAGCCGGCAAATTTTCGAGATGGGCAAAGACAGGTTCTTCCCTGATTTTCTGGGAAAGCTAAATGCAAAAACAAAACAGCCCAAGGCTGCACTCCTTTTTGGTGCCGCTTTCGTTAGTATTATTTTACTTTCAGCTGATCTGACGTTTATTGCCAGGGCCGCAAACTTCTCATTGTTGGTTTCTATGTTACCTGTTTCGTTGGCTCTTAGGAAGATATACCGGAAAAATCCGGATATGAAGCCCAAGGCAAGATGGAAAAACCTTCTTCCTGAAGTTACACTCATCATCAACATTGGTCTTTTGATGACGATGGGTATTGTCTCACTTGCTTTCGGTCAGCAGTTGCTGGTGGTAGGAGCTGCCATTTATTTTTTCTATTCCCGTAAGCGGGAAAAGCGGCACAGGGGAGGGCTGAATATTGTCCTTGAAGAAGAAAAAGGTTTCTCTTTTTTCACTCGAAATACGCTGCTGGTGCCGATGTCCAATCCTGAAACGCAAAAGTCGCTGCTGATGCTTTCCAACACTCTGATGGCCAAACAAGGGGGTGATATTATTGTGTTGGCGGTAAAAGATGTTCCCAGGGGAAAAGATTTTTATGAAGCGCTTTCCGGTGCTCATGAGTCACTCGAAGTGATTAAACGCGGGGTGGAGCTGGCCAAATTGAACAACATTAAAATAGTACCGATAATACGTGCAGCGCACAATGTGGCGAGGGGAATTGTGCAGGCCGGTGAGAGCGAAAACAGCAACCTTATCATTATGGGTTTTCCCCGTCGGAAAACTCCCGGGAAACCCAGTATCCTGAGTCAGGTAATGAAAATGTCGGTGACAGATATTGTTGTTATGAACCTGAAAACAGCCGTGGAAAAATTCAATCCCCGGAAAATTGCCTTGTACGTAAAAAGCTCGACTGACCTGAACCTCATGTTGAACTGTGCTACCGCTGTTGCTGAAAAAAGAGATGCACGCATTGTCTTACTGAAATTTCTTCCGGTGAAATATTCCAAAAGGCAAAAACAAAGGGCAGATAAGCTGATTGTGGAAGCCATTGAGAATTTCAATTCCAGTGCGTTGTACGACATTTCCCTTATCCCCACTGACCATCCGAAAGAAGAAATTCTAAAATATTCTTCCAAGGTTGATTTGCTGATCATTAGTGCCGAACGAGGCAAAAAGACAGCAAAATCCATCGAGGAGAGCAACTCTTTCCGTATTTCCGAACAGGCCGATTGTTCGGTGCTTATGGTGAAGAGTGTGAGTAAGATGAAAAAACTGGCAGCCAAACTTTAAGAGCTTTGTTCCCGGATAATGTCAGCAGCCGTTTTTACCCATAGCTCACTGTCGTTCAAGCTCTTCACAAGAACCAATTTTTCACCTCCCAGCTCTCGAAAAAGTTTATCATAACCGACTTCTACTTCCACCAGTGTTTCGAGACAGTCGGCTACAAAGGAAGGGACGGTTACGAGAATCGTTTTGGCACCTCCGGCGGCGAGTCTTTTAATGAGTTGATCTGTAAAAGGGTTAAGCCAGTTCTTGGAGAAACGCGACTGAAAACCGACAGAATATTGCTGTTTGTCTAAACCGAGTTTTTCGGCCAACAGTCTGGTAGTTTTGTAGCAAGTGGCTTTGTAACAATTGCTTCCGTAAGCAGGCATTTGCTTTTCGCACTGACACCGGGCAGAAGATATTCCCGGATGAACTTTATCTACCTGTCGCAGAGGCAGTCCGTGGTAGGAAAAAATGATGTGGTCAAATTCTTCCGGATGACAGTCAGAAATATTTTTGGTAAAAGCCTCCAAAAATCCGGGATGATCGTAAAACTGGTTGACAAAATATAGCTTTGGGGAAACTTTCCAACCATGCACCTCTTTCCTGACAAATTCCAGGATGGTTCCGGTGGTAGAAGAAGCATATTGCGGGAACAGGGGGAAGACAACCATCTCGCCAAATCCCTGATCCCTGATATGTTGTAATGTCTTTTTCAGTGATGGATTTCCGTAACGCATGGCAGTAAAAACCTGGTAATTTTCTCCCAGTGCAGGTCGTAGTCTGTCAGCGAATTTTTCTGTGTTCAGCAACAGGGGAGAGCCATCGGCAGTCCAAAGCTTTTCATACAGTTTTGTGGATTTTGGCGCACGAAAAGGAACAATAATGATATTGACAAGTATTTTCCGCAGAAGCCAGGGCATTTCCATCACCCGTCTGTCATTTAAAAACTGCGACAGGAAACGACGAACAGCTTTTACCTCTGCTTTGTCCGGAGTCCCGACATTAATAAGTAATACAGCTTTTTGTCCTTTTTGCATAAGTTTAACAGGATATGCAGTTGTTTTTCAATAAATGCAGCTACGGCTGCTGTTCTTTGAAAGAACCAGGGCAAAGATAGGAAAATCAATAGCCGGATATTTGTCATTTTCATAGCCTGGAAAACCACCATTCAGCTTTGCAGTTTCTTTCGTTATTTCATTGGTCTCATTTGTCCGGAGAATCTACGGACTCTGAGCGCTCAATCATCGGGTGAATTACCATATCCAGAAGCATCGGAAGTTCCTCAGCGAGCATAAATGCTTCTTTTGACCCTCGCGACATTTCCCGCATCGGCCCATGCATCATATTCTTGATTTCCCTGTTCAACCTGCGGCTAACTATTTCAGCCTCTTTGGGTCCTCCATCCCTTATTTCCCGATAGGATTCCAAAATCAGTTCAGCAAGCCAAGGAAAATCGTTTCGGAGAAAGCCGCCGAGCATCAGAAGAGAAGAAAGCCGAAGAGGTTGTTTCAGATGATCTAAACGGTGAAGGTACTTCTGAGCAAGGTGAGCCAAAGTTGCATTAGAATTATGTTTTTTATAGAGAAAAGCCCCGTTGATGCGGGGTTTTTTTTTGAGTTAGGTTGATGATGTTTAATATTCAGTCGTTTATTGATGAAAAAATACAAGAACGGGAAGGCGTTCCT
>ENA-ORDP01001338-ORDP01001338.1-marine-sediment-metagenome-genome-assembly--contig:-NODE-1338-length-13685-cov-3.786941_pt1 | contig 13685 bp, 9 predicted proteins | sample MGYA00248627_ERZ508539 | MGnify/ENA primary metagenome ERZ508539 (study PRJEB26208, sample SAMN05571518) | marine sediment metagenome | biome: deep sea; feature: Hydrothermal vent; material...
GAATAAAATGAAAATAATTGTATTTGATGTTGGTAACGCAGCTTGTTCAATAATTTCAAGCCCCAACCAATATGGTTTAATGGTAGATTGTGGTAGTCATAGCGAGAAAGATAATCCTGTTGATTTATTAAACAAAAAAGAGATAACAGATTGGCTTAATTTAAAATCATATATTACTCAAAAAGGGAAAAGTTATAGGCTAGGTCTTTTACATATAACACACCCTGATGATGACCACGTAAGAAATGCTAAACGAATAAAAGAAGAATTTGAACCATACTTATTACAAAAAAGAGGATTTGAAGAATTTCCAGACGGAGATAAGATTAATAATGATTATAAAAATCAAATTGATAAAAAATATCGTGGGACAAACCCAGAAAAAATAAATTGGGGATTTGAAGTTAACAAGACATTTAGAATACCAATGAACATTTTAAAATCTAATGATGAATTAAACAAAAAACTTCGTAATAATTCCAGCATCTTACGATATATAAAATATAATGGTGTTAGAATTTTGTTTACTGGTGATTTAGAAAAAGAAGGTTGGGATTGGCTAATTGAAAACAATAATGATTTTGTTAATTATCTAAACGAAGGTTTAGATATTTTAATTGCTCCACATCACGGACATAAATCTGGATTTCCAAAACCATTATTTGATGTCACGGGCAATGTTAAAGTGGTTATTCATTCAAAAGGTAGTGAGGGGAATATTGAGGGAACTGATATTGCTACACAATATTCAAGTTGTTCGGATGGAATTACATACAAAAATTTCAATGGTGATAATTGTTATTTAGGGAAGGTATTAACTACAAGAAGTAATGGACATATTCTTATTGAAATTCTTAATAATGACTTTAATATTTATACGATGAAAACATCGCCTAACCACCAAAAAGTAAATTGTTAAAGAGGAAACCCTGTGGCTAACCATGTATATAAGTCATTGGGTGAGAGGTAGTTAAGTCAAAGATTATAAATATAAATAAACGGCATAGTAGGTTGAAAGTTAAGTGTTTCAAAACGCCCAACGCCTCATATACTGGACCATTATGTACAATATTAAAACACAGAAAACATAGAAAAAATATAGTTAATAATTAACATTTTCGGAAAAAGACATTATGGCAATAAGTACCTTAATTGAAAATTTTTCTGTAAGCACTCTGAAAGATTTCTTTCGAAAAAGAATCAACACTTTCAAACCGGATGAAGAAAATTATGAATATCTGTTTAATAAGAATGACTATATAAATGAAAATTACAAAGATATTATAAAAATTGGTGAAGCCGATTTAACCAATACAGACGATATCCTTGTTTTTACTGCAAAAACTTTAACTAAGCTAACCGATAGAACCGGGAAAAAAAGACAGTTTGAAATTGCAAAGAAAATTCTAAAAGAAGAAAATAAAGATGCAGCGTTTTTTATCTTTTATGATGACAACGGCAATTTCCGTTTTAGTTTAATCCGGGTTAACTTCCTTGGAACGAAAAGAGAGTTTACAGATTTTAAACGTTACACTTATTTTGTAAGCCCAAAGCAGACCAACAAAACCTTCATTAACCAAATCTCCAAATGTGATTTTAATAGTTTAGACAGTATTCAGGAGGCTTTTAGTGTTGAGCCGATTACAAAACAGTTCTACGAAAAGCTGCAGCGCTGGTATTTTTGGGCTATTAAAAATGTTGAATTTCCCAAAGATGCTGAAAAAGAAACAAACGGTCGCGAAGTTGCAATTATTAGACTTATCACCAGGCTTATGTTTATTTGGTTTATGAAAGTTCGTGAACTAATTCCTAACTCTCTTTTTGATGAAGAAAATATCAGCAAAATATTAAAAGATTTTCCCGCCAAAAACAGGGCGGACAAGTCAGCGGAAGAATCGACATATTACAAAGCTATTTTGCAAAATCTCTTTTTTGCCACTTTAAATACTAAACAGAACGAAAGAAAATTCCGCAGTGAAACAAGAGGAGCAAAAGGTTATAATCCGGATTTCGGCAACCACAATCTGTTTCGGTATCATAATTTATTTAGCAAGGTGGAATCTCTCAACAATTTGTTCAGCAAAATACCTTTTTTAAATGGCGGATTGTTTGAGTGCCTGGATTATAAAACCAAAGATAAAAATGAACGAAAATATATTGACGGGTTTACAGCTACTAAAGAGAATCAACCAAAAGTTCCTAATTTTCTTTTCTTTTCCAAAATTCAAAAAGTTGACATTAGTAGTTTCTTCGGGAAAGCGAACAAAACTTATGAAGTAGAAGGCTTAATAAATTTACTTAACAGCTACAATTTTACAATTGATGAAAACGAACCGGATGATATTGAAGTTGCACTTGACCCCGAACTGCTCGGTTCTATTTTTGAAAACTTGCTTGCAAGCTACAATCCCGAAACTGCAACTACCGCACGCAAAGCCACCGGAAGTTTTTATACGCCGCGCGAAATTGTTAATTATATGACCAACGAAAGTCTGAAACAATATTTAAGACAAAGTATTGGAATTGGAAGCATCTTGCTTCCGAACGAACCAAAGCATGATGATTTGTCGGTTCTAACTCCAAAGCAAAGGGAAACCCCAAAGCAGGATACGTTGGATACGTTGTTCGACAGCCATTCCGAAAATCCTTTTGATGAGCAGACAACTAAAGAGATAATTGATTTAATAAACAATTTACGAATAGTTGACCCCGCCGTTGGCTCAGGCGCTTTCCCGATGGCGATGCTGAATAAACTTGTTTTTATTCTCGGCAAACTTGACCCGGAAAACAAACACTGGAAGCAATCTCAAATTGATGGAGTTAAAAAATCTGTCAGCGATTCTGTTGTACAGCGTAAACTTATTGAGCAGATTGAAAGACAGTTTAAAGAGAAAAATGCCGATTACGGACGCAAACTTTTCCTAATTCGAAAATGTATTTACGGTGTGGATATTCAGCAAATTGCAGTGGAAATTGCCAAACTCCGTTTCTTTATCTCTTTGCTTGTTGATGAAAAAATTGACTTTGATAAACCGGAAAACAATTACGGAATTGAACCGCTGCCTAATCTTGATTTTAAACTGATGCAGGGCAACAGCTTGATTTCTACCTATGCCGGAATCGATTTTAACGACAAAAAAGAAGAAGAATCTGATAATCTTCTTTTTGATGAAAACGAACCTTACAAAAATCTTATTAAAGAATTTGAAGAACTAAAACACCAATACCAAAACGAAGTGGATAACCAAATTAAAAAAGAACTGCGAGATAAAATTGATAAAGCAATTATTGAAATATTTGAAGCAAAAATAAGTGAACACTTCCCCGAACTAAAGCGAATTGAAGAAAACGCAGAACTATTACCAAAAGAGGGACAGCGTAAAAAATATATTACCGAAGAAAAACAAAAACTTACTAAAAGACTTGGCTTTGATATTGAAAAAGATTTAACTGCCTACACCGAAGCAAGAAAGGAAAAAGACTTCTTTTTGTGGAATGTTTACTTTGCCGAAGTATTCTCTGAAAAAGCGCGCACTGAGCGAAGTCGAAGTGGCAGCCCTTCGACAAGCTCAGGACAAGGCTTTGATATTGTGATTGGGAATCCGCCGTATATTCAACTGCAAAAGGCAATAAACGGTAAACAAAAATTTGCCGACCTTTATAAAAATGAAAACTATAAAACATTTGAACGAACCGGAGATATTTACGCACTGTTTTATGAAAAGGGAATTAATATTTTAACCGAAAACGGATTGCTCTGCTACATTACTTCCAACAAATGGATGCGTGCAAATTACGGGAAATCTTTGCGGAAATTCTTTAGTGAAAACAGTCCTTTGAAATTAATTGATTTAGGCCCAGGTGTGTTTAACACCGCAACAGTTGACACAAACATTCTAATAATTGAAAAAGGTTTTCGTCAAAACCGAATGTTCAATATTAGCGAATTAGCGGCAAAAGAAATAAGCCGCGAATACGCGAATAAAAACTTAAAAGCCATTACGCTTACCGATAAAGACAAACTCAATAATTTAACCGGAAAGGATTTCACAATTTTAAAAGATTTGTCAGAAGAAAGTTGGATTATTCTTTCTTCCGAAGAACAAAAGATTAAACAAAAAATAGAACGTATCGGCACACCGCTTAAAGATTGGGATATAAATATTTATCGTGGAGTTCTTACCGGCTACAACGAAGCTTTTATTATTGACGGTAAAACAAAAGATAGGTTAATTGCTCAAGACCCTACATCGGCTGAAATTATAAAACCTATTTTACGGGGCAGAGATATTAAAAGATATAAAGCAGAGTTTGGGGATTTATGGTTGATTGCAACTTTTCCTGCATTCAATTTAAATATTGAAAATTATCATGCTGTTAAAGAATATCTTGAAAAATTTTTACCAAAAATTAAACAAAGCGGTGAAACATATATTGATGAAAATGAAGTGAAACAAAAAACACGTAAGAAAACAGGCAATAAGTGGTTTGAAACACAAGACCAAATTGCTTACCACAAAGAATTTGAGAAAGAGAAGATTGTGTATCCGAATATGGCTAGTGATTTATGTGCTTATTATGATAATAAAAATTATTTTACTAATCAAAAATGTTTTATTGTTACAACAAAAACTGAAAATTTAACACATTTGGCAATGTTTTTAAATTCAAAGTTGATAAACTATTATTTTAAAAAAAATATTGGAGCGACATTAGGCTTACAGGGATTTGAGATGTCAAAAGTGTTTATGCAAAACCTTCCCATTCCCAAAATCTCAAAATCCGAACAAAAACCCTTCGCAACCCTTGTCGATAAAATCATAGCCAAAAAAGCAGTTCGACAAAGCTCACTGCAAGAACTCGGCGAAGACACCACCGCCGAAGAGCGAGAAATAGATTTAATGGTTTACAAGCTGTATGAATTAACTTATGAAGAGGTAAAGATTGTTGAGCCCGCCTTCGCTTTAACAGAAAATGAGTATAATAAAGTGAGATTTTAATAAACAGCTTCGGCGTGTAAACCCGACTTTGGTTTAACAAAAGAAGAGTATGAGAATTATGAATGAAATAAAAACAATCATTTGTAAACCATTCGTGAATTCGCGGCTTCGTTTTTCCGCCACGAATTCTCGAATAAAAAAAGCAACAAAGCATTAAAGAAAATGCACAAAAGATATCTTTTTACAACAGCGAGTAAAACAGCCTGAATAAAGGGAAAGCGTGTATAAATAAATTTAATTTTGTAAATTATAAATATGGAAAAGTTTGAACAAATAGAAATTACAATATCCGGTTTTAGAGGCAACATTGAACTAACACCGGACAATTTCGATATTAAGGAAATAGTAGAATTAATTGAACAAACAGAAAGGTTACTTTTCCCGGGAGACAGAAAAGGTCGTCCTTTAATCAGTTATCGTCTCGAAGAAGGTTCCGTAAAAAACATATTTAAAACAAGCATTCAAACTGTTATTGGCATCAGCGCGGTTTTATTTCAAATTGGAACCGGGCAACAGATAGATTTTTTGGATGTAAATAGTGCAAAAGCAATAGAAACATTCCAAAAAATTGCCGTAGATAAAAATTATAAATTTGAAATTACAACTTCATTACCCGATTCTCCAAAGTTAAAAATTGATAAAAACACATTTTATTTTAGAACCACAGAAGAATGGGTGGATGCAGAATTTTATTTTTACGGTAAAATTACAAATGCCGGGGGAAAAGAAAAGGCTAACATTCATTTGTCATCTCAAGATTATGGTACACTAGTAATACAGACCCCGCAGGAATTTTTGGCAAAAACCGAAAAAAACATTTTATATAAATGGTTTGGAATTAGAGCAAAAGGGAAACAAAATACCGCAACCGGTGAAATTGATCAAAATAGTCTTCAGTTTATTGAGTTGCTGGATTATGAATCAGCTTATAAAGAAGAATATCTTAAGCGTCTTAGAAAAAAAGCGTCTAAATGGCTTACAAACATTGATCCTGACAAGTTGATGAACGATTTAAGAGGTTATGATGCCTGATGGTTGTTTGCTAGATACGAGTTTTTTTATTCGACTTTTAAATGAAAGAGATTCTTTGTTTAAAAATGCGGATGACTATTTTAGGTACCTCATTCAAAAGAAATTTCAACTATATATATCAACAATAAGCATTGCGGAATATTGTGTTTACGGTTCTGTTGAAGAATTACCCTTGAAAAATCTCTTGATCCTTCCATTTAATTTTAATCATGCTCTTCAATCCGGTTTATACGGAAAAGTTTTATATGATAAAAGAAAAGCCGGAAAACTAACTGTTAACGAACGACCTATCATTATAAACGATGCAAAACTTTTTGCACAAGCAGAGATTGAAAAAAATATTAAATATTTTGTTACTGCCGATACAAGAAGTTTTCTTCTTTATAATTCGATAAAAGAAAAAACAACAACAAATTTTGATTTTATTAATATTGAAACTTCTTATAATAAAATATTTGGTATTTTAGAACTTTAATATTCATTTCAATTTAAAAAGACTTAACAAAAGGCGTTTATTATTATCATAACTTTTGTATTCGTGCATTCGTTTTTCCGCCACGAATTCTCGAATAAATTTTAGAATAGGTATATTAACCAAAAGAAATAATTTGTGATATGCTAAAACTAACCGAAATAAATACAAATATTTTAGAATGGGCTTTAAACTATTCTGCTCAAGGAATAGAAGTGGAAACGAAATTTCCGAAGCTTAATAGTTGGCTTAAAAAAGATGATTTTCCAACAGTTAGGCAATTGGAAAAATTTGCAAAAGCTACTCGAGTGCCTTTCGGTTATTTCTTTTTAGAAAAAGAACCTGAAATCACACTGCCAATACCATTTTTTAGAACAATTAAAGAAGAGTATCCAACTACTTATTCTCCGGAGCTTATTGATGCCGTTAAGATTGTTGAGCAGCGAAGAATATGGTTAAGTGACTTTTTAATTCAGAGTGGTGCTGATAAATTTCCCTTTGTCGGCTCCGAGGAAAATAATTCCGATTACAGAGACATTGCAAAAAAGATAAAAAGCGTTTTAGGATTAAATGATCTGTGGGCAAGTAATCAATCCAAATGGGATGAAGCATTAAATTTCTTAATTGAAAAAATTGAGTCTATAGGCATAAATATTATACGAAACGGTGTAGTTGGGAATAACACTCATCGAAAATTGAATTTTCAAGAATTTAGAGGTTTCGCTTTAGTAGATGATTATGCTCCTTTTCTTTTTCTTAACGGAGCAGATTATAAATCCGCACAAATATTTACACTTGTACACGAACTTGCTCATATATGGCTTGGCAGCAGCGCTGTATTTGATCTTCGTCAAATGCTACCGGCAGAAGACAAAACGGAAATATTATGTAATAAAGTTGCAGCAGAATTTTTAGTACCGGAAAAACAACTAAGAGAAAATTGGAAAAGTTTTCAAAATGCAGACGATTTCTACCAATCTATTGCTAAATTCTTTAAAGTTAGTAAAATAGTTGCTGCACGTAGGTTGCTGGATTTAGATTATATCAACAAACAAGAATTTTTTGACTTTTACAGTGAATATATAGCAAGTATTCCAAAAGGGAAAAAAGAAAAAGGTGGCGGCAATTATTATAATACTCAACCATTACGAATTGGCAAGCGATTTGCCAATGTTGTAATTACTGCAACAAAAAGAGGTACACTTCTGTACAGAGACGCTTACCGACTTACCGGCTTAACAGCAAGTACTTTCAACGAATTTGAGAATAAATTCTATAAAGCATAATGATCGAAGAGGGTACAAAATATATTCTTGATTCAAACGTTTTTATTGAAGCTCATCGCCGGTATTACTCATTTGATATAGCCCCAAGTTTTTGGAGGTTTTTAATTGATAAAGCCAAAGCAAATAAAATTATTAGTGTAGATAGAGTCTATACAGAGTTAACCAGGGGGAAAGATAAACTTGCTGAATGGATAGAAAAAGAATTTAATTTTGCTTTTATTGAAACAAAAAATGATTCTGAAATTTTAATCAAATATGCCGAATTGATGAATTGGACAAATTCTCAAACTCAATATTTACAAAGTGCGAAAGATGAATTTGCTCAAGTTGAAAATGCTGACCCTTGGATTATTGCAACGGCAATGGTTAATAATTTAATAATTGTTACGCATGAAGTTTTAGATTCTACAATAAAAAAGAAAATACCTATCCCGAACGTCTGTAAAGACTTTAATATCGATTCTATAAATACTTTTAAATTGTTGAGAGAATTAAATTTTAAATTTGGTTAATATTACCATACGTGTAATTATAAACCCTAATTATTAGGTCTTTTTGATTCATAATTGGTAATAATAATTTATGTAACTCTTATGAGAAATAATTTTATAACAAACACAGAAAAAACAATATCTTTAAAAGACCGCTTGCAAAAACTTATAAGCGCCAGCAGCGAGTTAAAGTTTCTTGTAGGATTCTTTTATTTTTCCGGATGGCAAGAAATTTATAAAGAGTTGCTAAAAAATGATAATGTAAAACTGAAAATTCTTGTTGGACTTCAGGTTGATAAATATTTATCGGGAATTGTTGAAGTTGAAAACAAAGACGATAGTTTAAGCAGAGAAGAACACTTTACGCAGTTTATAAAATCTCTTGGGTATGCAATTAACAATGCCGAAATGGATAATGAGGAGTTTTATAATCAAGTAGAGTTTTTTATTAAACTTCTTGAAGAAGAAAGACTGGTAATTAAAAAAACGCTTAATCCGAATCACGCAAAGGTTTATCTCTTTAAATTAGACAGCCAATTTCAAGACCTACTTAATATAAACGGGCAATTTATAACAGGCAGCAGTAATTTAACCAAAGCAGGTTTGCGAAATCAGGAAGAATTTAATGTAGAAATTAGAGATTACGGTTTTGAAACAGCAGAAAATTATTTTGACGAGTTGTGGAACAAAGCAATTCCAATAACAGAAGCGCCAAATGGTAAGAAAATCATCCTTGATTTTCTAAAAAACAAAACACAAACATCCTTAATAACACCTTACGAAGCTTATGCCTATATCTTAAAGACCTATATTGAATTGTACGAGAGCAAAAAAATAAATCCTTATTTCGACCGTATTCTTGAAGAAACCGGTTTTGAAAAGTACGCCTATCAAATAGATGCGGTAAATCAGGCATTAAATGTTATTGATACCTATAACGGAGTAATAATTGCAGATGTTGTTGGTCTCGGTAAATCGGTTATTGCTTCACTAATTGCAAATCAACTTGGGAAAAGAGGCTTAATTCTTTGTCCACCCGGATTGATAGGTGATAGAAAAGAGAGTTCCGGCTGGTGGGAATACAAAAATAAATTCAAATTGTATTCTTTGGATATTGCAAGTTCCGGTAACCTTGAAGCGGAAGCCGAATCAATAAGAAAAAACAATACGGAATATGAAATTATAATTGTTGATGAAGCACATCGTTTTCGCAACCAGGATACTTCAGCCTATGAAGCGCTCGCAGATATTTGCAGAGGAAAGATAGTAATATTATTAACAGCAACACCTTTTAATAATTCGCCGGCAGATATTTTTTCGCTGCTTAAGCTATTTATTATTCCCGGACAATCGGGCATTACAATTGAACCCGATTTGGAAGGACGTTTTCATTCTTATAATTATCGTTTTAAAAATCTCTCCTTTATCCTAAAGAATCATAATTCGGTAAATGCGGGAAAAAGAACAAAAGCGGAAAAACTCTATACCAAAATGTTTGGTCTAAAATTACCGATTGATATTTCTATTGTAAAAGAAAATGTAAGTGAAATGGCAAGCGATATTAAAAATGTTATTACGCCGGTAATTATAAGACGAAACAGATTAGACCTTAAAACCGATTTTGAATATAAAAAAGAGATACAAAATCTTTCGGAAATTAAAGACCCTAAAGAATTGTTTTATAAATTGAATAAGGAACAATCGGAATTTTACGACAGAATAATAGAAATATATTTTAGTGAAGACGGCATATTTAAAGGTGCTATTTATCGACCTTTTGAATATGAAACCAAACCAAAAAAGAAAAAGGACGAAGAAGCAAACAGAACCTACCTGCAGCAGCGTAATTTATTCGATTTTATGCGGCGACTGTTGGTAAAACGGTTTGAAAGTTCTTTTGGCGCTTTTGATAAAAGTATTGAAAGGTTTTTACGGACCCATAAAATGGTCAGATCGTTTATCGAAAGTTCGGGAAAATATGTTTTAGACCGTAAGGTGATTGATTCTATCTATAACGAAGATAACGGTGCCGATGATTTTACACTTAAAGCTATTGAAGAAGCATTGGAAGAATTTAGAAAAAATGCCGAAGGTAAAACATCACCAAAGCATACTAAAATTTATGAAATTGATAAGTTTGAATTTAAAGATAAATTTTTACGGGATATTGATAATGATATAAAGCTATTTGAACAAATTAAAAAAGAAATTTCAGAATTGGATTTGGTTGCAAACGATCCGAAACGTAAAGAAGTATTAAAAAATGTAAAAAAAGTTTTAAGAACAGAAAAAAATCCGAAAAGAAAAATAATAATCTTTACCGAGTATGCTGATACAGTTTCCCATTTAAAAGACTATTTCAAGAATAATCTAGGAAGAGTATTATTCTGTGATGGTAGTATTACAAAAAAATTTGCAATTGAATTGGATACTAATTTTAATGCAAGATACGAAGAACAAAAAGATGATTACGATGTTTTGATTACCAGCGATAAACTTTCAGAAGGTGTAAACCTAAACCGTGCCGGATTAATAATAAACTATGATATTCCCTGGAATCCTACACGAGTAATTCAGCGAGTAGGTCGTATAAGTAGAATCGGGACAAAAGTATTTGATGAACTTTTTATTTACAATCTTTTTCCCACCGAGCAGGGTGCAAATCAAGTTAAAATAAGAGAAATTGCACAGCAAAAAATGTTTTTAATTCATAATGCACTTGGCGAAGATGCCAAAATATTTGACCCTGATGAAGAACCAACTGCAAGTGGCTTGTTTAAAAAAATCAATTCAAACCCCGAAGAAGATGAAGATTTGAATATTGTAACCATTGTAAGAAACGAATTTAATAAAATTAAAAAAGATCATCCCGAAGTAATAGAAAGAGTAAAAGAATTACCAAACAGAACAAAAACAGCAAAACTCTTTTTAGAAAATAATACAGTTGTTTTCAGGAAAAAAGGAATGGCGTTATTTTCTTTGACAGCCAATTATGAAGGTGGAAAAATTAAAATTTCCGAGAAAAACTTTCAAGAACTTTTTAATTTTGTAAAATGTTCTTTTGATGAAGAAAGGCTCCCGTTAAGTAAACAATTCTGGAAATCTTACGAAAAAATTAAAGAATATAAACCACAATATAAGTCAGGCAGTTCTGAACTTGCCACAGAAAAAAAAGCATCAAATAGTTTAAAATCATTATTGAAGCAAAAGAGTGATGAATTAAATCAAACACATATTTCCTTTATTGATACTCTGTTAAAAGATATAAAACGTTACAAAACGCTATCAACAAATACATTAAGAAAACTTGTTTTACCGGACAAGACAAGTAAAGAGCCATACGATGAACTAATCCAAAATATTGAAAATTTAAGAAGAAAAATCGGCAGTAATTATTTGGAAATAATTCTTAAAAGGGCAACAAACATTGAAGATGATATCATCATTGCTGTAGAAAATAAAATAAAAGAAGAATACAGTGCATAACAAAAATTATAAGCAATCCCGAAAAGAGTCGGAACCGCTCATAGCAAGTTCGTTACTAACAAAGTAAAGAAGAAATATAGTATTTTAAAAGTTGATAAAATATGAATACAAATCAAGAGATAGATTTATCCATTCGTAGAAGAAGATATTATAGTGAAGATTGCGACTTAAATTCTTGTCCGGAATGTCATTCATCATTAATAGAAAAAGGATGTACGATATTATTAACTGTTAAATCTGACTCAGACGAAGGTGAATTTATGACAAATCTTTCGGGAAATCATTTTTGTAACAATTTGTATAGTCCTGAAATAGGTTGACTAAAATAACAAAAAAAAGTCAACTAAAAGAAGGACAAAAAGAATGGAAAAGAAAAAAGAAAAAGGTAACTTTTTTAAACCCAGTGAAACATTTAAGCTTCAAGTAATCCAAGAAGTGTTAGAAGGAAAGAGAACCAAAGAACAAGCGAGGCGTTTTTATGGAATAAAAGGCAAAAGTGCTATATTAGAATGGACAAGAAACTATAGTGGCGAAAAAGGATATGGAAGAGGAGGAAAAGCATTGAGTTTCAAAGAAAAGCCAAACAACAAGCTAATCAAAGAGCAAGCATCTCGCATCTTAGAGTTAGAAGAAGCTTTACGGATAGAGCAGTTGCGAGTAGCTCTAAGCAATAAAATGATAGATATAGCAGAAGCAGAGTTTGGGATACAAATAAGAAAAAAGTCTGGAGCCAAACGATCCAAAATGTAAAAGCAGAAAAAGGGAACACAGTTAGAATAACCGAACTCTGTGGATTGTTTGGCAAAACAAAACAAGGATATTACAAACAAATAAATAAAATAGAACAAAAAAGCATAGAAAAATATTTGGTATTGGAAATGATAAAAGAAAAGCGAAAGTTATGGAAAAGAGGAAGCGGTAGAAACTTACACGCATCGTTACAGAAAGAATTTAAGAAACATAATATAAAACTCGGCAGGGATAAATTCTTTGATTTATTACGTGATAATGGACTTCTTATGAGTAAAAGACAAAGAAGGACAAGGACGACATTTAGTTATCATCATTATCACAAGTATCCAAACATTATAAAGGATATAGTAATTGATAGACCAAACCAAGTAATAGTAACGGATATTACTTATCTCTGGATAGAAGATGTAGAAAACTTTGCATACTTATTTTTAATAACCGATATGTATTCAAGAAAGATAATAGGCTATTGTTTAAGTCAAGATATGAAAACAAAATCCAGTTTAGTAGCCTTAAAGATGGCTCTAAAGAATATGAGAGATACAATAGGTTGTATTCATCATTCTGATAGAGGAGTTCAATATTGTAGTCATCAGTACACTAATTATCTGAAAAGACATAAAATGCTTATCAGTATGACAGAAAATGGAGACCCGTTAGAAAATCCAATTGCCGAGAGAGTAAACAGAACAATAAAGGAAGAATTTACTTTGCAGAAACAAATAAGTTTTTCAAGTTTTAACGTGGCAAAAAAACAAATAAATAAGATTATTGATTTTTACAATAATGAACGACCACATAGAAGTATTGAGATGCTTACTCCTTCGGTGGCTTACAAGTTAGAAGGTACTCTGAAAAGGATGTGGAAAGCTTATTACCCAACAAGCAGCAGACAGATGGAAATTATTGAAAATCTCATAAATGAAAAAGAGACTCAGAATGCTTAAATCGATAGTTATCAACATATTAACAAAAAAGAAAAAAAAGTAGCAAAAAAAAAGAAAAAACAATTATTATTACTAATATTTACTTATATTTTTTTATGAACATAGTTATTAACATTTTTAAGTAAAAAGAGTCAACCTTATTCAGGACACTTCAGTTTGAGATTCTGACCTTCGTCAGAATGACGGGAAGAAAACACACACCCGTCATGCTGATCCGT
>ENA-ORDP01001339-ORDP01001339.1-marine-sediment-metagenome-genome-assembly--contig:-NODE-1339-length-13682-cov-9.966390_pt1 | contig 13682 bp, 15 predicted proteins | sample MGYA00248627_ERZ508539 | MGnify/ENA primary metagenome ERZ508539 (study PRJEB26208, sample SAMN05571518) | marine sediment metagenome | biome: deep sea; feature: Hydrothermal vent; material...
TAAGGGACGACTTGTCAGTGGTTCAGTGCACGATCATCGTCGGTGAGCGGGCCATGGCCCAGTGTGGGCGCTGCGGCAACAACTGGGCAATGACGTACAAACGCCCTTGTGACGTGCAGGGATGCACTAATGCCGCAGGTGCAGGATGCGCAGGCGCGGCCTGCCCAATGAAAGTAGGACACCATAATTTGATCATCCCATCCTAACCCGTCTTTGCGGCACTGTGAAACCGTCGATTGAATGTCAATTTATAGGTGTCCCTTTTTGTTTTGATTTTGTCATTTGGTCCCTTTTTATTTTTTGTTTTTGGTTTTCTTGGCAGAAAGCAGTACTTGTCCGGCAGCGGTTTGCCCACTTCCAGATACTTGATAATGTCGCGTTTTCATTGTCAGTTATTTTCATGGGTCGATCCGATCCGGTAGCCTTTCTTATCCCTTTGATTTAGTATGCCAATTTACTATGCAGGGGCAGGGAAGCGAAGATTTTTCTTGTATTTTTCCGGCGGAAGGCCGAATATGCAAGGTAACAACACCCGTCACGCCTCTCATCGGAACGGCGCACCAGGGCGGGTTTTTTTATGGCTGATAAGAAAACCAACTTCAATAAACCGGCCATTGGGCTGGAGCAGCAGCTCGACCTCTTGATCCAGCGGGGCTTGGTTGTCCCGGACAGGGCCAAGGCACTTCATTACCTCCGCCATATCGGCTATTACCGCCTGAGCGGTTATGGCCTGCCATTCCAGAAACGTGGTTTGGCCCTGCCTCCGCACACCTTTCAGGATGGGGTGCAATTCGACACCCTGCTGGACCTGTGTATCTTTGACCGGGAATTGCGACTACTGGCAATGGATGCCATTGAACGCATTGAGGTTGCGGCAAGGGCTGCCATCTCCAACACCTTGTCAGAACGGTATGGACCCCACTGGTATCTGGATAAGGGGCTGTTTCTCCGGCACCGGCAGCACACCAAATTCCTGGACGAGGTAAAATCCCAGACCCGGTTTCAGGCGCAGGACGGCAGCGTCCAGCACAAGAAGCGGGAGACCTTCATTCAGCACTATTTTAGAAAATACCACCGGCCTGAATTGCCTCCCAGTTGGATGGTGGCTGAGATCCTATCCATTGGCACCTGGTCCGCTGTTTATTCCAATCTGGCCAATCGCAGTGACAAGAAGGCCATTTGCGATCCCTTCCCCTTGTCGCCCCGGACATTCCAGTCTTGGTTGCATGCTATCGCCTATCTGCGCAACTTGTGTGCCCACCATTCCCGGCTGTGGAACCGCCGCTTCACCATCACCCCGGAAGTACCGAAGGAATACCAGCAATACATGAACCCGAACACCACTTTCTACGCCCATGCCGCTATGCTGCACATTCTCATGAATGTCATCGCGCCGGACTCCCGTTGGCGACACCGGTTGTTGGAACTCCTACAGCAACACCCTGATGCACCGGCAGCAAAAATGGGGTTTCCTGAGGATTGGTGGAAGGACACATTCTGGGATATTGGATAGGACGCTGGCCGTTATTCGTCTATTTCTTGATATAATCATCAATAATTACTATATTAACACTGTACTACCCCAATTAATTGACGGTAATATCAAGATATGAGCGTACATACCCCCCAAGAACAGGCATTTATTGGCTCCCTGGAGGCTATCCTGGAGGCGGCCAAGGCCCGCGGCATCAAGATGAAAGAGCTGGCTGTCCGCAACGGTATCACCCCGGAAACCCTGTCGCGCATGCGTCACCGCGGCAGCGGTGATTTCGGGTTGCTCGCGGCGATGGCCGTTATGGTTGGACTGAGGTTCCAGCTCGTCCCGGACAACACCATACTGGACGCGATAAATAACGGCACCCTGTTCTAATGACTGATCGGCATGCGGTCATCTGGACACGGGCTCCCAAAGGGGTTCCCGTTAAAATGGGTAGCCTGGTCGCCACGGGCACCGAAAGCCGCTTCACCTATAGCCAGGAGTTTCTGGACTCCAACTACCCTGCGGGGTTGTCATTACTGGCAAGCCCCGGGCTCTATAAATCAGAGCCCTTTGTACACCGTAATACCGAAATCCAGCCTCTACCGCCGCGCCTGTTGGCGAAAATCCCGCCGCAACGCGCCAACAACATCCAGCGACGTGTCTATGCCGCGCTACTCGCCAAACGCCCAAACCCACCAGCCCCGGGATTTGATACCGATTGGGAACTGTTGATGCTGGCAGGGCATAACGGCATCGGCCACCTGGATGTGTTTCGCGACGATATTGAGGCGAGTAAATGGTATGAAGCAGGTATTAGTCGTCTCAGTTTTGACGGGCAGCGCTCACAATTGTGGTCGCTATTGAAACAAGACCTTAACCTCGGCCCTGACGAAGCAGACGCCAACCTGGCAGCCCTCATTGGTCCCACGCCTTCAGTCGGCGGGATGATCCCCAAACTCCTGGTTGCCACACCTAATACCGATGATTGGGATGGCCGTATCGCGGCCTCGGGCACACAGGCTATAAAGGGAACACCTTATATAGATGTGGTCATGAAGATTGAGCCCCCTGATTACACGGGTATCGTAGAGCTTGAGTCCCTATGTTTACAATGGCATGCCAGCGTGGGGTTTTCGGTGCCGCGCTTTCGTACCACCGAAGTGGACGGCCTGCCAGTGCTTGCTGTGGCGCGCTTTGATCGAGACAAAAACGGCATCCCAATACCGCTTGAGAGTTTTTATTCGGTCATGGCGACAGGGGCTGCTGATATAACGGGCGCCACAGATACGGATATGGAGCGTGTCGGGGGAATGCTCGCCGCACTGCCACAGGTGATTAACATCGACCTCAAAGCAGCCCAAGTAGATGTATACCGGCGGTTTTGTGCTGCCATATTGACCGGCAACGGTGATCTACACCTTGAGAATCTGTCATTCCTGGGCGGACCTGATAACGCGCAGGTCGCGCCCGTCTATGACCCCACTCCTATGCGCGCCTGGGCCAAACATGACCTCATGGCCGCAATCCCCTTCGAGATTGAAGGGGGTATTGGGAAAAGCCTGGTGACGCTTGGTGCCGCGTTCGGTTTGTCAAAAACTGATGCTGCCAATCACTTTCACGAATTGCGCGACAAGGCCAAAGAGCTTGATGAACAGGTCATGGCGTTAAAACGCGTACCGCTCGTCACACGGAAGCGCTTGGTAGGAGTGCTGAAAGATATACGGAAACGGACTGCTATTTAGCAAGGGTATCAGGGAGCACCGAGATTCCTGGAGTCGATGCCTCCCTCGACACTTGTACATACCCTTCAAGCAAGGGGGGTCTTTATCTCCGTAGGAGCGCCTTCCAGGCGCGATACCCATTGTGGGTGTGCGCTTCGCGGCAAGATGCCGCTCCTACAAATGCAAACATACAAGAGGGCTCCTTTTAGTACCCCCTCGGGTAATACCGAGGTATCCTTGTGCATCACAGCGTGGGAAACGAGAAAAGCCCATAGATGAAGGTAAAAATTAAAGGGTTCTGAATTGAATGGCACTGACTTGAACTGGAAAAGCCCATTCGGCCACTCTATTCGAGTAGCCATTTGTCATTCCGAACGAATGTGAGGAATCTAATCCTGTTACAGTCGCTATGGCCTCTTAGGGAGGATAAGATCCTTCGACGCTTTGCGCCTCAGGATGACAGTGGTACTGGACTTAAAGTCAGTGCCATTCGGCCACTCTATTCGTGTAGCCATTTGTCATTCCGAGTAGCCATTTGTCATTCCGAGTAGCCATTTGTCATTCCGAACGAATGTGAGGAATCTAATCCTGTTACGGTCGCTATGGCCTCTTAGGGAGGATAAGATCCCTCGGCCCATGCCTCAGGATGACGGTGGTGCTGGGCTTAAAGTCAGCACCATTCGGTTCTGAATTCTTTGTCCCAAAAGCAAAGGAACTCCTATCTCGGACGCAGTCCATCGGGCCGTTGCGAGCCGAAAGCCCTTTTGTTACCGCGCCGTGACCTCGGGCCTTCGTCGAACCGCCTGTGTGGCTTGAGTTTGTTAAGTTTTTCCTGCTGTTCCGCGGTGAGTAAATTCTTTATCTGCACCAGCAATGTCAGGTGTTTCATTTTTATTTTCGTTTCAATCTGTAATAGCGCATCCATCCGGGCCAAGGCTTCTTGCTCGTTCACGGTTTTTTGTTTGACGAGTTTTGCCAGTGCGCCACTGGCCTTTTCAACGTCCCACTGTAAGTCGAATAAATCCCCTTGGGTCTTTTTCATCGCGGCACGAATATTGGCCTGTTGCTCATCTGTTAAACCAATCTCTTCGTAATGACGCATAACTAATTCCGGGGGATATAAATAACGTTCAATGGACGATCGCGGACCACGCTCTGGCCAGGCCATACCGGTGTAAAGGGTTAAAACTGACGTCAATGCAATTACGATAGCTTTCATAACAAACTCCTTTGCAGCTGTTGCTGCCAATATTGTTCATCGTTGGTAAAATAATCCGTAGTGCCTGCTGTATCTAAAATATTTCCAAAGAGTTCCTTGCCGGAATAGTCCAGCAAAAAAGCAGTCGACGATGGCCACTCCAAAACAGCAAACTCATGGGTGGCACTGTTGGCTGTTGGGATAACGGTCCCAGAACCAACCAGGCTGCAAAAGTCACAACCGCGACCATCATCGCCACAGAGACAGGGTGCCCCATGCGCCGCGTCAATGGCCAAGATTGTTCCTGCATGACCACCGCATTGACCCACAACCGCTGGAAGGACGGTGCGGTACGGCATTCCACTTGCAGTGATTCCTGGAACTGTTGCCGTAATTGTTTTTCGTTATCCCTTTGCACGTTCAGCCCCCAAATCCGCGAGCAATACCCCTAGGCGTTGTTTGCCCCGTTGATAGTGCTGCCGGGCAGAACCGAGAGAAATACCCAACACCCCTGCCGCCTCTTCTATGGTTAAGTCATGCCCGAAGACCAGTTGCATGGTTTCCCGCTGTCGTTTGGGCCGGTCCATCAGGGCCGATCGGAACCGGGTCAGGATTTGTGAGCGGTGAGCTTGTTCCTGGGGTTGATCGGAGGATCGCCCGGCTGCAGGGCAGCACTATTTTTTTCTAACCGCAGCCAGCGCAGAACCCGCCGGCGTCTGCGCTCTGAGGCGGTGCGGCGGATTACGGCAAATAACCAGGTCTTAAATGCTGATTCGCCGCGAAAACACGCCTTGCCTTCAAGAATCTTCAGATACGTATATTGCAACACCTCTTCCGCCTCCTGGGCATCGCCCTTACAACAGCACCGGGACCAAACGTAGGCCGCCTCATGATACTGCGCAAGTTGTGCTCGGATTGTGTCAATACTCAAGCCTGCGGCCACTCTATTAACACCTCAGGTCTGGTGATTAGTGGTTTACCGGATGGTTCTATATGACAGATAAGAAATGATACTATCTACAAAAATAACTCCAGCCGACTAGCCCAAAATAGGTAGTGGCTCAGCTTGAAATTCTCTTCTTGTATTTGCCCCTTTTCTTGGGCGCTTCCTCTTTAAGCAGACCCGCTATCTCTTCCAGGCTCCATACGTGATCTGAGATACCAGCCTCCATAGCTGGAGTGACACGTAGGGACTGGTGAATCCGTCCGAAGTTATAATACATGAAATGCAGACTGATCGCGTGGACGTGATTCTCTATCTTCTTACTGAAGCCATTGGTTAGCCGTGTGAACCGTCGCATGGACATACGCATGGTCAGGTTTTGGCGTTCCACAAAGCTGGTTGAAATGTGCTTCTTATCAGGGGAGCCATTGATCCGTGTTTTCCTGACCCCCGAGAATTTAGAAGGGCTGTATTTTTTGTGAGCGTGTTTTACTTCTATGCCCCCATAGAGTTTGATTAGCAAGGCGTAGTCGATCTCCCATGCAAAGGCGCCCTCTACCGCGTCCAGGTAAGCCTTGTGGCCGTCTGTAGTAAGCTGAACCCGGTTAGCCAGCCGACTGGCTAGATTTGTAATAAACACATTGGCCGCTTCGGCATCGCGGGTACCAACGTGCCAACAAGGGACTATCTTAGTGTCGGCACAAATAGCGGTCCATGTCCAAATATCACCATACCCGAAGAAACCCTTTTTGTCCTCTGGGACGTTCGCCTGTTTTGAGTGGCAGAAAGACCAAGTCTCGTCGCATTGAACCCGCTTGCACTTGAGACCTCGAAGAGCCTGATCCTGGTAGTCCAGACAGGCAGAGCCCACGTCCCGAAGTAGCTTATCCACGGTGTTGCGGGATACATCGGCCATACGGGCTGTGGCTCTCAAGCTATTGCCCTCCACCAGCATATGCAGGATTTGGGCTCTTTGCTTGAGGCTTAAAGTATTCATACTGAACATTATACGTGACCAAGATAATTAAGGTCAATATGAGATTGAAATAAAGACTAAATATAGTCTATAATGACCCTTGAACGTTGGCTATATATGCCATTATTATCAATGAATTACCACATTTGTATAACCTTATTAAGGTGAAAATGAAACAAATATATAGATCGATATGATTAGATATAAAAAGCCAACTAATTGGATTAATTACGATAAACCAGCATTGGTTGCCGACCTGACTGAGGCAAAAGCTTCCGTAATGTCGCTAAAGACCGTCCCATACCAGAGAAATTGGGTAGAAAAACTCCAATATGTGCAGTTAAAGCGTGAAATCGCTGGTACATCAAAAATAGAAGGTGCAGATTTCACCGAAAATGAGTTAGAAGCTGCTTTGTCTGAAACAGCAGAGGAATTATTTACACGGTCACAAAAACAAGCATGGGCGGCAAAAAATACTTATACATGGATAGCGGGACTTGAAGATGACAAGCCATTAGATGTCAACTTAATTAGTGAGATACATAGAAGATTAGTAACAGGTGCTGATGATGATCATTGCCCCCCTGGCCAACTTCGCGGAAAAGATCAGAATGTAACTTTTGGTGTTCCACCGCATAGAGGTGCAGAGGGCGGGGAAGAATGCAGAGAGATGTTTATGAGCTTAATATACGCCGCACAGCATGAATATAATGACCATGACAAATTGATCCAAGCTCTTGCCCTGCATTATCACTTTGCATCAATACATCCATTTTTAGATGGGAACGGCCGTACTGCGAGAGCTATGGAAGCGCTGTTATTACAACGCGTTGGACTTAGAGACTCTGCATTCATTGCAATGTCGAATTATTACTATGATGAGAAGTCTCATTACCTAGACGCACTTGCTCATTCACGCGCTAATAATCATGATTTAACCCACTTTTTGATATTTGGACTACGCGGCATCGCCTCTCAATGTAAGAGACTGCTTGCGGAGATTAACAAGCATATTTCAAAGGCAATTTACCAAAACTTAATGTTTGAGTTGTTTAATAGATTAAAGTCAAAAAGAAAACGCGTAATTGCGCAACGTCAGATAGATATTCTTAAAATTTTATTAGAAAGTGACGCAATCGAATGGAATGAGTTAATTCCCAGAGCTATTACTACATATAACTCGCTGAAGAACCCTATGATTGCTCTTGTTCGCGATGTAAATCAATTGGGTTATCTTGGTGCAATTGAGGTTAGTAAAGGCGAAGACGATAAAATTATGATCGAAATTAGGCTAGAGTGGCCATCTGAGATTTCAGAAACTGATTTTTTAGAAAAAATAAAGGAATTACCGAAAGCAAAGACATACCCATTTCTATGAAAGGTCAATCTACTTTCTTCCATCTAACCTCCGCCGCTTTCCGGGCTGCCTCGCTCCTCTCTTCCGGGGTCATCTTCGCTGCCCTAGCCTTACCGCCCTTTAAGCCGCCTTTCCGGCCCAAGGCCACAGCGGCAGGGTCTTTACCCTTGTCGGGATCGGCCTCTTCGGCATCGCCTATAGATATAGGTCTACAATTGTCTTGGCTAGCTGATTGGTGTCTCTAGGTCTTTTGGGGTTGCTCATCTGGATATTGTAACATGACCGCTCAAGCACCTAGATTTCAAACTGAGCCACTACCCTAAAACATGCAAATTTGGGTCGATGCAGACGCCTGTCCCAAGGTCATCAAGGACATCCTGTTCCGCGCCGCGCAACGGGTCCAGCTACCCATGATCCTGGTGGCCAATCAATTCCTGCAAACCCCGCCCTCGAAATTCATTAAATCCGTACAGGTTGCCAGCGGGTTTGATGTCGCTGACAACTATATTGTCCAGCATCTGAAGGTAGGAGATTTAGTGATTACCGCAGACATCCCACTGGCCGCCGAGGTTATCGAAAAAGACGGGCATGCCTTAAATCCACGCGGCACGTTTTACACCAAAAACAACATCAAGGAACGACTTGCCATGCGCGATTTAATGGATGATTTGCGTAGCACGGGCATCCAGACCGGGGGGCCGAATACCATGGGCCAGTCAGATCGACAGGCCTTTGCAAATCAGCTGGACCGATTCTTGGCTAAACAAACCTGAATCGTGCCCATACCAATACGGGCAGATCCATGTCAGTTGAAAATCGCAAACATCCCCGCATCGACGTGAATGTCTCCGTGGAGCTTTGCTATAAAGGCGAAGGCAAGGCGGTAGTGTGTACTCGCAATCTAAGTGACGGCGGCTTGTTTCTTGAGATGGCGGAATACCCGCTACCGCCGTTAGGCGCGCAAGTGGAAGTAAAACTCACGGGCACCCTGGGGCAGGGCGAAAAACCGCCTGTAGTCCGGGCGGAGGTGGTACGCGTTGCGGACAATGGCGTTGCCGTTTATTTTCTTGATCACAAATAACGATTGTTATGTCAAAAGAATCTTCCCGTCTCTTAATCCAATCTTTACAAAACCCGGAGATCTATGATCACCCGGTGCAGCATATCGAGGTGATAGAAACCCATATCTCCTGGGTGTTGCTGACCGGCCCTTATGCCTACAAGATCAAAAAACCAGTCAATTTAGGGTTTTTGGATTTCTCGACGCTGGAAAAACGACAGCATTACTGCAGTGAAGAACAGCGACTGAATGCCCGCTTGGCGCAGGGGGTCTACCTTGAGGTCGTCAAGATTACCGGTGACTCGGGACACCCCCAGATCAACGGCAGTGGCGACACCATCGAGTATGCGATCAAGATGAAGCAATTCCCACAAGATGCCCAGCTGGACCGGGTACTTGCACGCGATGCCCTTGAACCACAACATATAGACAGCATCGCTGACAAGATTGCCCATTTTCATCAGCACATCGCCCACGCCGATAAATCATCAAGCTTTGGAACCCCGAAAAACATCGAAGCCCATTGTCAGGATAATTTCGATGAGATTGAGGCCCACATTACAGATCATTCCGATATCCAATGCATTGAGGCACTGCGTCACTGGACGGAAAAAGAATTTGCCCATCTGAACGATGGTATGGTTTCACGCAAGACGGTGGGATTTATCCGCGAATGTCATGGCGATCTTCATTTGCGCAATATGGCGCTACTCGATGATGGCGTGCTGATATTTGATTGCATCGAGTTCAATGATGACCTCCGCTGGATAGATGTCATCAGCGAGATCGCCTTTGCGGTAATGGACCTGCAAGATCGCGGCAACAACCGTTATGCCTGGCGATTGCTAAACCGGTATCTCGAAATTACGGGGGACTATGCCGGACTTATTCTGCTGCCCTATTATCTGGTCTACCGCGCCATGGTCAGAGCCAAGGTTGACTGCATTCGCGCCCACCAAGAAGGAACGTCTGTCCAGGAACAGCAGGCCATACTGAAAGAATACCGAAGTTACATCAAGCTTGCGCAATGCTATACACAACCGTCTAAACCCGTCTTGTTGATCACCCATGGGCTGTCGGGATCGGGCAAGACCCATTACGCCCAAGCCATACTCGAAGCCCTACCGGCCCTCCGGATACGTTCTGATATAGAACGCAAGCGCCTGTTTGCTCACGAAGGTAGCGTCAACACCCATGCCGACATAGCAGGTGGCATCTATTCAGCACAGGCTTCACGGCGCACCTATGACAAATTGGCTGAGCTGGCGACAACGGCATTACAGGCCGGTTTCAATACAATTGTCGACGCCACCTTCCTGAAACAGCAACAAAGACAACAGTTCAAGGCGCTGGCTGAGCGTCTCAATATCCCCTTTGTGCTCCTGGACATGCGCGCCACCCAAGACACTCTCAGGCAACGCATCACCGACAGAGAACGTGCAGGCAATGACGCGTCGGAAGCCAATATTAAAGTGCTTGACCACCAACTGGCCTCGATTGAAACGCTATCAAAAAACGAGACTGTCAATCGCATCACGATTGACACCCTCTGTCCACTCAATATCCAGAATTTTTTGCAGCAACTCAAACAACAATTGGCGACGCAATCATCTCGCCAATAAACTACCCCCACCGCCAGCGACCGGACATTAATCGAAACTATAGTCTTATCCGCCAAGACGCCAAGTGCGCCAAAGGGTGAACAAACTTGTTTTTTGGCGTCCTGGCGGTTCAATATCAATCCCAGCCCAATGTGACTTTTTCCACATACTTGCGAGCCCGGTCGCGCTATTCTGGTGCAGTCAGGAACCCAAGATCAGGAGTCGTGAGATGAAGACCACGCTTATTCGCATTGCCGTATGGGCACTCGCTTTTTTATTATTGCCGAACCTGGCACTGGCCGCCAAGAGCAGTAATCAGGTAATCACCACCCAGAAACCTATCAAGGTCGATCCGGTCCCGGTATTCATCAACAAGGTGCCCACCACTAAAGTGGTGAGGCCCAAAGTCGACATCCACCAAACTAAACCGTCGTCGGTCAGACTACCGGATGGAGTCCGGGCCAATGCCGTTCAAAAGCCGGCCAGCCCTAAGTTTACTCCCGCGACCAAGACCCCCATCGGGGTCGGTCAACTCCCCGCCCAGGCCACTCTTGGCAATGCCAATACCCTCCAGGAGGCGAATCAGGCCCGCGGACTAGGTGGCGCCAAGGACGCCGCCGAAGCGGCGCGCAATGTTGTGGGTCTGCCGGAACGCCCCGACGGTATCAACCCCGACCTGGGCCTCGGTGGAAGCAAAGGACCCGATCTGTCCAAGTTACCCGGCCACGATGCGGGGATCGGCTTTGAAGACCCCACCGGCAGACTGCCGGTTTTGCCCAATAATCAGGACAAGGGCCATACCGGCGGCGCCCCCATCGGCGCCCTATCACCGAAACAGGCTATGCAAGGTGCGGCATCCCAAAGGGGGGGTTCGCGCACTCGTTTCCCGACCTACATCGACCCCCCTGGCCCAGGTAGACGTGGTGGCGGAGGCCCCTGGCTAACCGATGACCGCAACGACGAGTACGGAGTGAGTCCAGGGGGAAATTCCACTGGTGCGATTATGACACTCCACTTCCGTTCGCGAAACGGCCGCGGTACCCGCGCAGAAGAGCTAGGTAGAAACGGTGTGGTTGGGTGGAGTGAAAAATGGCTCGACAGCAACGGCAATATTGACCAGCGCTCAAGTTCTGTCAATGGCCATACAGTCGATATTTATTATAACTCCGGCAACGCCTCAAAATTTGTTGATGGTGTAGAGGTCCCCGACCGGCCACAAGGCGGGATAGACAAATCCCAAGACCCCGACAGCGCCGACACCGACGGCGCCTGGGCTCGCTGGTGGGCCAAGCTCTCCGGCCAACGCCCCGATCTTGGCCTCAAAAACCCCAACAAGGTCAACCCCGGTCCCGATGGCGCAATGCCCGAACCCCAGGCCCCGCGTCTACAGCTCCCGGAAGATCAGTTGGTGGTCAATCCCGATCCAAACAACCCGGTGTCCGTCGACGGCGTCATCAATGAGGAAACGGCAGCGAACCTGCGCAGGACCCTACCGACCAACCCAGGTGGTGGAGACGATGACCGCCGTGGGGATCGCTAAAGTGGGCCCACGGGAACAACAGCCGTAAACGACCGGGCATTAATCGAAACTATAGTCTTATCCGCCAAGACGCCAAGTGCGCCAAAGGGTGAACAAACTTGTTTTTTGGCGTCCTGGCGGTTCAATATCAATCCCAGCCCAATGTGACCTTTTTCACAGACTTGGGTGGCCTGTTACGCTATTCTGCATACGGTCAGAAACCCAAGATCAGGAGTCGTGAGATGAAGACCACGCTTATTCGTATTTCCGTATGGACGTTCGCCCTCTCGCTGGTGCCGGGCATGACCCTGGCCGCCAAGGGGAGTGACCCCATGGGCCTCCCCCACGGGCATATCGAGGCGCCGCACCCCAACACGGTGGTCAATCCGGCACTGATCGGGCCCGCCCCAAGTATGATGATCAACAAGGCACCGGCCACCACGCGGGCACAGCCGAAGGTCAAGATCAATCAGGTCAAGCCATCCTCAGTCAGTCTGCCGTCTGGGGTGCGGGCCAACAGCGGCAAATTGGCGAGCCCCAAGAAGCTGAACCCGGCGGCGACACCGGGTAGGATCGTCAAGCTACCGGGCACTGCGGGGCTCAAAAACGCAGCCGCCCTGCGCAATTTGAACCAGGCCCGTGGGCTCAACGACGCCAAGGGCGCGGCAGAAACGGCGAGTAATGTCTCAAATATGCCCAAGGGCTTGGGTGGGGGCATGAATCCTGACCTCGGCCTGGGAGGAGGCAGTCAGGCGAAGGGTCTCGATGGCAAGCCGATGGACCTCAGCAAACTGCCCGGTCACGGCGCGGGTGGATTTGAAAGGCACGAAGGCACGGAATACCTGCCGAATCTGCCCAACAATCAAGATAAAGGTCCTAGCAACGCTGGGCTCAAACCTTCCGGGAACTTGCGTGATGTAATGGGTGGGGCGGCCCAAGACGACGGCGTTGTCTCCTGGCTCAGAACCCAATATAACCGCGCGATTGGCAGAGAGGCGCCGCCTGTAGAAAGATTGCCACTAGCCGATAGGCCCGATGAAAACCAGTTCAGCGATACCGAACCAGCTACCAGCGTGAGGTACGCCGACCGCCAAGTTACTACTATCTTCCATCGCAACCGAGATGGTAGCTACACCCGGCAGGACAATACGCTTTTTAATGACGGAAGTACCAACGTCAGCTACGCACAGTACGGGGCCAATGGAGAGCGTGAGACCGCAGACGTCGTAATAAAGCAACCACCTCCCGGAAGCGACGGTGGATTGGACGAACAGCCAGGGACGGAAGGCGGATCAGGCAACGCGGCCTTCAACCGTTGGGCTGCCCAGTTCGATCATTCCGCAAAGGCCGGACCGCCGATCATCACCCAAGTCAATCCCAGCCGTGCAGAAGATGGCGGCAACGCCACGACCCTGGTGATCCCGGAGGACCAGTTGGTCATCAACCCCTCCCCGGAAGCAGGCAACGGCCAGGCCCTGGATTCGAGCCCGGAAGCGAGAAAGACAAGGCAGGAGCAGATGCTTGAGGCGGTTAATGGGCCTTCCGATGGTGGTATACCGGAACCGGAACCATGAGGCGCCAGATGACACGTGGCGACTAGGGGCGTAAACGACCGGGTATTGATCAAATCTATAGTCTTAACCGCCAAGACGCCAAAAATTTAACTCAATCATTGCGTAAATCGTCCCGTGTAGGGTGGGCATTCATGCCCACGCAACGCAATGCGCAGTGACATGATTCGGGATAGTTGACCGGTGCGCGGTGGGCACCAGTGCCCACCCTTGTATCTCTCTCGATACTCTGATTAGCTATTAGAGTATCAGGGAG
>ENA-ORDP01001340-ORDP01001340.1-marine-sediment-metagenome-genome-assembly--contig:-NODE-1340-length-13679-cov-4.217998_pt1 | contig 13679 bp, 11 predicted proteins | sample MGYA00248627_ERZ508539 | MGnify/ENA primary metagenome ERZ508539 (study PRJEB26208, sample SAMN05571518) | marine sediment metagenome | biome: deep sea; feature: Hydrothermal vent; material...
TGCCTCGGAGATGGCCAGGTTTCTTACGCCGGGCTGCACCACGGCGGTGTGATTTTCGGTATTGATGGAAATAATTTTTTTGGCATGATCCTGCTCACGGATGATAACGGAAGCCCGGCCGACCTCTGAACCGGTGCCGGCAGTGGTAGGGATTGCTACCACAGGATAGATGGCTGAAGATTCTGCACGGGTCCAGTTGTCTCCAATATCCTCCAGATCCCAGAGTGACAAACCGTTTTGCCCGGCCATTAACGCGACCGCTTTGGCGGCATCAAGAGCACTGCCACCACCAAAAGCGATAACACCATCATGTTCACCATTTTGAAAGACCGCAACTCCATTCATGACATTGGTGCCGGTGGGATTGGGTTTGATATCACTGAACAGAGCACAGCTCAGTCCCGTATCGAGACAGCACTGGACGGCCGCAGTGGTCATGGGTAGTCGTGCCAGGCCAGGGTCAGTAACCAGCAACGGTGCCTGCATGCCGAGTTCGCGGCAGATGCCGGGCAGTTCTGTAATCCTGCCTGCACCAACGCGCACGGCGGTGGGGTAGTTCCAGTTCATGTGCATAGCGATAAATCCTCGATACAGGTGCTTGATACGGGCAGTCCGGACGCTCAAAGAGCGGTTTTGAGATGAAAAGACTTGGGTCGGGTCAAGGACAGAAAGCCCAGTTCTGACAAGGTGCAGCCACGCCCGGAGTTGCCGACTCCGGTCCAGGCCAGTGCCGGATCCAGATAATCACAGCGGTTCATGAACCAGGTGCCCGTGTTGACCCGATTACCAATCCGCACGGCGGCCTCCTGATCCTGGGTAAAGACAGCCGCCGTGAGGCCGTATTCACTGTCATTCATCAGCTGTATGGCCTCATCATCATTAGTAACTTTCATGACCCCAAGGACCGGGCCAAATGTTTCTTCGGTCATAACCCGCATATTGTGATTTACATCGGCGAGCAATTGGGGCGCCAGGTAAGGTGTGCCGGCCTGGTCCATGGCGAAATCCTCAGGGTTGATCAGCGCTCGTGCGTGGGCTGCGATGGCTTCAGTGACCTGGCCGCGAACAAAGTCAGCGGCTGAGGTACGGACCAGCGGACCCAGGGTGGTTGCCTGTTGATCCGGCCTGCCGAGTTGGTATTGTCTGACCAGTTGTGCGGCAGCCTCGATAAAATCATCATAGATTGAGTGGTGTATATAGGCTCGTTCAATACCACAGCAGGATTGTCCGGTGTTGAAAAAGGCCCCATCAACGATCGTTTCTACGGCATGTTGCAGATCCGCATCGGCACGTACAAAAGCGGGGTCTTTGCCGCCGAGTTCCAGGCCGACGCCAATAAAACGTCCGGCAGCGGCTTTTTCCACCATTTCACCACCGGGGACAGAACCGGTAAAGGCTACAAAGTCGATGGCGTCGGATTGGATGATGCGCGTGGTGTCCTGATGAGTAAGATGCAGGTGTGTAAAGACCCCATCAGCCAGGCCGGCATGTGTGAAAGCTTCACTATAACGTTCGGCGACCAGCGGTGTTTGGGCAGAATGTTTGAGAATCACGGTGTTGCCCGCCAGCAGGGCTGGAATGATGGCATTGACTGAGGTGAGAAAAGGATAATTCCAGGGGGCAATAACGAACACTGTGCCCAGTGGTTGATGGTTGATGTAACGCGTAAAACCGGGTTTCTCCGTGATCCGGGTTGGAGCGAGTGATGGTTCAGCGATAGCAATCATGTAACGCGCCCGTTCTTCCAGACCGTCGATTTCTCCAGGAGCAAAGCGTACCGGCCGCCCCATTTGCCAGGTAAGCTCCTCGGCAATTTCTGCCTTATGGGCAACCAGGTAGTCAACCGCACGGGTGCAATAGCCCATACGTTGCTCGATGGCAGTATTCTGCCAGTCTTTTTGTGCAGTTGATGCCGCCTGTATGACCGCATTGATATGACTGGAGGTGGCCAATTCACGCTCCACATAAAGCGCGCCATCAACGGGTGATATCGTTTTTAGTAATTCCATCGTATAATCCTTGGAAAAAGTGTATTAAGAAAAAGTGTATTAAATAGAACGAATCTTTAGCGATTTGGTTGTAGATGTAGATCTTGATGATGTTTCCCATGTTCCGATAATCATCAACCAAGCAGATTTGAGACCGATTTTGTCATGGTGAGGCGAATACTGGTTGTATTTAACGACGTAGGGAGAAATCTAGCCAAAGACAGCTTTTTCGCAGTAGGTTCTCTATTCTCGGACAGCCTCCTAGATAATCTCAAAGTATCGATTCATCTCCCAATCCGTAATATGTTTGCGAAATTCACGTTCTTCCCATTCCCGGGTTGCCGCGTAGTGTTCAACAAAGGCATCTCCAAACATTGCCCTCGCAGCTTTTGACCGTCTGAGTCGACCTGCAGCTGCAAAGAGCGTGGCGGGTAATTGTCTTTTTTTCGCAAACTTGACGTCATAAGCGTTGCCTACGATTGCGGCATCCGGTTCGATCTGCTGCTCAATGCCCCACAGACCGGAGCCCAATGCAGCGGCAATGGCGATATAGGGATTGATATCTGCGGCACTGATGCGATATTCCACACGCTGTGACCTGGCTTTGCCAGGAATCGCTCGCAATGCACAGGTACGATTTTCTACTCCCCAACTGGCAGCAGTGGGTGCCCAGAAACCTGGAACCAGGCGGGTAAAGCTGTTGATGGTTGGTGCGATCATACACAACAATTCCGGCAGCAAGACCTGTTGACCACCGATGAACCAGCGCATGGTATCACTCATATTGTGTGGTTTGCTGTCATCATAGAATGCTGCGTGACCATTGAGCTGCTGCAGGGCAAGATGAATATGGCCACTTTGCCCGGGCCAGTCTGGCGACCATTTCGCCATGAATGTCGCCATCCACCCCTGACGCTGGGCCAGAATTTTGGCATAGGTTTTAAATAAGGCGGCCCGGTCGGCGGCTGCCAGTGCTTCGGTATAGGTGATGGCGGCTTCCAGTACACCGGGGCCGGTTTCGGTATGCAAGCCTTCGATCGGAAAATCCATGAGGTCACAGGTTTCCAGGAGTTCTTCGTAGAACTCGGCATAGACCGAATTACGCAGCATGGAATAGCCGAAATATCCCGGGGTGATTGTTTTAAGGTCGTGAAAGTGTTTTTTGCGAATGGAGTCCGGGGTCTCATCGAACACAAAAAATTCAAATTCACAGGCAGCAGTGGCCGAAAACCCCATTGCACTGGCACGCTGTAGGACTCTACGCAGGAGTCCGCGGGGACAGATGGGCTCGGCTCGTTCGACAAATTCACCCAAAAACAGCAACATCCCGTCCTCAAACGGGATTTCCCGGCAACTGTCAACGATGATCCGTACCGGAGAGTCACCATAACCGGTATGCCAACCGGTATAAGTAACATTATCATACAATTGATCACTGCAGTCCCAGCCTAGTATCACATCACAAAACCCAAAGCCACTATCAAGTGCGGAAAAGAATTTTTCACAGGACATGTACTTGCCGCGCATGATCCCATCCATGTCGAAAACCCCGACCTTGATATGTTTCAGGCCACGTTCGCGAATAATCGCTTTGGCATCATCCGCTGTTTTGACCTCGGTTGGTTGCATCGTTCTGTCTCCTTGAGATATTTGAACGAGGTAGGCACACACGTGCTGGTAATGTATCTGGTGCCCACCCGATCCTGACAGTTTCAGGAGTTCTGTCGGGCGTGGAAAAATTTCGTAAAATCTATTACAATACTGAATAATATGCAACATGAATATTCCGTGATCAGCGGTTTGTGCTCGGGCAGTGGCCTGGCCGTGGATTTAGCATTGGTTTCTTCGCTCTGAAGTTGCTATGGGGCTTATGTTGTTCCTGGATCCTAACCAACCCCGTCCCTTTTTCCGAGTTGGCGGGATGGCCCATACCACGGTCATGGCTTTAATCGAGCTTCTGTAAGGATGGTAACAACAACACGACTGGGCAATGATTCCGTGGCAGAGCGTTTAGCAGCAAATTTTGAGCGCTTGACACGCACCGAGCGCAAAGCAGCGCGCTGTTTGCAGGATCACTATCCTTTTTTGGGGTTGGATACGGTCAGTGGTTTTGCCCGTCGCGCCGCGGTTAGTGCTCCCTCGGTATTGCGATTGCTGGATAAATTGGGCTTTGCGGGTTATGGGGAATTTCAATCCACGATCCGCCGTGAAATCGAAACTCGCCTGAAATCTCCTTTGCAGAAAAAACAAAGCAGCGACCAACTTGACAATAATTTCGCAGTGGAGTATGCCGATCAGGTATGTGGCAATATTGCCCGTTCCATGCAGCATATCCCTGCTGCCGAACTGGAGCGTGTGGCTGATCTGTTGGCTGATTTACAGCGGCGCGTATTTTTTCTCGGTGGTCGCTTCAGTAGTGCTCTGGCGCAGTATGGTTATGCACATTTACATGCATTACGAGGTGGTATCCGGCAGATTTCCGGGCAGGCTATCTCCTGGCCGGAATATCTCATGGATATGCAGGCAGAAGATCTGTTAATGATTTTTGATGTTCGGCGGTATCAGTTCGATATCAATCAGTTTGCTCGTGATGCCCAACAACGGGGTGTCAGGGTCATTTTATTCACCGACCAATGGTTATCACCGGTTGCCCGATCGGCTACGCACATTTTTTCTGTACGCTGCCAAACCTTGTCCAAATGGGATTCATTCGCCAGTATCTTGGTGGTCGTGGAAACATTGGTGGCGATCATTACCCGCAGCCACTGGCAGGCTGTTGAAAAGCGGCTAGAGGAGCTGGAAAAAGTACAAACACAGCTGCAAGGCTCCTAGGAGGTCAGCGCTTGGGCCAGTTGGCCCAGGCGCACCACACCGTCTGCCATTTTTTCATCCCAGGGAGATCCGGCACATAGGCGGATAAAATTTCGATACTTGCCGGTGGCGGAGAATATCGTACCCGGTGTGACGCTGATATGCTGTTTCAGGGCATCGGCATGCAAGTCCATGGCATCTACACCGCGTGGAAGTTGAACCCATAGTACAAAACCTCCTTGTGGGCGGGTAAGTCGTGTTCCTTTGGGGAAGGACTCCGCTACGGCCAGCCGTAATTGCTCCAGTTGTTCCCGGTAGGCTCGGCGCAAGCGCATGAGGTGACGTTCGTAGAGGCCGCTACGCAGAAATTCGGCAATCGTCAATTGTGGGATAGAGGCAGTGGCTGAACTGACCAGTTGTTTGAGTTGTAGTACCGGTTCAAAATAACGACCAGGGCTGACCCAGCCTACCCGATAGCCTGGGGCGATGGTTTTGGAAAAAGAGGAGCAGGTCAGCACCAGTCCTTCCGCATCAAAGGCTTTGAACGTATGTGGACGGGTTTGTGAAAAGTGCAGATCCCCAAAAATATCATCTTCGATTAAGGGGATTTGTTTTTTGGCGAGAATATCCAGGATGGCTTTCTTGTTGGTGTCCGGAATCAGCGCTCCTGTAGGGTTGTTGAAATTTGCCACTGAGATGACCGCCTTGATATCCACAGTGTCTAGGGCTTGAGCCAGGGAATCTACACATAGACCGGAGTCGGGGTCGGTGCTGATTTCCACCGCCATCATGCCCAAGCGCTTGATGATCTGCAGTAGGCAGAAATAGGTGGGCGACTCAACCGCTATTGCATCACCAGGTCGGGCGACCGCTTGCAGGCTGATGGATAGCGCTTCTGTAGCGCCGGTGGTGATAATAAAGTCGTCAGGGCCAAGATTGACACCTCGCTCCATGGAGCGATAAGCGATTTGACGGCGCAATCCAAAGTCCCCGGGAGGGTAACAGTAGCTCATGGTTTCCACCGGACGTAGTGATGCAACCTTCTTCAGCGCTCGGGTTAAGCCCTTCGAGGGTAATAATTCATGCGCTGGGTTGGCTACCCCAAGAGGAATGACGCCAGGTACATTGGCGAGACTGAACAGTGAGCTGATGTCATCACCGAACTGAATACGCCTGGGTAAAGGGAGTGGCCGGGTGGGCTTTGGCAGGGAGGGCTCTGCTACAGGTCTGGACTTGATGTAGAAACCGGATTGTGGCCTGGTCTCCACTAGCCCCTGGCCTTCCAGTTGTACATAGGCTTGCATCACCGTGGCAATGCTGACATTGAGCTGCTTGCTCATTTTACGCAATGAGGGCAGGCGATCACCAACGCACAGGGTGTTGCGGGCAATCATTTGATTGACCTGTGCGACAACCTGCTCATAGAGGAAGCCATGTTGCTGATTTCGAGTGAGTATTTGTGGCATAACTGTTATGGTTGCATTTTAAATAAACTGTATCTGTTATGATAACAGTATTGCTCTAAAATGACGAATCAGTTGGCCATTCAGTCAGTTGAGTTCATATTATTTAGGAGGGCATTATGCCATTCGCACAGGTAGCTCGTTTCACAACCACACCAAACTGGGATGACCTGGAAAAGATGACCAGGCGAGCCTGGAGAGGTTTTCTGGCGCTATTGTCTACCTGGTACATGCGCACTGATAGTCGTCGTGCCCTGGCCAGTCAGGACGACAGGATGCTCCGGGACATCGGGCTGAGTCGGGAGCAAGTCGTCCGGGAAATTCACAAAGCATTTTGGCAGGCGTGACAGCAGTTGCTGAAGCATTCTGCAGCACTGTATCTATGGACTGTTCTGATCTGGGGTACGACCTGGTTTGCTATTCGCTTTCAGTTGGGGATGGTCGAACCGGAAGTTTCTCTGGTGTATCGTTTTGCACTGGCTTCAGTCATCCTATTTGTCTATTGTCGACTACGACGCTATCCGTTGCGGCTGGATCGTGATGGACTGATCTTTGTTGTTCTACAGGCAATTTTTCTATTTTCCACCAATTATTTGCTATTTTATTGGGCCACCGGACTGCTTACATCAGGGCTTATTGCTGTAGTCTTTTCAACCGTAGTATTGATGAATGTTCTAAATGCTGCGTTGTTTCTCAAACAGGCGGTAAACAAGCGAGTAGTCGCCGGGGCGGTGTTGGGACTGGCGGGCATTATGCTGGGATTTTATCCCGAGTTTTTCAAGGTAAATCATGCGGTTGTCGCAAAAGGCTTGGCGTTGAGCCTGTTGGCGACCTATGTAGCATCATTGGGCAATATTATCTCTGCACGTAATCAGCAGCGTGGCTTATCGGTCGTGGTTACCAACGCTTGGGGAATGATGGTTGGGGCATTGATCATGGCGCTTTACGCAGTCTTCAAGGGAGCTCATTTTGTCTATGATTGGCAACCGGCCTATACCGCCAGCCTTTTTTATCTGGCACTGTTCGGATCCGTATTGGCTTTTGGCAGTTATCTGACGCTGATTGGCAGGATCGGTGCAGACAAAGCCGCGTATGCGGCGGTTTTGTTCCCGATTGTAGCGCTGACCTTGTCCACTTTGTATGAAGCCTATGTCTGGACCATACCGGCACTTGTCGGTGCTGTGTTAGTGGTGCTGGGTAATATACTGGCGGTAACCCGCTCAAAATCCCGGGGTTTGGGAGCAGCTCGAGCCGTAACCTGAACGGAGTGGTTTCATTCAGGCTCAAATAGTAAAGCTTGATGTGCCGATCATCCTCACGCAACCAATAATTCTCCTGACGGCAGGCCGCATGGGTGAGACAATAATAAATACAGTAATTGTGAAGAAGTATTATGCGTCTGTACTATTTATAATGCCTTGTAATAATCTTGACACTTTAAACGCATTGTGTTTATTCTAGCGCCCGTAAAGGAACCAACCTAACGTTCATGTTGTGACGCCACCCCGCATGATGAAATCATTGTAATCGTCACAGTGGAGGGTAGCGGTTAAAGACTGCGCTTTATTTTGGAGCCATAGGGCCCGACGCTTAACGTAGCCTGCCCTGGACGACTTGTACCAGGGAGTGCCATAGTAGTTTGTGCTTTCAGATGAAGATGAACTGAGTAATCGCGACGCAGCCGAATCAGTGGTCAGGGAGTACTGATGCCAGGAATCATAATAACCTATGTCCGATGGATCGATGTAATCAACTACAGAATTGGCAGGGTCATCATGTATGGTATCTTCGCCATGGTCGCGGTACTGTTGTGGTCATCCATTTCCAAGACATTTTTTCTTCCTTCACGGTGGACCCTGGAAGTCGCTCAGTTTGCGCTGGTCGCCTACTATTTGATCGGGGGGGCTTATTCCATCCAACTGGCTGCCAATGTACGGATGGACCTTTTCTACAGCAACTGGACGCCTCGAACACGAGCCTGGATGGATATATTTACGATTTGGTTCCTGATTTTTTACCTGATCGTGATGCTCTTTGGAGCTGTCGGGTCAACAGCCTATTCTCTTGGACATTTCAGTGATGCACCGTTCACCTTCTTCAAGAATCTGCTGTTTACCCTCTTCACCAGCGGTCCGGACGCAGTCTCCAAGCAACTCGGTTTTATCGAGCGTTCGCCAACCGCGTGGCGGCCCTATCTGTGGCCGGTCAAGGTAATTGCTCTGGTCGGTATCATCCTGATGTTACTGCAGGCGTTCTCGGAAATGTTCAAAGACATAGCCTCACTCAGGGGCATTGATCTGCGTTCCGGTGACCCGGCACACCGCCACCACGAAGAAGATATTTACGAGGAGACGGCCTGATGTCTTATGAGATGATCGCCATCTTCATGTTCTCGGCAATGATGCTGATGCTGTTGACCGGGCAGCGTGTTTTCGGTGCGATCGGTTTTGTGGCCTCAATTTCAGCGCTATGGTTATGGGGTATAGGCGGTTCAGATATACCGTTCTCGTCGGTGATGAAACTGATGAAATGGTACCCGTTGCTGACCCTGCCGATGTTCATCTTTATGGGCTATATCCTGTCGGAATCGAAGATTGCTGACGACCTTTACAAGATGTTCCATGTTTGGATGGGCCCAGTCTCGGGCGGATTGGCAATCGGCACGATTGGTTTAATGGTGCTGATCTCGGCGATGAACGGCCTGTCGGTAGCCGGTATGGCGATTGGTGCCACCATTGCTCTTCCGGAATTGATGAAGCGCAACTACGACAAGAGGATGATTACCGGGGTGATTCAGGCCGGTTCCAGCCTGGGAATACTGGTTCCCCCCTCGGTGGTGTTGGTGCTCTATGCGCTGATTGCCCATCAGCCGGTGGGTCAATTGTGGCTGGCAGGCATCATTCCGGGATTGATGATGGCGGCTTTGTTCATGCTCTACATCTATCTTCGTTGCAAAATCACTCCACGACTCGGCCCGGCCATGACCAAGTCAGAGCGTGAAGAATTTGAACAGTTATCTGAGCAACCGTTCATGGTTGACTTTGTGTTGTTGGTGGTAATTATCCTGCTGATCGCGGCCTTTTCTGCGGATGTTCTGGCGGGAAAGAAAGTGCTTTTGACGATCCTGCTGCTGTTGGCACTGTGGTTTCCACTCAAGCATCGGTTGCCATGGGTAACGAGGCTGAAGATCAAGGAAAAGTATCGACTGTTGACCGCTGGCGTTCTCCCGCTGGTCATTTTCTTTGCGATGATGATCCCCTTTGTAAACGGCTGGACCTCACTCACAGAAAGTTCGGCGATTGGTGCCATGACCGCTTTAATGGCTGCTATCTTCAAGGGCCGGATGACTTGGCATGTCTTAGAGAAATCCGTACGCTCAACGCTGGCCATTTCCTGCATGTTCATGTTTATCATCGTTGCAGCCATGGGTTTTGGGGCAGTATTCGATGGGCTAGGTGCGGTCAAGGCAATTGAAAATCTGTTTACCGAACAGTTGGGGCTATCGCCCTGGATGATCCTGGTGTTGATGCAGCTCAGCTTTCTGGTGATGGGCACATTCCTGGATGATACAGCGATGCTGGTGATTGTGGCACCGTTGTATATTCCGTTGGTGGGGCACCTGGGATTCGATCTGATCTGGTACGGAGTTCTTTACACTATCACAACGCAAATCGCGTACATGACGCCACCGTTTGGATACAACCTGTTTCTGATGCGTGCGATGGCGCCACCTGAAATCAACATGCGTGATATCTACGCCTCCATCTTGCCCTTTGTCATTGTCATGGTTTTGTCGCTCATACTCAATATGCTGTTTCCTGAAATTGCATTGTGGCTTCCCCACTACGTCTATTTCGGAGGAGCAAATGGATAACAACAAGAACTCCCAAAGGAGCAAATTAGGTAAAAAACCAACAACCTGTGTAAAACATTCAACCAGGAGATCAAAGTATAGCTACAATAGCTTAAATGCCAACAACCGGAGTAAAACAATCAACCAGGAGATCAAGATATGACTACTAGACGCAAGTTTCTTAAAGCAGCAGGAGTCGGAGCCACGACTGCCCTTGCAGCGCCGGCAATCATCGCAGCCGGGCCAAAGATCAAATGGCGTTTGCAGACCTATGCTGGACCCGCTTTATCAGAACAAGTCATCGTACCAATGGTCAAGAAATTCAATGCCATTGCCGGAGATGAGATGCAGATCCAGCTATTCACTTCTGACCAACTGGTGCCGACGGGCGAATTGTTCCGCGCCATGCAAAAAGGCACAATCGATGCCGTTCAGTCGGATGACGACTCGATGGCCTCGCCGACCGAAGTCACTGTTTTCGGTGGATATTTTCCCTTTGCACTACGCTACTCGCTTGATGTGCCGGTTCTGTTCAACCAGTTTGGCCTTGACAAAATCTGGAAGGATGAATACGCCAAGGTCGGTGTTAAGCATATCTCGGCGGGCTCATGGGACCCGGCGAATTTTGCCACGAGGAAGCCGATTCACAGCCTTGACGATTTAAAAGGCCTGAAAATCTTCACCTTCCCGACTGCCGGGCGGTTCCTGGAGCGTTTCGGTGTCGTCTCGGTGACGATCCCCTGGGAGGATGCCGAGGTGGCCTTGCAGACGGGCGAACTTGACGGACTGGCCTGGTCAGGCATCACCGAGGATTACACCTCAGGTTGGGCAAATGTGACCAACTACTTTTTGACCAACAATATTTCCGGTGCCTGGATTGGGCACTTCTTCGCCAATATGGATCGCTGGAATGAGCTTCCAGACCACCTGAAAACGTTGTTGCAAGTTTGCATGAATGACTCACATTATCACCGGCAGTGGTGGTATTGGGGTGGCGAAGCCAGCCTGCGCGTGAAGGGTACCAAGCTGAAACTGACCACCATCGCTGACAGTGAGTGGGGCAAGGTCGAGGCTGAAGCCCACAAGTTCTGGGAAGAAATTGCATCGCAATCCCCTCTGAAGGCCAAGATCGTCGGTATCATCAAGGACTACAACGCCTCCATGGTAAAAGCAGGAAGACCCTATCGCTTCGGCTGATACGGCCAATTAAAAGTGTCGGCGGCTCCCGTTATGTGGGAACCGCCTACGTCTTTGTATTCTCGGACAGCCTCTTAATGAGATTACTGCGCAGGCTACCTTGAGTAGTGAAGAAGTCGAATTTGATAGACAGTAAAAAGCCGGACGACTCGCGTCGTCCGGCTCTGGCATTTCACGCAATCCTCGTTGGTTGGATATCAGAAAGCAGCGTGTATTTGTACCGCAAAGCTGGAGCCTTTACTTTCTCCGGCAGGTACCGAAGTATCATTGGCGTATTCGATGGTAGCTCTTAGGTTCTCAAGCACGTAGTAGGTCGCGCCGAGCGTCATGCGTTTGGTTTCATCTTTGCCATCGTTGGACTGGGTGGACTCAAAGCGCAGCATAGGAACCACAGTGTGGTCACCAGCTTTACCGAAATACATGGCCTGCACATAGGCGTTGCTATTACTCTCGGACTGTGTGCTGCTGACCAGGTCGTCTTTGGCGGTTAGATAAACACCCGTCAGCCGCAAAGCTCCGAAGTCCATCTGGGTATCCACACCGACACGACTGAAGCTGAGGTCAGTGGTAGAACCCTGGCAGTCGGCAAAGTCAGACACCATCGTAATCTTACAGGTTCCACTGACCCCAAAGGCACCGACCATAATCGTTGGTTCGATATCAAACGCCAGACGACCAAATGTGATTGAGGATTTATTGGCTACATTGTCCTCAGTGAGGCCACCGATGCCGAAGTTATAGAACAGACGGTCATCTGCAACACGGCCGAACAGGGAAACTTGCTGCCGAGAGTGACGTAAAATGCCACCATTGTCAGCATTACCATACGCAGAATTCAGCAGGGCGTAGTGAGCCACGGACAGTTTGCGCATGTCCGCCAAGGTATCATAGGGGTCCGCAAAAAAAGTCGGGGCATAGGCCACCTGAAAATTCAGCGAATCATTGACGGCAAAGTTCAGTGAGGCACTACCCAGCACGCCACCAAATCCATCTTCACCCTCGGCCTCAATTTCCATAAATCCAGATAGGTTTTGATACAACACGCCACCAGCGAACAGTTCCAGTTCATGAATTGCACGAACCTCGGTGTTACCACTTTTCTCTTTGAGAAAAGGTCTGGAGTAGATGGCGGCGGAGATCGGAAACTGATTCACCTGGGTGGAGAAATCGGTTTTCTTGGAGCTTTGACTGACAGCAGTTATGCGATAGCCACGGACCTTGAAGGCACGCCCGAATTCGTTTAATGCCGGAAAGGCAGAGTGACAGGCGCCACAAGGCAAGCTGTTTGCACGTGCAAATGATGGAATAGCCTTGCTTTGGGCCGAGACCAGCAGCAACGCTGTTGAGCAACCAACTGCAAAAAGGTGTTTCATTTTCATAATGTATTTCTCCCGATTACACGAAGATTAGTAAATAAAAAACTACGTATAAAAAATACTAACTAAAATACTAAATATATTGCTAATAATAATAATAAATATGAAACATTAAAAAATAATACATTTAAGTAATTGATAAAATAAAAAAAGTTTCGGTACGTGCTTAGTACCTTAGTGCGAAGTCTATGCTTGATAGATAGGCTGTCAATAAGGGAAAATCGTTGTTTAGGTCGTATTTCTTGACCTGGGTCAAAAAAAAGGGCAAGTGTTGTCTTTCGCCGAATCACAACAAAACTGTTGCAGGATTTGATGCTGTGATGTGATCTAGTTACCCCATAGGGGGATTGCTGCCTTTATGTCTACCCGCTATGCACGAGGGTTTTTGGATAACATTGACAGTTCAGTTGGCCTTGTGTTTAACTCAATGCCGCGACCAACAAAGTAAGATGTATTAACCGCTGCTGCGACCACTGCGGCCACACAGACAAAGTCTATAACAGTTGCCGCAATCGCCACTGTCCTAATTGCCAGCACCAAAGACAAAGAAAGCTGGTTAAGGAAAAGAAAGGAAGATTGGATCCAGGGAATCTCTCCCCATGCGCATCCCATTTAAAACCAGCCCGGCAGAATTTGATCAGCATCTATTATTTCCGAGCAACGTTTTTACTCTATTGCCCAAAGATCATGAGTGTTTTCTCTACGCCGATCTGTTCGGGCAATTAGATACCTCGGTCCTGGAAAGCCAATACAGCCCCAAAGGCCAACACGCCTATCATCCAAAACTGCTCGTGTCGATCCTGATCTACGCCTACAGCCGTGGTGTATTCAGTTCCCGGCAAATTGAACAACGTTCTTCAATGACGATGCCACACGCACTTCGGCACTGCTGGATCGTCTCCTGCACCATGCCCAAACCGTCGTCATCGAAGGCAAGAGTTATCGTATGAAAGAGATCATCGAAACCTGATTATCCTGGGGTGTCACCACC
>ENA-ORDP01001341-ORDP01001341.1-marine-sediment-metagenome-genome-assembly--contig:-NODE-1341-length-13677-cov-3.102995_pt1 | contig 13677 bp, 13 predicted proteins | sample MGYA00248627_ERZ508539 | MGnify/ENA primary metagenome ERZ508539 (study PRJEB26208, sample SAMN05571518) | marine sediment metagenome | biome: deep sea; feature: Hydrothermal vent; material...
AAAGCCCTGCTGCTGTAGTTAGTCCCTGAAGAGTGTTTTCTTTAAAAATAATAATACCAGCGCCGAGAAACCCAATTCCTGTAATAATTCCCGCAACAACACGCATTGGGTCAAAATTGACCAACCCAAGATAACCAGAAGTTACCTGAATTGAGATTACTGAAAACAAACAAGCACCAAGCGCAACCAGTGCGTAAGTTCTTGTTCCAGCTTGTTTATCTGCAATTACTGATCGTTCGGTTCCAAGAATCATACCTAATAAAACAGCAAGTAAAAGTTGTCCGAAAATTATAAATGTTGAACTAAAGAAAACTGGATTCATAATACTTATCTTAAAAGACTGTTTTACAATATCATTTTACAGTAAAGGTGGTAAGAACTGGTTGGTTTCCGTCTTGAAGAAATGGAAAATCAGTATCAAGGCTAAATTTTTTATCTCCGTTATCTCTATACAACACGGCACGATATACCATTCCTACTTTAGTAGTCCGCAAAAGATCTACTACTACATTATTATATTCCCCTTTATTAAATCGTGCTGCACCAAGTGCGTTCCCGATATGACTCACTGTACCTTCATGTATCACTACCCACCCATCTTCTTCAAGAACGGCTTTTTTTATATTAACTGTAAAGCCAGGGGCTTGATCCTTTACAATTATTGAATCGTTATAAACCCTAGCTTGTGTATTATTAAGGTTTTGAATACTGGTTATTTTATCTTTAGATATTGTTTTGTTTGGTTTATCAACAAAAATCTTCTGTTTTGGTATTTTATTAGAAAGCTCCGCTTTGGTTGCTGTCCACATCCAAATAGAGAAACCTCCAACTATTATTCCAATAAGAAATGCCCCGACTAGCTTCAAATTCTGATTTTCTGTTGCTTTATCCATATTCATATATTTACTGATATGCTTCATTCTACACTCCCGCCCCCGGTTGACACAAGGTACTAGCTTCCTCAATGATTTTGGGTATGCGTTTGTCTGATATGCCTTGTGTTTTAAGGAGGTTTGTATTTTCTTTAATATCTCTGCATAACACTATCTCATTATCAAAGAATTTTCTCTTATCCTGATTCGTTATTGTCGTTAAGCATGTGATTGGATGCAGTCCTGTTTCTTCAATAAGCGAGTAAAGATTGTCTTTCTGCGGATAATTCCAGCTAATCATTTTAAGACCAATACACTCTCCATACGAAATTACATTTTTTGTAAACTTTGTGTTTGTAATAAGGATTCCCTCATCTACTTCCCCGCTTTTAGTAAGGTCATTGAAACGAGAATTAACATAAAGCGCTACTTTAAGGTCGGTTTTGATTCCTTGACGATTGTGGAACTTAATTTCAGCTCCATATTTTCTTCCTTCACTGTTAGTGGCAAGCAAATCTACCTCGTGTTTCGCGCACGAACCTTTTAATATGATACCAGTGGAAGTTTTATAACCTTTTGCTTTATATATTTCTGCAATAAAATCCTCAAATGGGAACCCGCTCGGACCAAGGTCAAACACGGCCTTTTTTAATGAATATTTTGCGGCAACAGGTTTCTTTTCTTTATCTTTAAGTAATAAAAAAGCTTTATTGTAAATCTCTTCAGTTGTCATTCCGTCTACCAAATTAGATGTAATCTCTTTAACTATTTTATCTGTAATAGACTTTGACGCTCCAGCCCTCTCTAAAGAGTGCTCTAGTTTTAGCACCTTGAATGGTTCAGTACTTCCATCTGCTTTTTTGACAAGAATTTCTTTCATTGTTTTGTTATAAAGTAGTTTATCAAGAAACTACTCCTCCTCCTATACACTCCACTTTATCAAATAAAACCAAAGATTGACCGCGAGCAAGACTATTTTGTGGTTTCTTGAAGATTACTGAGTCATCATTTACGGTACATTGATAAAGCTCCCCTCGGTGTCTGATACGGGCTGTGTATTTTTTCCTTCTTTTAGGAGCGCTTGTTATCCAGTTTATATGTGAAAGTGAGATTTCTTTTTTATTAAAATCTTTATCATTCGGCTCGTGAGATACAACAACTATGTTTGTTTTAATATCTTTAGAGACAACAAAATATGGCTCTCTTTCAGTGTTTTTCCCAGAAATTAAGAATCCGTGCCGTTGTCCTATGGTATAGATTTCTGCTCCATTGTGGGTGCCGACTATTTCTCCCTTTGTATTATACACCTCTCCTTTTTTAAGGTCTAAATAGTGACTAAGGAATTCTCTCAGGTCAATATGTCCTAAAAAACAAATTCCCTGACTATCCTTTTTATCCGCCGTTAGAAGATTATATTTCTTTGCAAGCTTTCGTACTTTGCTTTTTTTATATTTTCCAACAGGAAATAACACTGAGCTTAATTCATTTTGAGTAAGTGTCCACAGAAAATATGATTGGTCTTTATTGCTATCTACTCCCTGAAGCAACTTAAACTCTCCGTTATCTTCTTTAACTTGCGCGTAATGTCCAGTCGCTATGTAATCTGCGCCTTTCTCTTTTGCAAAAGACAGAAAACTGCCAAACTTAATGTACTTATTGCACATAACGTCGGGGTTGGGTGTTCTTCCACTGCGATATTCAGAAATCATATAGTCTGCTACTTCTTTTTTATATTCGCGTTCTAAGTCAAGAGTTATAAACGGTATATCAAGCCGAGCACACACACGCATCGCGTCAGTTCGCTCTTTCTCCCAATTACATTCCAGAAACTCTGGTTGCCACACTTTAATAAAGACACCGACCACATTGTACCCCGCATCTTTAAGAAGTGCGGCGGAAACAGACGAATCTACACCGCCACTTACCCCAACAAACACAGTTTTGTCTTCCAATTTATTTTTCTTACTCACAATACAATCATAACATCTTGGATTCATCTCTGAACAGCATAGATTATCTGAGATATATGTTGGATAAATTGGATAAAAAAGAGTAATTTATGAGGAAATAAATCTATTAAACCTATTATTTAATATATACACCCTTTTTTCTAACGTGCTCTATAAATGTCCTACTGAAATAAGTCTTTCCATTTTTGTCTGCCAGATAATAAAGGTAATCACTTTTTGTTGGAGTTACTGCTGCCAAGATTGAACTAAGGCTTGGATTAGAAATCGGTCCTGGTGGTAGACCCACGTTTTTATATGTATTATATGGAGAATCTATTTCTAAATCTTCAAGAGACAGTTGTGAAGTGCCTTTTCCAAGAAGATATGCAAAAGACGCATCAACCTGAAGTGGCATATTTATCTTTATACGATTCCATAATACTCCAGATATTTCTTGTTTTGTTTTGAAATCAGATGCCTCTAATTCAATAATAGAAGCCATTGTAATAATATCTTTTATTGAATATTTTGCGGGATTACCAGAATCTTTTATAAAATTATTTACTTCATCAGATATTTCACCCAAACGTAGGTTGAATGTTTTTTTCATGGTTTTATACACCTCTTTTTCACTCACGTTTGGCAAAAAATGGTACGTGTCAGGAAATAAATACCCCTCATCATTTTTTGCCAAAGAGAGAAACTTCGTCATATCAAAATTATTTATTGAGTTTGAGAGAAACAGTGCTGTTTCTCTATTATTAAGCCCCTCAGGAATCCTAATAACTGTTGGGGTTAATCCAAACTTTCCAGAAGATATACGATACGCGATAGAAAATACCCCTTCTTTTTCATATAGATAATAATCACCCGCATTTGCGCTTTTTTCTCCATCAAGAATGATTACAGTACTATAAAATAAAAATTGTGAACGAATTACGTTTTCAGACTTAAGTTTTTTTGTAATATCTATAAGTGTAGCTCCTTTTTCTATAGTAATTGTGCTTCTGGTTGGAAACGATTCTGGAGGACGAACTGAAAAGAAATATAATAAAGGTAGTAAAATTAAAAATAATAAGAGTACAAAAAACAATATCGTTTTCTTTTTGTATACTCTATGCGTAAAACTCTGGGAAAAATCTATAGTCTGAGGAAAAGAGTCATCTTGTGTATTTGTTTTTTTGTTTTTATCTTTAGTGGTATTATCTACCATTTCATCTTCTATCATACTGGTAAGTTAGGTGGCGCATTACCCTTAGTAGACTGAACACGTCCGAGTGTTGGAGCTTGAACAATAGAACCTGGGAAATGAAAAATTGTCGCTAATTCCTCTGTATTAAATACAAATGATGGTGTTTTGTACGGAGCTTGAAACCATGAACGGCGCTTGTAGGCATCAATAATATCTCTTCTGCATCTTTCTTTTCTCTTGCCTCTGAAATCTTGCCATGGATAACTGAAATTTATAAACCACCTTGTTGGTGCAATTCCATTAAGACTTCCTGAATTCAATTGCTTAAGAGATGCGGTAAGTGCAACAATGTTTGTCGGATTAAATTTGTCTGACTTGGCTATATAAATCCCACGAATTCCGACATCAAAACCAAGCTTTGAAATACTTCTCTCAAGAGCTTTGATTATATCTGTTTGTCCAGGTGTTGGATTAGGAAATCCAGTAACATTGTCTTGTGTCTCTGGAAGTGCTTCTTCTCTGATTTTTTTAATCTCTTCCTTTGCTTCTTCTTTCCAGCTTGTTGATTTTGTAAATAATGTACCGCTTTTGTATTTTCTGTCTTCTCTAAGTTTATCCTTATTTACACGTATTAAAATCTGAAACCATATCTGCTCATCTGGTCCGACATTTCCAAGAAACTCAAAAAAACCTGCCATAGGGTCAATCTTGAATTCTTCTTTAGGGTCTTTATCAAGTCCATAGTCAACATAAGTCTTGATGGGGTACGCATCTTTTTTGGTAAGCTTAAAATCACACCCCCACGCACTATACTGGTCTGGATTATATCTGAATTTTTTTGCGTAATCTTCTACTTCAAAAACCTCAACCATAGGATATTGTCCATAGATTTGAGACTCAACTATATTTTTAAGAAACTTTCTAGTCCATATATAAAAATGAATTTCGCCGCCAAGTGAGACCATCTCAAGTGAATACCACGGACGTGTTTTGCCTGAAATATAACGGTCAATAAATGTTGACTCACCTATTCCAATATGTAGATTGGTTAAGAGGGTTTCCATAGCAAGCGGTGAGCGCATCACCTCACGCGGTAGGCGTATTTCAAGAAGAGTATATTCTTGTTTGTTTAAGAATTTTGCTCTAATGTACTCAAGCCATAATTTCCAAAATACTATCGCTAAAATAAACGGAACCCAAATTGGAGCTAAGTAAAGAATCACTCGGATTGCTGGAGAAAATATTGGACCAAGTGTTGGTGTAAATAGTGAATATGCAAACCACAACAGACCAGCAAAAACAACAAGTATAAACCATACGGAAGATACGCCAAAGTCTTCAAGAGTTTTTATTGGACTAAAAGCCATTGCAATAGATTATACCAAAAATAATTAACTATTGAATAATGATAACTTTTTATACTAATAATTTGCAATATAAAAGAGCTGTGTGTACACAGCTCTTTTATAGATATATTACTTTTAACTCTACATAACTAGCGAATATCTCCCGTCTTTTTCTTTCTTAAATACTAGAGTGTCTTGAAGATTTACTAAAATAGTATTGTCTTTTACATATCGCTCTTTTCTAATTCGGTCTATCAGCTCATCTCTGCTTAATGGACCTTCTTTTTTAAGTATTCCGCGAAGGACATCTTTTACTACTCCGCTTGAGTATCCCCATTCGGAAAGTGCATATAGACCACGTCCAACAAGTACAAAACGATTGTCTTTAATCAGCTCATTATGGCACGTTGCCACATGGGCCTTTTTATTAAATAAATCAGTGATAGCTTGAGCAACTTCAGTAAAGTGCATAGGAGAACCATGTCGCTTTATCGCTAGGTATGCAAAATCTCGCATTCCCTTTGCTCGTACGTTTGACGAAGTTGCCTGCCCCCACTCTCCGAGCGGATTCTTTGCAATAGTTTTTGATAGTGATAACCACCTTTGAAGAATTTCTTCTCTCTGATAATGTTCACTAAGATTTTTAACTTCATTTAGGAATGACTCAAGCAGTGCTGGTTCTGTAATTAGCTCGTCATCCGATAAATTTGAATAAAGCTTACGGAGTGCGGTGTGAATGTTTTCAGCAAACTCTTCGTCTGTGTACCAACGTTGCGTAAACTCACTGTCTTCTTTTTTGTATATAAAAGGATTACCAAGTACCAATAAGAAATGTATATGATTTTGTGTTCCTTTGTCTTTTGAAATACTTGAAAGAAGTTCCTCTTCAGAAACGACTCCACCAAGAGAATCTATATATGATTTTAATTCATCAAACACTCTTGTGGTGTTTTCAAATATTTCTGATTTCCTTATGTTACCTATAGAATGATTTTCAATCTGACGAATTCGCTCTCTTGTAATACTGTATTTCTCACCAATAGATTCAAGAGTCATTTTGCTAGTAGTCTTTCCTAGACCATATCTACTAATAAGGACCTCCTGTGCGCGTGGAGGTAATACTGAAAGTAGAGTCTTTGTAACCTGTTTTGGTTTGAATGTTATTTTCGCCATATATTGATTGTTGATAAATAGTGTACCCTAATTTCTATCATTTGTCTAGCAACTCGTCAAGAGCCAGACGACCGCAAGTATAATTTATATTAACCCAGTATCTTAACAGATTATATTACTAAATTAATAAGTCTATTTTCTACATATATCACCTTCTTTATATCTCCTTTTGTCCACGATGATACACTTTCATCGGACATAACAACACTAAAAACCTTCTCTTTATCAGACCCAAACGGCACTTCTACTGCCCCACGTGTTTTACCATTTATCTGGACCACCACAGACATCGTCTCTGAAACAAGTTTTAATTCGTCATATTTCGGCCAATCTTCAAGGTGAATTGACGTCGTATTTCCAGCTTTCTCCCACAATTCTTCTGTAAGGTGAGGGGCAAACGGAGCAAGTACTTTAAGTAGTGTCTGAATATCCTCTCTAGAAATTGAACCCTCTTGAATAGAATTCAAAAGAATCATTAATTGACTAATTGCTGTGTTGAATTTAAACGACTCAATGTCTTCCCCGACTTTTTTAATGGTCTTGTGCAATTCAGTTGATACATTCTCGCTTGTACTTTTTCCAGCATTCTCACAAACATCAACAACTCGCTCAAGGAATCTCCTTACACCCACCACTCCTCCAATATCCCACGGATAATTCCCCGGAATATTATACGGGCCAATAAATCCTAGATACATTCGTACAACATCAGCACCAACATTTCGCACATGCTCATCTGGATTGATAACATTGCCCCATCGTTTACTCATCTTTCTCCCATCAGTACCAAGAATAAGCCCCCGATTAGACCTCTCAACGTAGGGTTCTTTTTCATTTACTAACCCAAGGTCAAACAATGCTTTATGAAAAAATCTTGAATACAAGACGTGCATTGTTGTATGTTCCGCACCTCCCGAATAACGCTGTACTGGCATCCAAATCTTTAATTTGTCTTTGGATGCAAACTCTTTTTCATTCTTAGGGTCTGTGTATCGTAAAAAATACCATGATGAATCTACAAACGTATCCATTGTGTCTACCTCAGGTGTCCAACCTTCTCCAAAAATCTTTTCAACACGTTCTTTTAATTCTTTAGAACGGGCAAGTGGAGCAACTCCTGTTGGTTTAAAATCAACATCAGTTGGAAGAGTCCATGGCAAGTGTTCATCTGGAACTGGGTGTGCGTTGCCTTCTTTGTCATACACAATAGGAATAGGAGTACCCCAATATCGTTGACGAGAAATAAGCCAATCACGAATACGATATGTTGACTTCATTTCTCCACCAACTTTCTTTGTTATTTTCTCTTTTGCTTCTTCGCTTGTTAGCCCATCAAACTCTCCTGAGTTTATAAGAACACCTTCATTTGAATGAACGAGAATGTCTTTATAAAAACTATTTTCAGAAAGCCAAATATAGACATTATGAGGGGTTTCGTTTTCTAACTTATCATTAAAAGTCATGCCGTATCTATCAATCAAATCATTTGTTTCTGCGTTAAGTTTCATTTCTTCGATATGTCCATCTTTATGTTTAAAAATGAAATAAAACCCGTCCTTAGTGCTAAATTCATTCCAAAATCCAGGCTTCATTTGCTCTCGAATAAAAATTTTATATTTCTCTAATCTGTCAAACGGAATAAGTATCTTAAAAAAATCAGATTCGGTTTTTTCAACAATTGTAATACCAAGATTATCTAAATCTTTTTCATTAACCCCCATAACAAAACTGTAACTTGACGTTGTGGGTTGCAGAATCACTGGTTTAATCTTTAAACCAAACTTCTTTGCAAACAAAAAATCTCGTTTATCGTGCGCAGGCACTGCCATAATTGCTCCTGTTCCGTACCCTGAAAGTACATAGTCCGCGATATAAACAGAAATCTCTTCATTGTTTGCTGGGTTAATTGCTTTTATTCCCTTAAGTTCTACCCCTGTCTTTTCTTTTTCGTCTTTTTGTCTATCAATATCTGATTTCTTTTGCGTCTTTTTTATATATTTATCAACTTCACTCCAATTCTCAATTTTATCTTTGAGCTTTTCTACTAATTCACTCTCTGGGGCAAGTGCAATATAAGTTGTTCCAAACAAAGTATCTGGGCGTGTGGTAAATATTTTTATTTTTTCAATACTATTTTTGACAGGAAAATTTATTTCAGCGCCTTCACTTTTCCCAATCCATTCTCGTTGCGCTTGTTTAATTTGTTCTGGACAATTTAACTCATCTAAATCTTCAATCAATCTATCCGCGTAATCTGTTATCTTTAAGAACCACTGTTTAAGCTTCTTCTTCTCAACCACAGCGCCTGAGCGCTCCGCAGTTCCGTCAGGAAGCACTTGCTCGTTCGCGAGCACGGTCTGGTCAACCGGGTCCCAATTCACTACCGCCTCTTTTTGATACGCCAACCCCCTCTTGTGCATTTGTAAAAACAACCATTGCGTCCACTTGTAATAATCTTCATCTGACGCAACAACCTTGCGAGACCAATCAAACATAGCACCCATACTTTTCAACTGAGCAGTCATAGTATCTATGTTTTTATATGTCCACTCTTTTGGGTCTACATTATTTTTTATAGCGGCGTTTTCCGCAGGAAGACCAAATGAGTCAAACCCGATAGGAAACAATACATTAAAACCATTCATGCGTTTATATCGCGCAAAAATATCAGGAACAGCGAAAGCATACCAATGTCCTGTATGAAGATTACCTGATGGGTATGGATACTCAACTAATGTATAGAAATTATCTTTTCCGGATACAGAATCTTTTGTATGATACAGATTTTCATCCTCCCATTTTTTTTGCCATTTCTTTTCTATCTCTTCGTGATTATACGATGCCATGATAATACATTTCTTATTTTATTAAACTATCTCTTACTGTATAGCTCTTTTAATTTGAGGAAATTTATCAGGGTCAATTGTTCTTTCAAAACACACCTCCCCTTCGCTGTGCGCCCAATTCTCACCATCAGTGCTATACCCCGAATTATATTTAATGGAACTTCTAATACCATTGGACTTTGTTTGTTTCTTATTATACCCACGGCTTTCTTTATTAAAGTCAGCGCATAAATAAAACTTCAAACCATCTGCCAACACATACCCGTATTCCTTTCCAGTCTGTGAATCTTTAGGAGTAATGAAACCAACCAACGGGTCTTTTAGCTCTTCCAATGTGTTTGGAAGTCGTCCTTTTTGTTGATAAAAATTTGTAATTTGCCATTGGATACCTGAAAGGTTGTCTATTTTTCCTCGGTCAAGTCGTATAAGCCTCTGTGTCTGTGGAGACCCCATAATAAAGAACCCACTAACAATTGATGAGATAACTATTATTGAAACTGTCCAAAAAATTATCTGTGAAGTAACCTTTGAATCTTCCAGCTTTCCACGAAGGTCGTATATGTAATAAAGAAAGACTCCTCCGATTACAATAAGGATAGAAAGAACCTTTAAGATAAAACTGTAAGTTAATTCCTCTCCACCAAGAAATCTGTTAATGAGTACAATCAGGTCAACTATCACAGTAATTCCTGATACAAACAATGTAAGAAATATAAGCCACCTACGCACGCCCACTTCTCTCTTCCTAGAATCTTTCCTTATGTCTTTATTAATAATATGAGTTAAATATAAATATATCGGGAAAATAACAATCAATGACGCAATTGAAATGCGAATTGCTCCAGAATACGAGTACTGAAAAGTATTAAAAGAACTAACAAAAATAATATCTATATATTCAAACAAAAGAGCCAGCAAACTTATCGCGCTCACATAGAGAGCGACTATAACACCAACCCAAAGAAAGAAGTCTTTAGGAGTTGTGTGTATCTTTGTTTCGTCCATAGCCATGATAATGTTTATTAAACCATCTTTAATGTACTACATATAATACAATAAAATCTATATGGTGTAAATTTCTACAAGGTTCTCAATTCCACCAACCTTGCGACATGTCGCAAGGTTGGGGGGTGTTAAAGGAAGTCAAACTTTTAATCACTAAATGCGAAATTCAATAACATCACCGTCCTGAACCACATATTCTTTTCCTTCGGTACGCACCCAACCCTTCTCTCTTGCGACTGCGTATGAGTCCGCTTCAATAAGTTTTTCATAAGAAATGACATCAGCGCGAATAAATTTGTCTCTAAAGTCAGAGTGAATTGCCGAGCCCGCCTCTGGCGCAGAGCTATCTTTAATAATAGTCCAAGCCCGTGTCTCATCTTCTCCTGTTGTAAAGAAAGTAATTAAATTCAACAAAGAATAACTGGTTTGAATAAATGAACTTATACCATCTTCAACCACTCCAAACTCTCTAAGAAATTCATCCCTATCTTCCTCTGATACATCCTTAAGCTCATTTTCAACCCCAGCGTCTATTACAACATACTGCGAATTCTCCTCTTTAATAAATTGCATAAGCTCCACATAACGGTCGCTGTTTTCCTCATCAAGATTAAGCGCGTTCGCCTTTTTATTAAAAACGTACAACATTGGTTTCATTGTAAGCAAATGAAGACCTTTAATGACCTCAATCTCTTTTTCATCAAGCTTAGTCGCTCTTGCAAGCAGTCCTCCTTCAAGTTCCTTTAACACCTTCGCGACCACACTGTGCTCGTATACTGCTTCTTTGTCGCCACGCCTTACCTCTCGCTCTATTGATTGCAACCTCTTACCCGCAGTCTGCATGTCCGCAATTATGAGCTCTAGATTTATAACAGCAATATCGTCAACTGGATTGATTGCCCCGTGTACATGAGTAATATCTGCATCTTCAAAAAGACGAACAACATGAGCGATAGCGTCCACTTCGCGAATATGAGAAAGAAATTTATTTCCAAGCCCCTCACCTTCCGCAGCTCCTTTCACGAGCCCCGCAATATCAACAAACTCAATTGCTGTAGGAATTGTCTTTTTTGAATCAGACAAACGGCTCAGCGCGTTGAGCCGTTTGTCAGGCACAGCCACAACGCCAACAGAAGGGTCAATTGTACAAAACGGAAAATTCTCCGCTGGTACTGAGCGCTTTGTTAGTGCATTAAATAATGTGGATTTACCTACGTTTGGCAGTCCAACAATTCCAATTGAAAGTGACATAATCTTAGTTGTATATTTTTATTTCGCCTTCTTTCCAAGATGATACATTTTAGAACGCCACTTGTCTTTTTTCGCTTCTGACGCTTTTTCTATTGGACCAAAGACATTCAATTTGACAGGTGAAATCCCAGAAAAACCTAAAATACCGCGAATTATCTCATTTGTAAAATCTCCAAAGTGAAATCTAATCATAATAGGATGCGAGCCCGTTGTTACAACAACCCGAGCGCTCTTGTTTTTGAATAATCTAATAAGTTTGCTTGTGCGTTTACCATTCTTGTCTTTCTTAAAATTAAAAGCAAACCCAGGAAGCCACATCCTGTCAAACATTCCCTTAAGAACCGCTGGCATAGAGCACCACCAATTTGGATATAAAATAACAATATGGTCTGCCCACTTAAAATTCTCTTGTGCTTGAATTAAATCCTTTTCAAGTTCCTGAATCTCTTTATATCCCTTGCGCAGTATCGGATTAAATTCCATCTCACCAATATTCATACGGCGCACAACGTGCCCCCCAGCTCTAGCACCATCAACATACTCACTTGCAAGCATACCTACAGATGAATCAGTGTCTGGATGCCCCACAAATACAAGAACATTTTTCTTTTTCATAAATTATTATTTACTAATAAACCCCTGCAATTCATCCTTGTGAGCTTGCATTACCTCCATAGTTGCAGTCATCTGGTCTTTTCCGTCTTTCATTTTAGACTGAATCTCTAATCCAATCTTTTGAAAAAGCTCAGGATTTTTCTCAATAGCACCAAGAATCATTTCTTGTTGCTCCTCAGGAACGTCTTTCATTTTAGACTTAAGCAACTTCTTCATTAACATATTCTTAAACATATGCCACATAGTGTACCAAAAAAACTTCAATCAGGCACGCACACAATCACCAGACCATACTAAATACAGACCAAATTTTACCTCATGTATATAAATTGTATATTAAAATATAAAGAAACCAGATTTATTCATCTTTCCTTATTGACTCACCGTTCTTTCTATTATTAGCAAAAACACCATTCTTTTTCCCAATCTGATTCATAAACATTGCGCGCAATGTTCTACCACTGTAGTACAAAGCAAACAAAAACATTATCGCAAGAACCTGCCTAATGATTGATAAAAAGAATATGTCTTTTCCAAACCCTATAACTGCAGCATATTCAAACAAGATTACAGCCACAGCAGCTATAATCAAATCAACTATTATAATCCACCTCTGAAAAGGATTCACAATAGCTCCACCCAAAACAAAGAGGACTACAAACACAGGCAGAAAACCCGTTCCTATCTGTAGTAGATTCTTAAAAAAAGGAAGTGTAGCCAAAATTATAATTCCCCCAATAAGAAATAATATCTGAATAGTATCCCCGTGATAATGTGGCACAGGAGGTGGCCAAGGTTGCTTCATATAATCCATTGGATCAAGCATTACATTTACTATGTCATAAAACAGTAGTATCACGCTAGTATCTAACTGTTGAGTACTTGCTCAGGGTCAAAATTATCCTTATTTACAAGCTTATTTCGCTTTTCAAGACTACATTTTGTACACCTATGAAGAATCTGAAATTCAACACCGTGTTGCTCAAAGACCACAGGACGCATCATCCCACCGCACTCTGAAGCACGGTCTCCTGGTTCTATATCAACATGTTTACTCCACAGACACTGCGGACAATGGTTTGTATATCCGTCTCCCTCTACTTTATTTCCACAATATTCACACTCAAAATCCTCTTTCGTTCGCTTAAACATATAATGCATCACTATAAGAACTTCCGAGAAAATAATCAACCTAAGCTACATTAGCCAATTATTATAATTATATACCTGCTGGTACAGTTCCGTTTGTTGTCTCGGCATTTTGTTTTGCATCTTCACGGTCTTTTTCTCCAGCTTGTTTAAGTGCCTCTCGTTCTTTCTCTGTCATATTAGAATCCTCTAAAGACTTTTCTAGATTCCTCTGCACGTCTTCTGCATTATGTTTTGCATCCTCTCTTAAAGATTCTTCTTTATCTTTTTTGTCTTCAT
>ENA-ORDP01001342-ORDP01001342.1-marine-sediment-metagenome-genome-assembly--contig:-NODE-1342-length-13676-cov-2.551501_pt1 | contig 13676 bp, 11 predicted proteins | sample MGYA00248627_ERZ508539 | MGnify/ENA primary metagenome ERZ508539 (study PRJEB26208, sample SAMN05571518) | marine sediment metagenome | biome: deep sea; feature: Hydrothermal vent; material...
ATTCCACCATATCGTTACGTTCCGGCTCGCCGTGTACCAGTACATCCAGACCGAGTTGCTGTTGTTTTTCAATGACCGCAGCAATCTGTGCCTGCATCTGTTCAATGTATTCTTCTTCGCTGATCTCACCCTTGCGTCGGGCACGGCGGTGGCGGCGGATTTCATCGGTCTGCGGGAAGGAGCCGATGGTGGTGGTGGGATAGAGCGGCAGCTTCAGCCATTCGCGTTGCTTTTGGGCGCGTTGTGGATAGGGGCTGTGGCGTTGGGTCATTGGTTCATCAATCAGTTTCAGCCGTGCACGCACATCATCCCGACAGGTGAGGGGAGATTCATGGCGACTGCAGATAGCGGCGCGGGTGTTTTTCAGTTCCTGACTCACCGCATCATGTCCGGCGATCAGCGCCTGCTTCAGTGTCGCCAGTTCGGTTATTTTCTGGCAGGCGAAGGCCAGCCAGGATTTCAGTTCAGGATCCAGTTTTGTTTCCTGCTGCAGATCGACCGGCACATGCAGTAGCGAGCAGGAGGGTGCCAGCCAGAGGCGATCGTCCAGATGACGGCGCGCTTCATCCAGATACTGTAGGGCAGCATCGAGATTGGTACGCCAGATATTGCGCCCGTCGATGATGCCTAGTGAGAGTATTTTACAGGCGGGCAGCCAGTTCAGAACATCGCTGAGCTGTTGCGGCGCGCGCACGGCGTCGATATGTAGACCGTCCACCGGCAATTGACAGGCAAGACGAGTATTTTCACCCAGTGCGCCGAAGTAGCTGGCCAGTAAAATTTTAAGTCCGCTGCCCTGCAAGCGATGGTAAACCGACTTCAAGGCCTGTCGCCATTCGGGAGGCAGATCCAGCACCAGAATCGGCTCATCGATCTGCACCCACTCCACCCCCTGCTGTTTCAGGCGATGCAGGATTTCTGCGTAAACCGGGAGTAATTGCTCCAGCAAGGCCAGTTTGTCGAATTTGCCCTCACGCACCTTGCCCAGCCACAACCAGGACAGCGGACCCAGAATCACCGGTTTGACCGTATGACCCAATGCCTGCGCTTCTTCGATCTCGTCGAACAGTTTGCTGTCAGCCAGAGAAAACCCTTGTCCAGCATAAAATTCGGGTACGATGTAGTGATAATTACTGTCGAACCATTTGGTCATTTCACAGGCGGCAGCCGATTGTCCCGAGGGTGCACGTCCTCGCGCCATACGAAACAGGGTGTCCAGATCGACCTGCTTATCATGCCAGTTGAAGCGCGGGGGCACCGCGCCGAGCAGCGCGCTCATGTCCAGCACCTGATCATAGAGAGAAAAATCCCCCACCGGGATCAGATCCAGTCCGGCTTCGGCCTGTATTTTCCAGTGTCGCTGGCGCAATTGTCTGCCACAGTCTTTCAGGGCGGTGGCATCGATATCGCCACGCCAGTAAGCTTCCAGCGCTTTTTTAAGTTCGCGGCCTGCGCCGATACGGGGAAAACCGAGATTATGAATGCGGATCATAGGGCAGCTCCTTGGCAAATAAGAGAGTGCGTTATTTGCGTGCAGTATCCGCTTCGATTAGCATTGAATCAATTTCATCTTTTTCATTAATTTATTGAAATAAATTCATTGTGTTTCTAGAATTACGTCATCTACGCTCGCTGAAAGTTATTGCCCGCAGCGCCACGCTGGCCCGGGCCGCCGAACAATTACACCTCACCCCCTCGGCTTTATCGCATCAGATTCGGGTGATTGAAGACTATTTTGAAGCGCCCCTATTCCTGCGTCAGCACAAGCCCCTGCGCCTGACCCGTGCCGGTGAGCAACTGGTGGCGCTGGCCGAGCAGGTGTTGCCAGCGGTGGAGCGCACCGAGAAAGCGTTGCGCGGTCTAGCTTTGGGGGAAAGTGGACGCTTGCATATCACCATTGAGTGCCACGCCTGTTTCGAGTGGTTACTGCCAACGTTGGAGCGTTACCGGCGGGACTGGCCCACTGTGGAAGTAGATATTCGCCTGGGGATGAGTTTCGCTCCGCTACCGGCCCTGACCCGGGGCGAGATCGATCTAGTCATCAGCTCAGATGCAGTGACCACCGTCGGGGTGCGTTTCGAGCCGATGTTCGCCTACGAGGCGCTCCTCGCGGTGGCCCGGGATCACCCGCTGGCGGGCAAGGCCTTTGTGAAGGCACAGGATCTGGCTGATGAGACCCTGATTATCTACCCGGTGGAGCGCGCCCGTCTGGATGTGTTCCGGCGTTTTCTGCAACCCGCCGGAGTCGAACCGGCCGCTGTGCGCCAGGCCGAGCTGACCAGCATGATCCTGCAACTGGTGGCAGTGCGTCAGGGCGTAGCGGTACTGCCCGACTGGGCGTTGCGCGAGGTTGTCGCCAGTGGACGACTAGCAACCTGCGCCCTGGGACCTGAGGGTATGCACGGCATGCTTTATGCTGCCGTGCGCGAGCAAGAGGTGAGTTTGCCCTATGTAAAGGCTTTTATTGCGCTGGCCCGGTCTCTGAACGGCAGTGATGATTTGCAGCTTAGCCGAAAATTGAAAAAAACAGGCAGTCAAGGCCATTCAGAACTGATCCCTTTAGAGAAGTAACTTAGAATCTACCTAGAAACCTTAATGCATTGATACTACTGTACTAATTTGGTATTTTACCATATACATGGAACACAATAAATGAGTCCAACTCAGGAAAATGCGTGCCCCGATGATTCGTTATCGTAGCAGCCAGAGCAACTTTCTTTGACTGTTGTGTCTGGCCGTCAAGCTAGAGCACCTCGGCAAACAAGCCCGGTGACCTGGATCCACAGCATCTTTCTGATGATAAACCTACTGATCCTGTTGAGGATCTTTTTTTCGCTGGGTAAAAAGGAACTTACGGGGGATATATTGCGCGTTGGGAAGAGGCGGTTTCATTATCGACAAGCCCATCCGAGCGCCGCCGGGATGTTATGCCAACTCGTGGCTCCCTGACTTACAGAGCAGACCCGAGATAACGTCAGGTAGCGGAATTGGCCCGCTCCTTCTGTATCCGGTGGTAGCCATCGTCCTGGTCCCTGATGACCGAAAAGGCCATCACCTGAGTACCTGACAGGAACGCCGTGAGTGGCTCAATGGTCATTAAGTCTTCGAGACTCATGATGGTTTTCATCCTGCCATCATGAACACAACTCGTTCCCGCTTCCGCTTGCCCCAGACTCATTGCATATTGGGCATGGCCTGGGCTTGCCAAATTTCAAAAAAACCTATATCTTGTAGGTAAGCTACGGTTTGAACACCATATGTTGTGGTCGAAGTAAGAGGGAACCCGGTGTGAATCCGGGACTGTCGCGCCGCGGTATAGGGGAACGAGGCCCACACGATGCCTAGGCATCGGGCACTGTCCGGTCACATGGACGGGAAGGAGGCCATTGGGTTGGCCGTGCCCCCAAGTCCGAATACCTGCCGTAGCCGCAATCGTCATTAAGACAATTGTTTTTCTGGGCCTTCGCGTCAAGGGCATCGGTGCGGGATTGTTTTTCTTCCTGTCTTGCTCTGCGTGCGCCTCGGTTTTCGCGCTATAAGGCAAGGAGATAGAGATGACTTCCCAAGCCGCACCGAACACGGCGCAACACAAAGCGCGATCGGTTGCCTTGCCCCCCCATATTCTGAAACGCAATCAGGAACGGGTCGCTTTCGACGCCGAGAAAATTGTGTCCGCCATCCTTGCCGCTGGCCGCGCCAGTGGTGAATTCGAACACGACGAAGCCCGTTTGCTGACGTCACAGGTCCTGAAAGTCATCCGCCACCGTTTTGGCAACAGCACCCCTCATATCGAACAGATTCAAGATGTCGTGGAACAGGTGCTGATCAGTTCCAACCATTACCTGAGCGCTCGTGCCTATATTGTCTATCGTGAACAGCATGGTCGCCTGCGCCAGAGCCGGCGCACATTGATTGATGTCAGCACCGCGATGGATGAGTATCTGGAACAACGCGACTGGCGAGTCAATGCCAACGCCAATCAGGACTGGGCTCGGCGCTGGCGCGTTGCCGGGATATGGGCTTTGCCACCGGCCTGCATACCGCCGGCAGCAGTCCATCACGGCTGCAACGAGTATTGCCGCAACTCGACTGGGTCGGCTTCGATGTCAAAGCACCGTTTGCCGACTACACGAATATAACGGGTGTCCCCGGTAGTGGTGACAAGGCCCGCATCAGCCTGCAGCACCTGCTTGACAGCGGCGTGGCTTATGAAATGCGCACGACGGTTGATCCGCAGTTACTGAATCAAGACCAACTTCTGACGTTGGCGCTTGAACTTAAAGCACAGGGCGTCAATCGCTTTGTCCTGCAGCGATGCCGAACTGAAGAGCCCATGACACCCCCTGATCCGCTGGCGAATAAAAAACTGGTACAGGAGATCTCAGCTCTATTCGAGAAATTTGAGCTGCGCGTCTAAAACCAGTATTGCTAAAGTGTTTGTTTGATAGTTTTGAGAATCACTGAAGTAAGTAGAGCCTGCTCAGTAAGTCAGGATGCCGCTGAGTAACATAAAATCTCGACGGCGATCGGATGAGCTTGCCGATCATGAAACCGCCCCTTCCCAACGCGCAATACAGCCACCATAAGCCACTTTTTACAAAGTACAAAAAAGATCCTCAACAGGATATCCCCATGGCAAATGGGAAACACGTTCTATTCACGCCATGCCAGATCCAGCTGTCGGGCGGCCTTGACATCGTCAAGCCGTCGTACTGGAGTGGTACGTGGAGCCTGCTTGAAGGTCTCCGGATCGGCCTCGGCCTGTTTAAGTAGCAAAGCCATAATCTCGACAAAGTGATCAAGCGTGTCTTTACTCTCGGTCTCTGTGGGTTCGATCAGCAGACATTCAGGCACCAGCAATGGAAAATAATTAGTCGGGGAGTGAATGCCGTGATCCAGAAGTGCTTTAGAAAAATCCAGGGCGGTGACCCCATGTGCCTTCTTTTGCTTCTGGACACTGACAATGAATTCGTGACTGGCGCGGCGCTCTGGATAGGCCAGATCAAAGCCCACCTCGGCCAGTTTCATAGCCAGATAATTCGCGTTCAAAGTGGCGTATTCGGCAACCCGCCGTAAGCCTTCTCGTCCCAACATACGAGCATAGACGTAGGCGCGCAGCAATATACCGGCATTCCCGGCAAAAGCGGAAAGGCGACCAATCGAAAGGGGGCGATCTTTCTTACGTACCCAGCCAAACATTCCATCGGCACGCTTTTCGACCATGGGAATCGGCAAGAAGGGTTGCAATCGTGCCGATACACCCACTGCCCCGGCTCCCGGTCCCCCTCCCCCATGCGGGGTCGAGAAAGTCTTGTGCAGATTCATGTGAATGGCATCGAAACCCATATCACCAGGGCGGACCTTGCCGAGTATCGCGTTGAGATTGGCCCCGTCGTAATACAACAGCCCACCGGCCTCGTGAACCCGATGAGCGATCTCCTGGATGTGTCGTTCGAATACACCGATAGTGGAAGGGTTGGTCAACATGATTCCCGCCGTCTGCGGTCCGAGAACTTTCTTCAATGCCTCAATATCGAGGTCACCATCGCTCTTGGTGGGGACTTCTCGTACAATGCCGCCACACATGGACGCCGAAGCCGGGTTAGTCCCATGGGCGGCATCGGGCACGATGATCTCGCAGCGCTCGGCATCACCCCGATGGCGGTGATAGGCCATGATCATGGCCACCCCAGCGAGTTCTCCCTGGGCACCGGCCATCGGCGCCAGCGAGACCCCACCTTGCATTCCCGTCACGGCAGCGAGGATCTCTTGTAGCTCATACATGCAGCGCATAAATCCCTGACTCATTGACTCCGGTGCATACGGATGCCGATTCAAAAAACCATCCTGCATGGCCAGGGTATGGCAAGCCCGGGGATTGTATTTCATCGTGCACGAACCGAGCGGGTAAAAGTTCGTGTCGATGGAGTAGTTCTTGCGGCTGAGATTAGTGTAATGACGCACCACATCCAGTTCAGAAACCTCGGGCAAACCGATCGGTGTGGTGCGCCGCAGAGCGACCGGAACATCTTCCGGCAAGTGACTTGCAGGGGGCCGTTGTGCCATAGCACAACGACCCGGCTTGGAATGTTCGTAGATCAACATGAGGCTTTGACTCAACAATAACTTGAAAGCAGAAGTGCACGATTACTCAAATTGCGGTGCGGCAACTTCGGGATGGGGTTGTTTGCTGGCCTTATCCAGACGCTTGAGCAAAGGCAGAATAATGAGAGCCAATAGCACACCGAGTAGCGCCACATAACCCAGTTTCATAAATAAGTTGGTATACAGCGGCAAGGTCTCGAGTGGATTGGTTACGTTTTTGGGTACTGCCGCATAATTGGCCACGATGCTGCCCATATACTGCGCCAATCCGGTCGACAGCAGCCAAGCACCCATCATCAGTCCGCGCAGCGAAGGACCCACATAGCGCGAGACCATGGCCAGACCCAGGCCTGAAATCAACAACTCACCGAAGGACTGGAAGAAATAACCCCAGATCATCCACCACGCCGAGACCTTGCCAGCCACAGCAAAATGTCCACTGATACCGTACAGGAAAAAGCCGATCGCAACCATGACGAAGCCCACGGCAAACTTGGTTGCTACCGAGGGATCGCGGTCCTTCTTGCCTAACCCCGCATACAGCCAGGCAAGAATCGGACTCAATACCGCAATCCACAGTGGGTTAAGTACCTGGAATTGTTCGGGCGGAACTAGATAACCATAGAAATTCAGGTCTACATTACGCAGGGCAAAGAGCGTAAGAGATGTTGACATCTGCTGATAAAAGATGAAAAACAGAATACCTTCAGCGGTGAGCAACAGCATGGCAATCAAGCCGGAACGCTCGGCCTTGCCGCCTTTGGCAATCAGCCAGGCAAACAATGCTAAGAGTATGGCGCCCGCTGCCCAAACCACGATCTTGGCAACGGCCAGATTCTGGATGATCAGAGCAATCAAGCCCGCCACCAGCAGGGTTCCAGCGAGTACAGCAAACAGATATCCCTTGTTGAGTGGTTTGAAATCCGGCTCTGAACCAACATGTTCCAAGGTCTTGCGCTGCAGGGTGTATTGAGCGATTCCAAACACCAAACCGAGTGCGCACAACGCAAAACCGAGATACCAACCATACTTCAGCGGAACCCCAAACCAGTCCTCTGAATGCGCCCGAATCAGCGGGACACCAAACTGGGAAATGGCGGCACCAATATTGATCGACATGTAGTACATGGTAAAGGCCCCATCAAGCTTGGACGGGTCTTTTTCATAAAGTCGCGACACCAGATTGTTGGGATTGGCTTTAAACAGACCGTTGCCCGCAGCAATCAGCCCCAGCGAGAAGAACAACAAGGGGGTGGCCAGATCACCATAGGTGCTGCCTTTAGGTAGCCAAAATTCCCAGGGTACCGCCATCATCGCGTAGCCTAACCCGAGTACTATCGCGCCCAGCAGAGTCGTTCGGCGCGCACCGAGGATCCGGTCTCCAATCCAGCCCCCCACCGTCGGTACCGCATAGACCATGGCGCCAAAGGCACCCCAGGTCAGATTGGCGCGAACATCACTGAATCCGAGGGTTTCCTTGAGGAACAAAACCAGTAAAACGGCCATACCGTAGTAGCCGAAACGTTCCCACATCTCAATTAGAAACAGAGCAATAAATGCCCGGGTCCGTTTTCTGTCCTCAAGGTTGTCAGGCAAACGCTCGGTGGATTGAAGGATGTCGGACATCAATGACTCCGGTGGCATAAACTCGACAAGACTGCCAGAACCAGCGTCAAACGCAAGCCCGTCCACAAACTGCAATGTAGAGGCTCAATGCTGCTTCGAAACTGCTACGCTTGCCGGTAATTCAGTACTTCTTACAACTCCTTGTCCCCCAACCATTACCTCAAATCAACGTTTCAGCTTGGACCCCGCGCCTTGGTGGAAACCCTGGCGTGGTTGCGTCTGACCGCTATCGCCGGCCAGACCTTGACCGTGCTGGTGGTGGCCTATGGATTTCATCTTGTAATACCCATGGCCTATCTGTTCTCAGGTATCGGGGTACTGGGCTTGTTTGCAGCCTTTGCGCAATGGCGGGCACACCGTGCGCGAACCATCAGTGAGAGCGAAGCGATTGCCCATATCGGCGTTGATATTGTGGTGCTGGTCTACCTGCTGTATTGGACCGGGGGCGCGATCAATCCCTTTGTAACGCTACTGCTGGTGCCCATTGCCATGGCTGCGACGGCACTTTCACGTACCGGTATCGCGGTGATCGCCGGCGGCAGCAGCTTGGCGTACCTATACTTATATTTCTACTACATTCCCCTGCCGCTGGTCTACTCGAGTCACTTCACCAATTTTCAAATGTTTGCCCTCGGGATGGCGGTGAATTTTGCCATCACGGCCTCACTTCTGGGGGTTTTCATTACCCGCCTCGCCAGTGGGCTGCGCCAGGGACAACGGCATTTGCAACAAATACGCGAGCGCACCTTACGCAACGAGGGTATTCTGGCTATGGCCACCCAGTCCGCCGCAGTAGCCCATGAATTGAATACTCCCCTGTCAACGATGCGCACCCTGATCAGCGAGCTGAGTCAGGAGCATGAGGCCTGTCCTGAATTGCACGACGACCTCAACCTTCTAGCCTCCCAGGTAGAACGCTGTCACCAGGGGCTCAAGCGGATGGTAGAGACCGGAAAATTGCAGCTGGAAATATCTCCTTTGTCATTCAGCCTGGGGGGCTTTGTGCAAAGCTGCCTATCCCGATTCAGACTGCTGCGACCTGAAATCGAAATCCGTCTGCAACTCTCCACCGAATTAGCCAACGAAACTTTGCTGCTTCCTACCGATGCCGAATACGCACTGATCAATCTACTCGGCAATGCAGCGGATGCTTCAGCAGAGACCGGACACAACGAGATTATTCTTAAGGTATGCAAGGATCAGCATTGGCTGGAATGGATCATCCGCGATCATGGGCCGGGCTTCAGTACCCATCCCGTCGAGGCCTTCGTTCTGGGACAATCGGGGAAATCAAGGGGTCTCGGTATCGGATTGGCGCTTAGCGAAGCCACTGTCGAGCGACTGCAAGGCGAACTGATCACCAGCAATATTCCTGAAGGCGGAGCGGAAATTCGTTTACGCCTCCCCCTTTCCGTAATAGGTGCCCATGCATGAACACCTCAACCGAAGATACCCAAGTTTTCAAGTTGCTGATCATCGACGATGACGAGACGTTCAGCCGGGTGCTCACCCGGGCCATGAGCCACCGCGGTTTTGAGTGCTTTCAGGCCCACAATGTCCACTCAGCCTTGGTACTCGCCAGCCAGGAGCAACCCAGCTACTGCGTGCTCGATCTCAAACTCGGTGACGAAAGCGGGCTGCGGCTGATTCCCCAACTGCTGACCAAAGTACCGGAATTGCGGATCCTCCTACTGACCGGCTACGCTTCGATTGCCACGGCTGTGGAGGCCATTAGACGCGGCGCCTACGACTATCTAGCCAAACCCGTGGATGCCAACCAAGTAGCCAGTGCCTTACTGGATACACCGACCGAACGCGCCGAAAACGAACCCCCTGTACTCGAAACCCCCCCTCCTTTGAAGCGACTTGAGTGGGAGCATATTCAACGAGTGCTGTCTGATACCTCAGGCAATATATCCGAAGCGGCTAGGCGCCTTGGGATGCACCGTCGCACCTTGCAGCGCAAGCTCTCTAAACGGCCGGTGAAAGAACGACCCAAACTGGACAAAGACTAACAGTCCTAGCATGAAATAAGCTTCATGCCGCCACCCGCTCCAGGACAGTCAGGCAACGCATCGCTTACGGGCCGGAAAATATGCGTTAGCCAGACATCTCATCCCTGAACCCCAGTTACCCCACCCAGGCGCCAAGGTTCGCATGCCCCGGATCGGGACGCTTTTTCAGGCAGTCTGCGGGGGGATACTGTGATGGGTGTGAGTCAGGCGGTTGTGTTCATCGACGTAAACCAGGGTCGGCTGGAAGCACTCTGCTTCGGCCGCAGCCAGTTGTGTATAGGCCGCAATGATGACCAGATCACCAGGGGTGGCACGGTGAGCAGCGGCACCGTTAACTGAAATGGTGCCGGAGCCTTCTTCGGCACGGATGACATAGGTGACAAAACGCTGGCCATTGTTGACGTTGAACACATGCACCTGTTCGTATTCACGAATACCTGAGATATCCAGCAAGCGTCCGTCGATCGCCATCGACCCTTCGTAGTGCAGCTCGGCATGGGTGACGGTGGCTCGATGAATTTTAGCCTTGAGTAATGTTAGATACATGGCAACACACAGTGTTCAGATAAGCTCCGGGTCAAGATTATAGCTGCACTGCACAAAAATGGGGACTAAGACATCATAACGTACCGATCATTTGCTATAGAAGGTCCAAGATCTACCCGCCGCTCAAACATCAAAAAGGATATTATCAATGAGACGAGTGGAGCCAAGGTGCCCGGCCGCCAGACCGATCAGACCCGTGTGGATATACTTCTCGGGCTCTGTCAAATCTGTGGCACGGCGAATTACGATGTAATCGAGTTCAAAACCGACTCGTTGCAAGCGTGCCCGCGCGGCCGTTTCAACCACTGTGCGCGTATGCCCAGAAGTATAATTGTCACGCATCCAGCACAGCGTCGCATACATCGCCGGGGCTATGGCACGCTGCTGCGCATTGAGAAATCGGTTCCGTGAACTTAACGCCAAACCATCCGGTTCACGTTGGGTGGGGCCGGCTACGACTTCGATCGGCAATGACAGGTCATCAACCAGGTGTCGCACGATCTGCAACTGCTGCCAGTCTTTCTCCCCAAATACGGCATAGTCCGGCTGCACCAAGTTGAACAGTTTACTCACCACCGTACTCACTCCATCGAAATGGCCCACTCGATAGACCCCCTCCAGAGTGTCACCGAGACCCGGAACCCTCACCCGAACGGTCTGCTCCAACCCGTAGGGATACATGGTCTCGATAGCCGGGAAGAACAGTACATCGCAATCTCTCTCGCTCAAGCCAACCTGATCGGCTTCAAAGGTACGCGGATAATGTGCCAAGTCTTCGCCGGAATCGAATTGTGTGGGGTTGACGAAGATACTTACTACCACACGATCCGCACAATTATGCGCCCTGCGCAGCAGAGAAAAATGGCCTTCATGAAGGTTACCCATGGTGGGGACAAATGCCAAGCTTTGCCTTTGTTCCCGCCAGGAACGAATCATCGCCCGCAAAGTCGCAGCCTCTTGCACAGTTTGCATAGTTATCAGTAACAGTGCTCGGAAGTAGGGAAACGGCCGCTGCGGACGTCTTCGGCATAAGCACGAAGCGCCTTAGGAATAGAGCCGTGATCACATAAAAAGTCTTTACTGAAACGCGGGCGTTGGCCCGGCGTAATGCCGAGGATGTCATACAGAACCAGAATCTGTCCGTCGCAATCCACCCCCGCGCCAATTCCAATAGTAGGAATAACCAGCTCACGAGAGATCCGCTCCGCCACCGTGGCCGGTACGGCTTCAAGAACCAGCAACGAGGCGCCTGCCTGTTGTACGGCTCGAGCCTCATCAAGCAGGTGCTCGGCAGCGGCGGCATCCCGACCCTGCACGCGATAGCCGCCCAGTTTATGTACCGATTGCGGGGTCAGGCCCAGATGCGCGCATACCGGCACTTCGCGTTCGGTCAAGCGTTGCATAATTTCGCAAACCCAACCCCCGCCCTCCAGCTTGACCATCACCGCCCCCCCTTCGGCCATCAGCCGTGCCGATGCCTGCAGTGCATGATCCACATCGCGGTAGCTCATGAAAGGCAGATCGGCCACCAGCATGCTGGACCGTAACCCCCGACAGACCATCGCACAGTGATAGACCATCGCCTCGAGCGTGACCGGAAGAGTGCTGTCGTGACCCTGTACAACCATACCCAGCGAATCGCCAACCAGCACCAGATCGATACCCGCCACCTCGAGCTGATAGGCAAAGCTCGCGTCATAGGCGGTCAAGGCAACGATCTTGCATCCGTCCCGCTTCATCGCCTGGAGAGCAGGAACCGTGATCGGCTTACGGGTAGGCGCTTGAATTTCGACGTACATAAATTTCTCCCGGCAGAGTTGCATTATCCATGTTCAGGTAATCCGGGCTCAAGCGTAGCCGCCACCGGGACACAAGCTGAATCATCAAGCTGGGCCAGCAACTCGCTGATCGAACCCAAGCCCGGGATCTGCAACCGGGGTGCCAGCTCCGCTAGGGGTCGCAGCACGAAGGTGCGCTCCCCCATGCGCGGATGAGGCACCTGCAAGTCGGCAACGGCAATCGTCACCTCGCCATACAGGAGCAGATCCAAATCCAGAGTACGCGGACCGTAGCGTAATGCTCCACGAACCCGGCCATGTCGACGCTCTATCGCCAACAGTGATTGCAACAGATCCCCTGCCGTCAAGCCCGTTTCCATGGCGACTACAGCATTCAGATACCAAGGTTGCGACACAGAGCCCCAGGGCGGACTCCGGTAAAGCCGTGAGCCGGCAAGCAAACGGCTATCAGGAAGTGTCGCCAAATCACCGGCGGCCTGGCGTAACTGTTCCTCCAGGTTACCAAGATTGGCGCCAAGACCGATGTAGGCAAGTGTTTTCATTTGCGATGATTACTTCGTCCGAACTCTTATCCTTGCCCATCAAGCAGCCGTACTGTTCTATCAGTCGGAGCCAATCAAAAACCAATCCACGTCTCACCTTAATCCCTTGAGGATATCGTGGGGGGTCTCGATTTACGCCGTCTACGCCGGGGTCGATTCTGACGAGGACCTGTCGGCTTACCCGGGTCCACAACTGTCTCGATCTCCTTAGTTAGAGCCCCCGTTCCCAGTACTTGGGCTTGGGTCCACCACACTCCCAATTCAGCCATTTCAGTTGATTCCCATTCTCTGAGGAGAAGAAAATCATAGGCAGCACGAAACCGGGGATGGGCCAACAGACGTTTTACCCGGCCTTTGCTACGTTGTCTGAAACGTGCCTGCAAAGCCCACATATCTTCCATCATCAGGCTGAAGCGCCGCGGGATGGAGACATGTTGCGCCTGGGTCTTGAGCGCATTGCGTACTGCCTGATCCCAGACAACGGCCCCCGGCTGATCCGCCGACCCACCTTGCCGGATTCTTTCCCGGACATCCCCCCATAAGAACACGGCAAACAAGAATCCCGGGGTCACTGACTTACCTTCGGCAATACGGGTATCGGTATTGACCAGAGCCGCTTCGATCATCTTTCGCAAGGAACCATCCGGATCCTGCGCAAGAGCCGCCACCGTCCCGGGCAGCAGATAGCGAAGTAAATCGTAGTGCTCTAGAGAATGAAAACTGGCTTGCGCCTGGCCAGATAGAAAAAGTTTCAGACACTCCTCAAATAAACGGGCGGGAGCGACACCCTCGAGCAAACCACCCAACTCCCGGAGTGGGACTTCGCTGGGGCGAGCCAGCTGAAAACCCAGCCGAGCCGCAAACCGTACCGCACGCAACATCCGTACCGGATCTTCCCGGTAACGGCACCTGGGATCACCAATCAGATGCAGTACCCCGCGCTGCAAATCCTCGAGACCACCGACATAGTCACGCACACTGAAGTCGGCAATATCGTAGTAGAGCGCATTGACACGAAAATCGCGCCGTAATGCATCCTCTTC
>ENA-ORDP01001343-ORDP01001343.1-marine-sediment-metagenome-genome-assembly--contig:-NODE-1343-length-13674-cov-5.071885_pt1 | contig 13674 bp, 11 predicted proteins | sample MGYA00248627_ERZ508539 | MGnify/ENA primary metagenome ERZ508539 (study PRJEB26208, sample SAMN05571518) | marine sediment metagenome | biome: deep sea; feature: Hydrothermal vent; material...
GGGTTTTGATGAAGTAGCAGAATCACTTGTTTCAGGGGAACTAAGGCCCACCCCTAAACTTAGGAAAAACAAAGGCTTACAGGTAATTCTGGCCGATTTAGTCCCACCCCCTGAACAAATTGAACTATTTCACGTTGAAAAGCAGGTGGAGATTAATGGGGTCGAAATGGGCGTCCTCGAAAATGGGATTCCCTATCTGACCGAAAGCGGTCTTGCCAGGATGTGCGGGATAGATCGGAAAGTTCTAAACAGATTAGCGAGAAACTGGCAGGACGAAAGACTGAAACCTCGCGGGAAAATGATTAGGGAGATATTGCTAACGGCAAATTATGATGAACCATCCCTGTTCCTAAAATCAGAACTTAACGGGAGTCCGATCAACGCTTATAGCGAACCCGTTTGCCTTGCCCTTCTGGAGTATTATGCCTTTGTAATTGATGCACCTCGCCCTCAAGCGGTCGGGGCATTTCGTGCTCTCGCCAGAACAACCTTTCGGAAGTTTGTTTACGATGCTGTTGGTTATTCCCCAGATCAACGCGCAATTGATAGCTGGAAGCATTTTCACGACCGCATTGATATGACAATGGACGCGGTTCCGATTGGGTATTTTAGTGTTTTCCGTGAAATCGCATCGATGATTGTTCCTATGATTCGGGCTAATATTATCATTAGCGATAAAGTTGTTCCTGACATCTCTGTGGGGAAGGCGTGGAGCAAGTTTTGGAAAAATAATGATCTAATAGAGTTTGGGGATCGCGTCCAATACCCCCACGAATACCCGCTTTACTATCCTCAAGCAAAAAGCAATCCGCAGCCAGCATACGCATACCCCGACGCTTTATTGGGGGCATTTAGGGCGTGGCTGCGCAGAGAATACATTGTTAAAAACCTACCAACATACCTGACTGGACAAACCAAAAAGGGGGCTTTAGCAAAGGAAACCGCGACGAAGGTGATAGAGTCGCTTTCACCTAGCCTTATTGAAGGCAACTGATAGCCATATATAGGTGTCTATACAACATAGTGCGCATTCCCCCTCAGTGGGGCACGATACACGGTATCATGTTGTTGCGAGAAACTCAGAAATAATGTATGTTTTTGCTCGACAGACGCAAAAAGGCCGGGATGTGGCGTCCCGACCTTCTTGAATTGCTTCTCCTGCTGATTTTGAGCCCTAGCAGGTATGATTCTAAACACATCTTTTTATAAAAAAGTCTGGGTTCATAGTCAATGGCTCATTTAACCGGGCACCGAGCCTATTCGGTTGCCCCCTTGTATAAGGACTAAAGACGATGCCTCCCAGAAAAGTAGTAGACGCCAGAGCAGACAGCGACGGCGACATCACCCACGTTCTAATTGAGGGTAATACGAATTTCACCTCTGTCGAAACGGCCATGAACATGGCTGACAATGGCGAACTTTCAAATGCCCACTCCGTACGGGGAAATCCTAATGCAAAGGATTACTTGCGAACGAACCCGGACGGAACTCACGGCAATAACCTGGATCACTTCGTGAGTGACGATTAATCGTCTCCGGCCAATAGGTGAAGTCGAGTTCCATCACAGCCCCGATCTTATAATCTCGCATATTGCGGTACAGATCGACTGTGATGGAGCCGTCTTCGTTTCGATCAACAATTCTCCCGACGTACATCCTGCCGTCGCGGATAATAAATTCCGGCATTCTTTCAATCCTTTTACTGGCTAGTCAGGTATATAGGTCCCCAAAAAAGGGGTGGAGATCGTTGCATGGGCCGTTCACGCGGAGGCTTGAGCACCAAGATACACGCCCTTGTGGACGCCGCGGGGTTGCCCGTTCGTCTCGCCTTGACACCGGGACAGGCATCCGACGTTCACGGCGCGGATATGCTATTGAACCATTTGGCGGCGGGCTCCGTATTGTTGGGTGACAAGGGATACGACGCGGACTGGATCAGAGAGAAGATCGAGGCTCAGGGCGCCGCGCCGAACATTCCCGACAAATCCAATCGCCGGGAAAAGCATTGCTTCAGCAAAGCTCTCTACAAGGAGCGCAACAGGGTTGAGCGTTTCTTCAATAAGATCAAACACTTCCGCCGTGTAGCGACCCGATACGAAAAACTCGGTGCAAACTTCCTTGCCATGGTCAAACTCGCTGCCATACGGATTTGGTTGCGATCAATTGAGTCCACGGCCTAGAATGAATACCTGATGCGCACATTTATCGACCATTCAGCCTTGATTACTGTCGGTCTCTGCTTAAAGGGTGAAGTGAAAACTGAGGTCGCCACGGCTAAAATTAAGGAGCGCGGCAAGACTTTTCTTGATTTTGCCGTCAACATTGTCTTCTCTGACAATATCTACCTGTCTTGGTATGAGAATAAGGAATCCACCCTCAACGATTCCAATTGGGCAATAAATGAAATCGAACAAATAGTACCAAATGATATCATTCTACCTGTCGGCAAGTCGGATGGCGTTTTCGAGCAGATTTTTGTTGATAACTGCCTCCACACCGCCAAAAAATTGGCCGAAACAACTGCCAAAACAACTAGGGAAGCAAAAGGATTGATTAAGGCCCTGAACGGCGCCCACGACTCGAAAGAGAATTTTGTTTTTGCTCCAAAGGGATATTCCGAAGATAAGATTAATGCGCTCCACAATTTCCTTGTTAACGTCGCCAAATACTCCTCTCCACCAGCCGATAAAAAAATAGAAGAAATCGAAGAGAACCTTCTGGCGTCTAAAAATGACCTTATGCCACTATTTATGATACTAAAAACTCCCGAACTTTATGTTTTACTTCATAATTATATCAAAAAATCAGGCTGGAACGAAAATAAAAGCGGTCTCCTCGAACATTATCTTCGAAGCCTCGTCTACGGGCGATTGTCGGGATACCTATCAGAAATAGGCAACAAGGAAACTTCATTACATGAAAAATATAAAATAGGCGGTGATCTATCGAAAACGATAGAAGATATCAGGAATGATAAAAATATTTTCTATTGGCCTAACACAACCCGCATCCGTGCATTATCTAATTGGACACATCCAGTCATGGAAGCGATAAAGCGCTTCGCGGAGGAACAGGGAAGAGCCCAAGATGAATGGACGACGGGCCTTGAAAGTGATAGCGGAACTGCTCGACAACAAATAGTTTGCGAGCTCCGTAATGCCTTTCTCGGATTGAAAGACGTTTCACCTGAAACCATCTTGAAATATGCAGTAGACCTGCGCCAAAAAATCGCCCCCTTCAGAAAAAAAATCTTGGCCTGCAATGAAAAATCCTGCATCAGGGATGTTCTGAAAAATATATTCAATGAAGAGCCCTTTAGCTTACGAAGTAATTTTAGTTTTCTTACACTGCTCCCTGCGCTCGTCTCCTCTTTGGTAGGAGACCGGAATGCAAAGATGGTTGTCGCGGCAAGTGCTGTCGGTTTTGCGGCTGATTCTGGATGGAAGTATTTTATAAATAAAAAGATCATCAATACGAAGATTGGTTTTCAGGAACTTTTTGATGATGCCACATCCGGTAAAGAAACAGAGTTCCAGGAATTCTGCCGCAAATGCACCAAAAACTCAGGCTGACGCGCTCCACAACTTGCCCTCATTCATAAGTAAAGGTCTGTTCAGTTTATGGTCCTGTTTGGACCGGGTTGCAAACTCAATCATCTCAAACATTGTTTAACTATGTTTGAACTGTTTCAACACAGATTCGATTCGTTGGCGTATAGGTCTCTCGTCATGTATTTCGAGTGTCTTCTCCCATACCTCGCGGCACGAACAACAATTCCATGCTTGGTCGATCATCAGGAAATCTTTTGTCCAATTGAATCCAACCAAAGCATTCCGCACTACGGGAGTGCATAGATTACAAGTCTGCTGGAACATGTGTGGCGGTGGGACTGCTTTGTCCAATCCCTTGACCGCAACCCGGAATCGCAATCCGGGCTCCAACTTTCGCAAGACTTTGATTGGCGCCCATAGGCTGGGCAGAGTGTATAGTCCCTTTTTCCAAAGTGCGTATAATGGCGTGTCCTGTTGGATATTGGCCACCATCAACAGCACTTTACCACCTTTCTCAATGGCATAGCTAAGGGCTGTAAAGGCGTCTTCCACATCTTCCTCAGGGGTTAGGAAAGGTTTGCCAACGAGAACGTAGGCATGGAAGTTCATATTGAAGTCCTTCAGGGTAGAAATTGCCCGTTCCAAGGTCCGGTTTTTCACGCCTTTGAAAAAGCACAAATTGCGGATATCCTCATCCATTGATTCTAGGCCAATGCCAACGGAAATAGCACCTGAATAGTATTTTCTGAAAAGAGCAAGCCGATCGTGATTTGTCACTACATCGGCCCGGCTTTCCGTACTGAACACCCGAACGCCTTCCGTTTCCATGCGCTGTGCGATAGCTATCATGACGGCATCGGAAATTTCCCGTTGATCAAAGAACGAGCCCGAAGAGGTAAGATGCAAGAAAGGCAATTCACCCTTGAGACGCAAATGCCGAAGGGCTGCGTCGACCTGAGCAAGGATGTCGGCATCGCTAATTCCTTTAAATTTAGCAATGCCCTGGTATCCGCAAGTTAGGCAACCCCCAGTCTTCGTATACCAATTGCAAGGGTTGGTTCTCAAAACGATCATTGGAAGAATGTAGGGGTGTCCTTCGAATAGGCACTCTTCGTAATAAAGCGCGGGAAACGGGCTGGTGGAATCATATTCCTCGCGCGCGCTCGTCGGTCGAAACGAGCGGATGAAATATGACAACCGCTTTTCTAGTGATATTTTCTTCCCCACGTCTTCTTCAGCAATCACACTGTCATCCACATGATCCGAAGGGTATTCAAACATTTCCTCAACTCTCCATTTGTGGTCAGCGTGATCCGACCTGTGTTAGAGTCCCAAACGATTTTTCTTCTAAAAGGTGGAAGTCTATCCCTGTGAAATTGGTTGTGTAAAGACCGATAGGCATAGCCATCACGTTGTGTTGGCAAGCGTTGCAAGACGGGCCGACAAACATGCCGGCATCCACTGCAAGATCAGCCGTTTCCATAAAGGCGGCGTAGAGAGACTCGGCGGACGGGGCCGCACAATTCTCCATCGGCGTTCCGTGTGCCGGACGGAACGGAGAGAGGACTGGAAGAATACCAATGTCCAACAAGTATTTGACGCTTTCGCGGAGTTCTTCCAATGAATCAAGTCCAACGAGAATTGCCGAGCGAACCGTCATCTGCGACCATGTTGCAGTCACCATCTCAAGACGTTTCCAAATATTATGCCCAGACTTGCCTGGTGAAAACAGCTCTCGATTATGTCTCGAAGCAAATTCAATATTTAAGGACAGTTCACCTATACCTATTTCCTTCATGCGCTCCAACACCCAAAAGGGAGTCCACGGGCTGGTCATCACCGATACCGGGATACCTTTGCTAATAGCTATTTTACATACCGCCAGGTAATGCTCCCAATCCCCACCCTTGGGAGTTCCGCCAGTCACCTGGATATGGCGAGCATACTTCGAATGATCGGCAAGCAACCGTTCCAATGCCGCACTAATAATCTTTAAATCCTTGCGAGTGTACCCATTACCTCCGTAGGCAACGTCACAAAAACGACAGGCAGTTTGACCAAGCCCCAACACGCAGTTTTCTACAGCCCATATATTGGCCCGATCCGTAGATATGGAACAGTAGTCGGAAACAGTTTCACCTGTCTCGCCTATTGGATCATCGAGTGACGGTGTAACGGGAAAAACCTGCACCGCGTGGCGTTGCCTACCCAAACGGATATAGTATTCATCTCCATTGCCGGTCAACTTGGCTTCAGCATCGTCGCGAACCGGTGCATTCACGGTGGCGCCTGATGCAAAACAAAGGTCGATACCTTCTGTGACGACCGAATAAAATGGGCGGGCAGGCGCAGGCGTATCCAAGCATACGCCTCCAGCGAGCAATTGCGCTTTGAGCCACACCTGAGAGGAGAATTCATTGTCGCCCATCAAAGGAATTCGCGAACCATAGGAAAACCCTTGCTGGCTCGTCATCTCCCTTCGTATAGGCTCCAACAACACTTTGGATGTGGGATTTAACACCGGCTTGTGGAACAGTCTGCGAAACAAAATACCCCCCGGCGCCACCGTTTTACCCAAAGCTGGAAAACCGTAGGTATCGGGTTTAATAGCCATTAAATTCTTTAAGGTCAGTGTCTTTTCAGAATCGTTGTATGAGATTAGGAAAGAAAGATCAGGACTACGATTTTGAAGATTTGTATCGCAGGCTACAAAGCCCTTACTCAAAAATGCCGCAGCTTGTAAGAGGATCGGATTCCATTCATCACGAAAGTGAAGATCAAGTAGATGGGTGGAACTCTGAAGCCTCGGATTAAGTTCTACAAATATAAGGCGACCGTCAGGCGTGAGAATGACGTCAATGCCGAAAAATCCTTTCCAGTTAAATTTCTGGAAAAGCTTGCGCCCGATAGCAAGGGCAGCGGCATACAGGCTTTCAGCAAGCTCTGGAGATATGGTCCCGGCCGCTGTCGGAAAGTCGCACCCACAATAACGGAAGGCTTCGTCGGACAATCCTTGAACGCCGATGATCTGTGCCGAAACCGGGTAAAGAACAACGGCGCAATCCCGGTCATTTTCTTTCGGCATAATAGCAATATTGAGATTTAGCGGCAGCCCTTCAATAAAAGGAGCCGCTTCCAGGTATTCTCCGGGAAAGGCCTTATCGATTCGCCTCACAGCCTTGTCGAGGCTCGCTTGGTCTGTTACTTGACGCACCCAGGCTCCGCCAACCGAACCCGGCGCGGAAATAACGGGTGCTCGACAACCCAAGGATGTAGACAACGCCGCATAGGAAGGAACTGAACTGAGTTGATATATTTCAGGATGCAAAATTTCCAAACCGCACCTTTCAACAAAATCCCTCCCAACTTCACGGTGATCAAGGTGATCGACGGTGCAACCAGAATTACCTATAACCTCTCCGTGGAATTCATCGATCAGGGCTTGTAATGGCGTCGTCACCCAGTACGGCAACACAAGTGGCCGATCCAGCCCGGACAAAATCATTCGGAAAGACTTACCGTGCCGATGGAAGATGTCAGTCTCCGCGAATTCGTTCCAGTCGGGCCGTTCCGAGAGGCCGTCTTCAATAGCGATGTACTCAGGCCCGCCTGGTTCAACATGGTTGGGCTCGGCACAAAATAACTGAGCACGCACAGCGCAAGCGGCAAGCGTCGGCTGCAAGTAATAAGAGCCGCTCCCCATCCATACAAGAGGACGGGTTCCGATAAGTTCCTTAAGAAGCCGGCATGCCCTATCCATTACCGCCCCATGGTTTTACGGATGATAGTTGCGACGAGCACTGCCAGCATGACAACGCCAACAGCGGATTCGATGTTGATGTACATTCTTATGGGATATTTTTCGGGTTGTACGCTCCCCCAAAAACCCAAAGCGAAAAATGCGTTAGCGCTGGTGTGTATGGAATTAAAGATATGATTTTGCGTAAAGTAAGCACATGAATTTTCTGCATTACAATTAGAAACAGAGAAAAGCCAATAATAACTGAAAGCAAAACCTCCCCAAACTGCCCCCACCCAACCTGCGAACATTTTCATGTTTATGCCATAGTGGAACAAACAATTCAGGAAATTCAGCGGTGCGCTATAAAACATTAAAATGGATGCAGCCAAAGAGCTAATCGCCGATGCATACAACAGCCAGTCCGGTGAAGCCGCATAGTGCAAGATATAAAAGGCAGGAATAAATAATATTACTGAAAAGATACCGACAAGCGGCACAATATTGTCAAATTTTTTATCTTCAACTTTACAGTCTGCAGTCTTACTTCTTAAAGACCATAAGCAAATAAATATGGAAGAAACCGAAAAAGATAGGAATAATGAGTAAAGAATATGGACTAAATTTTTTTCTCTTCCCGATGTGGATAACTCTAAATAGTACATAAGCGGGACAAGAAAAAAGACCACGGCTAATGAAAAGCCAATGTAGATTACCGCCATTCCCCCATTTTCTGACTTTTCAATACGTTTATCGTTCTCAAAGCCGAAAAACAGGTCTTCACGCGCATAATTCCCGCTGCCCTTGTAGTTTGACTTAATTGAGCTAAGTGTTTCTGAGCAATATCCCGGAATATTATCAATTTTATTGAGGTCCTTGAGAAAATTTTCATCAAGTTTAGTGGCCTCAAAAAGACACTGTTTCGCGCATATTTCTTTCAATTTACCATTAAGATCTGAGCCGTTAAATACAGTTTTATTGAATCTACAGCCTTTTCTGAGACCTTCTATAGCGGATGATCTAATTTCTGAATTATTAACGGAAAGCTGATCTGAATTTTTTCCATTATTTTCGTCTATTGTAATCAGTGAATTATCAACAAGCCCGGCGTCAATTATCATTTCTCCTTTGAAATTCACAGACGATGTCTTGAATTCAGACCGTCGCCATTCAATTTTGGAATTCTGTCCGTCCTTGGTAAGGACAAGTTTTGAATGATCCAGGGTCGCACCCAAGAAGCATCCCCGCAAGCAACCGCGTTCAAATATTGTATCGACGAAAGCGATGGCGTAATGCGGGTCTTTGCCATCCTGCTCCGGTAACGACAAGTCAAAATCAGCTGCTTCCCCTTTACTGCTCTTGAACAGGCAATGATCGGCCCTTTTTACTTCCTTGATTTTCATAGAACTAAATTCGACGCCCTTAAACGCAACGGATCGTAGATCACACCTATGAAATTCACAGTCTTGTAAGTTAGATTCATTAAACCAGGCCCATTCTAAATTACAGTCATGAAATAAGGCCCCGGTGAGATCGCTGTTCTCAAAGCCGCAAGCCTGCATACCGATAGGGCCGTTGATGTCGGGGCCATTTTTTATGAATTTTGTTTTTTTCAACTTTGCGCGAATAAACTGGGTGTGTTCAAGCGACTTTGAATTAATAAATTCGGCACCGTTCAAATTGCTTCCCTCGAAGCAGGCATTCGACAGTGTACAGCCATCAAAAATATAGCTGCCCAAATCGACATCTCGAAAATCCACATTTTTGAAATCCGTATTTTTGAATTTTTTATTATCGGAGGTACCTCCACTATCGGAAGTATCTCCGAAAGTCGCCCCCGCGAAACTTGCATTAGTTACGTTTACATCGTCCAGTATCGTTCCTCTGAGATAGGCCCCGGAGAATATTGAATCGCAAAGATTAACGCCTCTATTAAATTTAGTAGCACGATAAATGCCCTTTTCAGGCTCGCTCTTTTCCGGCTCTTCTTCGGTACTTTGTGACCAAGACAGGAAGGCACCAGAAAAATTGGAGGATATGAAATTCAACTCTTCTTTTATAATGGCGCCCTGCAAGTTTGCACCCGTAAAGTCAGCCGCAATAGCATTGGTCGATTCTTTCGTCCCATTGAAGAGTGCTCCGCTCAAATCGGAACGCACGAATGTTGCTGCTCTAATGTTGCAATGCTTAAACTCCACGTCCCTCAGACGTGCATTATTGAAATTGGCGCGATAAAGATTCATTGGGTTATCACAAGAACCTATAAACGTTGCACCACGAAGGTCGGTACCTGAAAAATTAGCGGCCTCAAGGGTTTTGCAATGTTCAAAATTAATACCATTCAGGTTTGTCCCCCTGAAATTGGCGAAGTCCAAGGAACAGTCATCACCAAAAACCAGACTTCCATTTTTTTTAAAAAACGTCCCGGAAAACAATGAATGCGATAGAGCGCACTGCTTAAAACTCGCTCCCTCTAGATTTGCATCTGAAAAATCACAGTCCGATAATTCATAACCATAGAATTTCGAACTAAAAAAATTGGCGCGTTTAAAGGACGTTTTTACACCACTATATTTAGGTCCTTTTTTTGTTACCGACGCATGACCAGGGGGCAAAATCTTTTCCCACATTTCTTTAAAATATTTCTCCTTTTTATCTATTATGGTCCTATTCAAAATATTTTTTTCGCTTTTCAGCAATTCAATAAATTCATTAAATTCATTAACATCAATACTCCCACTACCGTTTTTGAATGGTTTATCGGAGAATGTCGCTTCGCAAAACGTCGAGCGCTCGAAGCTCGCGCGCTCGAACGAGCATTGAAAAAATTTGGTGTTAGTGAAGTCGCAGCGCTCCAGATTTGCGCGGTCTAACCGACAATTAGCAAAAACCAAGTGCCTAAGCGACATGCCGGAAAGGTCCAGACCACTGAAATCCAGTCTGCTCAGAACATTGCTCATCAGACAATGATCTCCTGAGGATCAGGCAAGGAGTTGAAGCTGCTTTTCTTTGCGAAAGAATAGGCGCCAGCGCCACCAATCAATACCACGTCCTTTTCTTCAAACAATGGCATTTCCCGTTCCGGGCCGAACATATCTCCAGCCAGCATGGTGCGCCCGGCAATAATCTGCGGCGCTCGTTCAGTTACTGTTCTGTTGAGCACTTCCACAAAACTGTCTATCTCGTAAAGGGCGGCACCGGGAAACAAATGTGTCCCAGCATCAACGATGGCTATACGTCTATTCTCGGCACCGTTCGACCTCTCAACGATACGGCGGACAGTGCATAAAATATAACCGCAGGGGCCGATCAGGTATTCACCCGGTTCAGCAAAGACCATTACTGTTTCGAGTAAACCAAATTCGTCAAGAAGAGTGTGAAGGCATGACACGAATTTATGCAAAGGAAAGCTCTCGGGTGCCATGTCCTCGTGCCGAGTGGAATAGGGGATTCCCCATCCACCACCGATATTCAGGTACTTTAACTTAAAACCGCAACTTGATGCCTGTGTCAGAGTTCGCTTGACCCCCTCCATATAAGGCTCCGGGTCATAGCCGCTAGATCCTGTATGTAAATGAAGCCCTGTAACAGTAATGCCAAATGTTTCTGCGGTTCGAAGCGCCTCGCCCAAGTCGGCAAGAGGAACACCAAACCGGGCATCCCAAGCCCCCGACCCGAAGAACGGGCTAAAACCAGCTGAAATACCAGGATTGACCCGCAGTCCAATATTGTTTTCTATTTCTTTTCCATCGATGGCCTTGGCCCAGACGGCAAGATCATCAACATTGTCTAGATCGATGGCGCAACCACCCTCTGCGAAATGTGTCAGTTCATCCTGAGTCGGCGCCAGGGAACAAATATGGATTTTGTCTCTGGAGAATCCCGCTTCCCGTACCCTTTTCAACTCGCCAACAGAACAAATATCGACTCCGATATTTTGGGTCACTAGGTGCTGAAGTATCTGTCCGGAAGGATTGGCCTTGACCGAATACAGTAGCTTGAAATTTGGAATCGGCTTAAATGCCTCCTGAACCAAGACGATGCGGCGATCAAGCATCTTCAGATCCCATATATACGCCGGAGTAGGTTGTTCGCTAAGTCTAGCCTTCAACTCTGATACTCTCACCATGTTCATAAAGAACGCTCCAACAAACGCTCGGTCGCCTGGCTATCTTTTTGTTCAAGCCAATCCGGCGCTGAGATTTCGACAAACCCTGCTTGCCGCCAGAACTTCTTGGCAATTTGATTATGATCAAGAACCCTTAGCTGCATGGTTTCCCAACCCAACGCCTTCAAATTTTCTAGAACGGTCGTTAAGAGTTTCCCGCCAAGAGTCTGACCAACCTTTTCTTTTGCAACAGTGAACAAAAAGGCGAAGATCGCCTTCCTATCCATAATTGGAAGGTTTAGGGAAATTGCCACCAAGTGACTATCTTCTTCGAGACCGAAACAGATGTTGCCATAAAGGCTGAGAATTACGGAAACCTCATACCAGGAAACACCTGCAATCGCGCCTGCTTCGCTGTGAACGTGCAGGATATTATATGCAGCGTCTGCGTCTTCCGCCGTCAATTGGCGCACGGAAGTGCTTTTTTCCCTTTCTTGAGACACAACCGCCAATGTCTCCCCCCACCTCAAATCCCCACTCTCATATTTTCCTTATAAAAAAGGTCATTCAAGTTAGAGGCTTTGAACCTTTGACCATCCCAAGGTAAGATTAGGGAGTGAGATAAATTACTCTGCGACCCACTACCATATCTATGGATTTATCAAGTCTATACATACAAAATGCTGCGCCACAAGCAAAAAACTATAACATCATTGACCACCGAAACCACTCAGGAAATGCCGGGTTTCTTCCAGCCTTCCGCATATTTCCTTGTTTCGGGCGTCGGCGAGGGGTCGTATCCTTTGGTCGCGTTCGATTCGGCCCTGCTGCGAGCCGGAATTGGCGATGTTAACTTGGTGCGGGTTTCATCAATTGTTGCACCAGGGATTCCAGAAATCACCCCTCAATCGCTGACAGCCGGCACCTTGGTCGGCATAGCCTATGCACGAGCCGTTTCCGAAACCACCGGCGAGAGAATCGCCGCCGCCGTTGCTATCGCCCATCCCGAGGACGATTCGCGCGCCTCGGTAATCATGGAGTGCTCTGGTGTCGGGTCCGCCAAGGACATAGAAATCCTTGCTATTGCAATGGCGAATGAAGCCATGACCAACCGTGGGCTCACGGTACGATCCGTGGAAGTCACATCATCTGAGCACATCGTTGAACAGGCCGGCTGTGCCATCGCGGCCGTGGTGCTGATGTAAAAGCGCATTCATGGCTGAACGGTGAATCGATGGAGAAAGCGGAAAAGGGCAGGGAGATAGGTAAGCGTCCTCTAACGGCTACGGATTTTATTTTCTATTTTTCCTTCGCTTGGATTTTGTAAGTTTTGCAAGCGCCTTGTTAATGGCGGTTTCATCGACGGTATTGGGGTCGAAGTCCGGGCCGCGCCAGTCGATCATGTCGTCATGGTCTTCGTGGTCGGGGTTGGCGATGGCTTCGAGGTAATGGCCATATCCCCAGGGGCCGCCGCAGTCTTCAGGCGGGCAGCGGCCCTGGGCGGTAACAAGTCGTGGATAGGTGAGTTTGGAATCGGCCTCGACGAGGGCTTCAAGCTTCACGGTGTGCAGCCAGTCATCGCCAAAGTCGTAAATGTAGTGGAAGGTTTTGTTCCGCCCCAGGTGCTCGAGCAGATCGGCCAAGGTCGCTTTATTGGCCGACAGGGTGCCTGATTCCGGCCAATCCGGGTCGGCAATGCCGTAAGCGACGATGCGACCGATGCGAAACTCGTAGAGGTGATAGTTCTCCCAGCCCATGGCGGCCTGGATGACCAGATGCAGGTCGTCGAGACGGATGGCTTGGGGAACCTCGATGCGCCGGAGCACCGGCGGCTCCATCTCGTCGAGGTCGATTTTCAAGCAGGCGATTTCGATCATGCCATAATACTCCATGGGACGGCGGACAATCTCCCGGCGACTTTGTCCGCATGTCATTTTAATAGCCACACCCTTTGCGGCGAGCAAGGATTGATCGGCGACCTTTTCCTTTTGAGGTTGGGTCGCCAAACTTCTAGTTGGAGAAGCGTTTGGCGTTGAAGCCAAGGCTTTTTTCGTAGACCAATGTGGCCAATCAATTCTTAACAATATTCTTGTCCGGACGTTGTCCGGATGTTATGCTGGTTATGAAAAGGAGATTTATTATGGCCGTCGCCGAAGCAAAATCAGAACGTATCGATATTCGCACGACCATGGGTGCGAAAGAAACCCTGCAACGCGCGGCAATGGCGGCCCATAAAAACGTTAGTGAATTCCTGCTTGACGCGGGCATGGCCGCGG
>ENA-ORDP01001344-ORDP01001344.1-marine-sediment-metagenome-genome-assembly--contig:-NODE-1344-length-13671-cov-4.277835_pt1 | contig 13671 bp, 10 predicted proteins | sample MGYA00248627_ERZ508539 | MGnify/ENA primary metagenome ERZ508539 (study PRJEB26208, sample SAMN05571518) | marine sediment metagenome | biome: deep sea; feature: Hydrothermal vent; material...
GATGACTCGTCGTCGGTCTCGTGAAGCTAGCGATTCCCGGATCGGCCGTGGACGATCTGCGCGGGCGCGTGTCGGGCACTTCTCTAACTGCTACTAGGTTTTGGAACTGGTCCGATGCATGTATGATGGTCGCATGCGCTACGAAGGAACCGTCTATCGGCCGCCGAGCGAAGCCAATTCGTTTCTCCTGCAAGCCACGATCGGATGCTCGTGGAACCACTGCACCTACTGCGCGATGTACAGGGACAAGCAATTCCGCGTACGACCAATTGCTGACACGCTGGAGGACATAGCGGCGGCTGGCCGAGCCTACGGCGATGGAGTTCGCAAGGCATTTGTCATGGACGGCGATGCCCTGGCGATGGACATAGACCACTGGGAAGAAATCCTTACGGCGCTCAGCGATACATTCCCGAATCTACGACGGGTGAGCTGCTACGCGACAGCCCTAAACCTCTTGGCCAAGTCCGATCAGGAATTGGAGCGACTTCGAACGTTGGGCCTGAAACTGCTCTACATCGGCCCGGAGTCCGGAGACGACGTGACGTTGAAGCGCATCGCGAAAGGCGCCAGCTTTGCCGATCTCGATCTCGATCAAATATTGCTGAACAAACTGGCATGGAACCCACGTAAAAACATCGGCCAGGGTGGCTTACTAAAATTTGTTCATGGTGGCGAAGACCATGCCTATAATCCAGATGTGATTCAGTCACTGCAAGTGGCCGTTAAATCCGGTAACTATAACGACTACCGCGTTTATGCCGATCAAATTAATAACCGCGCACCGATTGCACTGCGTGACTTACTCGCGGTTAATAATAACAACTGCAAAGCCATCTCGATCGATGACGTTGAGCCCATGGAAGAGATTGTGAAACGTTTCGATAGTGCTGCCATGTCACTCGGTGCGCTTTCTCCCGAAGCACACGAAACACTCGCCGAAGCGATGAACCAGTTAGGTGGTCGTTCTAACTCCGGTGAAGGCGGCGAAGATAAAAAACGTTACGGCACAGTAAAGCGTTCTAAAATAAAACAAGTGGCTTCCGGCCGCTTTGGTGTGACACCCGAGTACTTACGCAGCGCCGAAGTCATGCAGATTAAAGTAGCGCAAGGTGCAAAACCCGGTGAAGGTGGACAACTGCCTGGACATAAAGTGAATGACTTAATTGCTGAGCTGCGCTTTTGCAAACCGGGCGTGTCATTGATTTCACCCCCACCGCATCATGATATTTACTCAATCGAAGATCTGGCACAACTGATCTTTGACCTCAAGAATACCAACCCTAATGCAGGCATCAGCGTTAAACTGGTTTCGGAAATTGGTGTTGGAACCATCGCTGCCGGGGTCGTCAAGGCGCATGCTGATCATGTCGTCATTGCCGGCCACGATGGTGGTACGGGTGCTTCACCACTGACCAGCATCAAGCATGCCGGAGCTCCCTGGGAACTGGGTCTGGCAGAAACACAACAGACCCTGGTACTCAATCAACTACGGGGCCGCACCCGGTTGCTCTCTGATGGCCAGATGCGCACCGGCCGGGATGTGGTGATCGCAGCGCTCCTTGGTGCTGATGAAGTCGGTTTTGGCACCGTGGCACTGGTCGTATGTGGCTGCATCATGATGCGAAAATGCCATCTCAATACCTGCCCTGTTGGTGTTGCCACCCAAAATTCTGAATTACGCAAACGCTTCACCGGAAAACCTGAACATCTGGTCAATTACTTCATGATGGTCGCTGAGGAAGTTCGTGGGTTGATGGCCAGACTTGGGTTTCAAACCTTTGATGAAATGATCGGCAGAGTCGAATACCTTGACACCCACAGGGCCGTCGACCACTGGAAAGCACACGGTGTTGATGTCAGTCACCTTCTTCATAAACCGCAGGTCCCTGAAGGGACTGCGATTCATGCCCGTGAAAAGCAGGATCATGGCATTGATGCCGTTCTGGATCACGAGTTGATCCGCCAGGCACAAGCCGCGCTGACGGAGCAACAACCGGTCGTGATCGAGGCTGCCATCCATAATACTGATCGTACGATCGGAGCCATGCTTTCCGGTAAGGTCGCCAAGCGCTATGGTCACGAGGGCTTACCAGAAGACACCATCTATATCAACACTACGGGTACTGCCGGGCAAAGCTTTGGAGCATGGTTGGCACATGGTATTACCCTTGAATTACAGGGAGATGCAAATGACTACGTAGGAAAAGGATTATCTGGTGGAAAGATCATAATTTATCCACCGGCTATATCGCCCATCATCCCAGAGGATAATATCATTATCGGCAATACGGTACTCTATGGCGCCATTAGTGGCGAATGTTATTTCCGCGGTGTGGCTGGCGAACGGTTTGCCGTACGTAACAGTGGCGCTATTGCCGTTGTAGAAGGTGTCGGCGATCATGGTTGTGAGTATATGACCGGTGGTACTGTTGTTGTGCTGGGCCATACCGGCCGTAATTTCGCAGCAGGCATGAGCGGAGGCATCGCCTATGTCCTCGATCTTGAAGAGCGATTTACCCAATACTGCAATACTACACAAGTTGAACTGGAATCGATTGTTGCAGGCGGTGACAGTGAATACCCTGATGACATTGAAGCCGCTGCCGGAGGCATGCTCATTCACCACCAGGCAGACCAGGACGACCATTTGATTTTGCATCAACTGATACAACGTCATCACCACTATACAGGCTCGGAAAAGGCCCAGGAAATTCTAGATAACTGGACGTATTATGTTGCCAAATTTGTAAAAGTCCTACCCATTGAGTATAGCAAGGCATTGCAAGAAATGGCCGTAGGGCAAATGGTCGAAATCACAAACAGGGAGCAAGCTCATGGGTAAGCCGACAGGATTCCTTGAAATTCATCGCAAAATACCGGCCAATTCACCGATAGCTGACCGCCTGCAGGATTTTCGCGAATTTACCGTGCAACTAAATTTTAAACAGCTCAGCCAGCAAGGGGCACGTTGTATGGATTGTGGCATCCCTTTTTGTCATTATGGATGCCCTGTCAATAACATTATTCCAGACTGGAATCACCTGGTGTACACGAAAAAATGGCACCAGGCCATCCATGTGTTGCACTCTACAAACAATTTCCCTGAATTCACCGGCCGCATCTGCCCTGCCCCCTGCGAAGCCGCCTGTACCTTAAATATCGATGACAATCCGGTAACGATCAAGAATATCGAACGGGCCATTGTTGACCGTGCCTGGCAAGAAGGTTGGATCAAACCGGAGATAGCCGAACAAAAAACAGGCAAGAGCGTGATTATCGTTGGCTCCGGACCTGCGGGTATGGCCTGTGCCCAACAATTAGCACGGGCTGGCCATAAAGTCACTCTGGTCGAGAAAAATGACCGCATCGGTGGCCTGATGCGCTATGGAATTCCAAATTTTAAAATGGAAAAACGTCTGATCGACCGACGAATTGCACAGATGCGTGCCGAAGGGGTGATATTTCGTACCAATGTCCATATTGGCGTCAACCGCAAGTCGTCGATCCTGCTGGAAGGGTACGATGCCGTGGTGCTAACGGGTGGCTCAGAACATGCCAGAGATCTGCCGGTTCCGGGACGTGACTTGAGGGACATTTATTATGCGATGGAATATCTGTTGCAACAAAACAGACGAATAGCCGGTGAGGTGATACCCGATGATATCAAAATTTCAGCTCGGGGCAAAAATGTAATCGTCATCGGTGGTGGTGACACCGGTTCGGACTGCATCGGCACGGCAAACCGGCAAAAAGCGCACTCAATCACACAATTGGAGATTTTGCCAAAGCCCCCCGAGAAAGAAAACAAAGCCCTCTCCTGGCCCGAATGGCCGCAAAAAATGCGGACCACAACCTCCCACGAAGAAGGTTGCGACAGAGACTGGTCAGTGATCACGAAATCCTTCAGCGGTAAAAATGGTCAGGTCAAGACGATTCAGTGTGCACGCCTACAGTGGCATCAGGATACTTCTGGCGGCTGGCAAATGGAAGAAATCCCTGGTAGCGAATTCGAACTCAAGGCTGATCTGGTATTGCTCGCTATGGGTTTTATTCATCCAGTCCATGAAGGCATGCTCAAGGACCTGGGTGTTGCTCTGGATGCGCGGGGCAATGTTAAGGCCAATACCCGTCAATACCAAACCTCTATCCCCAACGTTTTTGCCGCTGGGGATATGCGCCGTGGTCAATCGCTAATCGTTTGGGCCATTCATGAAGGCCGGGGCTGCGCCAAGGCAGTGGATGAATTTCTCATGGGCGAGTCAAACCTGCCCGATTAAGGTATTCGTATAGCTGCGTCACCCAACAGTTATTTAGGATGCTTGAGTTTATTGCGTCCGGTTTTTTCCAGCGGCAGGCCGCGTGTGTTCCAGCCACGAAAACCTGCGTCGTTGAGCCGAATATCATGATAGCCGGCAGCATAAAACATTACGTAGTTGACAGCGGCACCGGAACCACCGAGGCAAATCAGCAAAATAGGCCGGTCCTGTTTGCCGCGCAGCACTTTTTGCAATGATGACAACTTTGGCAACTGCGCATACAGACGACCATCAGCAGCCTTGCGCACGTACTCTTCCTGCCAGGAAAAATTGACGCTGCCGGGGATACGCCCATAGAGTGGGTTGGCCGGAAATTTGGTCTTGCCGGCAAAATGACTGACGAACCTTCCGTCTACCAATACATAGTGAGTACGGATGTCATTCAACTCCTGTAGTGAAATTTCCAGAGCGGGCAATGGGCGTGCCACAAAATTCCCGGGTTTGATCGTGCGAACCTCTTGTTCCACCGGGCCATTGGCCTTGGTCCAGCCATACCAACCCTCATCCAGCATACTCACGTTGGTGTGTCCCAAATAATGAAACAACCAGTACAAATAATAAGCACCGAGAATTTCGTTGAGGCTGTCACCCTTGTAGTAGATCACCACGCCGTCGTCATAATTGATACCAAGGGCACGAAGTTTCTGTTGTAACTGTTGTGGTGAATAATGGAGCAGCCTACCGTCCTTTGTGGCGTAGCGCCAGTCACTTTTATTGGTGTTCACGCTACCGGGGATATGGCCCTCAAAAGAAAATGAGGCTTCGTCAGAAACTTCGATAACAGCAAGTTGAGAATCTTGCAGATTATCCATAAGCCATTGCGGGCTCACGATAGTGGGTACGGACAGCGCCATTACCTGCAAAGGAATGAGCCAGAGTGCACTGGCCAGCATCAGTATAAATTTCATTTTGGAATACCAGGCCCATAGCGGGCTTCGTTTTGTGGCCACATGACCTTGGGAGCCAATCCGGCAAATAGAATGGATTCCGGAAAGATCGCTTAGTCTGATTCTCCCATGATCTTCGTCAACTACACAAGTAGTTATCTCAAATCATAGGAAAATCAAGCCGAAGTGTAGCTATTCGCAGTAGACCCTCTATTCCCGGACAGACTCAAACATGGCCTCACATTACAACGTGGACGCTCGCTTGAACCTGAGTAGACGCAAGGCATTGGCCGTAACGATTACCGTAGCACCGGTATCAGCAAGAATGGCCATCCACAGTGATGTCACCCCGAACAACGTCGTCACCAGGAAGATTGCCTTCAAACCGAGAGCAAACGTGATGTTTTGACGGATATTGCTCATGGTTGCGCGTGACAGGTGCACCAAATCGACAATATCGGCCACACGGTCATGGAGCAACGCCGCATCGGCCGTCTCCAACGCGACATCGGTGCCACTGCCCATGGCGATACCGATGTCGGCATGGGCCAGAGCCGGAGCATCATTGATCCCATCGCCAACCATGGCGGTCAGGCCATGGGAACGCAGTTGCTCGAGAGCCTTGAGCTTGTCTTCGGGGAGCAATTCGGCCTGGACATCTGTACCGAGTGTATCTGCAATCGCAGCGCCGGTACGCGTATTGTCGCCGGTTAGCATAATGCTGCGAATTCCCAGCTCTTTCAGGCGCCGTATCGATTCGGCGGCATCGGGGCGTGGTTCGTCACGCAATGCCATCAAGCCAGCGGGGCGTTCACCCTCGACCACCACCACCACAGTTTTACCCTCGGCTTCAAGACGCCCGATAATACTGTGCAGGTCGTCGTTCATCGCACCCAGTGACCGTGCATAGTTGGGTGATGCCACCGTGATAAGGCGCTCATCGAGACGGGCGCTGACACCCTTGCCGGGATGGGCGTTAGCCTCCGTAAGCTGCAGTGCTTTGATCCCCGCCGCATCGGCGTGGCTAACAATGGCTCGTGCCAGCGGATGGCTGGATCCCGACTCAACACCAGCCGCGAGCTCAAGGGTGCGCATTTCGCTTGCTTCGACAGGGACAACATCGGTCACCCGGGGCTCACCCCGGGTCAGCGTACCGGTTTTATCGAAAGCGATGGTCGCGACCCGGCCGATAATTTCGAGTGCGGCTCCACCTTTGAGCAGCAGACCACGGCGGGCACCAGCACTAATTCCCGAGGTAATGGCCGCGGGTGTCGACAACACCAGTGCACAGGGGCAACCGATGAGCAGTATAGCGAGTGCTTTGTAGATCCAAATCGTCCAGGGTACTGCAAACACTAATGGCGGCACCACGGCCACGAGTGCGGCCACTACGATCACGCCCGGTGTGTAATAGCGGCTGAAGCGATCAATGAAACGAGCGGTCGGCGCCTTGCTGGTCTCAGCTTCTTCGACCAAATGGATAATACGCGAGATAGTGTTGTCGGCTGCCTCCCGGTCAACACGGACCCGGATGAGCCCGTCGTAAGAAATGCTGCCCGCAAAAACACGATCGCCGGGCTGTTTGCTCTTCGGCATGGATTCACCGGTGACTGGCGATTCATCACAACTTGTCCGACCCTGTATGATCGTACCATCAGCCGCTACCCGGTCGCCGGGCCGAACTTCAATGACCTGACCAACCACAAGGCTAGCCGCGGGCACCTCACGCGTTACCCCATTCGCAAGCAGATAGGCGGTGCGCGGCACCAAGTCGGCTAGCGACTCGATACTGGCACGGGCCTTACGTGCTGCCACACTTTCGAGCAATTCCCCCAGAGCGAAGAGAAATACCACCACAGCACCTTCGGGTGCAGCATCAATGGCAATTGCCCCAAGGACCGCGATGGTCACCAGGGTTTCAATCGTAAATGGCACGCCGGCAATCACCCCACGTATCGACTTGTTGGCGATGGGGACCAAAGCGATCAGGCCCGCGAGTGCAAAAATCCAGTGCGCGTTCTGGCTGAAGCTAATTTCCGCTATTGTGGCAAAAGCAAGCAAGACTCCTGCGAGACAAACCAGCCGCCCCTTGGGAGTGCGCCACCAGAGAACGGACTCGGCACGCGTACGGATCCGGGCATTTTCTGCGATGGCTGAATCCAGCGACTCGACCGAATACCCCAGTGCCCTGACCTTGTCTTCAACCACCTCCCGGCTACCCGCCAACTCGTCAAGAGCAAGGTCAAGGGTTTGGCTGGTGTAGTTCAGCCGGGGATCTGATACACCCGGCAGAGCAGAGACAGCACCCTCAATTTTGCTCACACAACTGCGGCAATCCATCCCCTCGATACGCCAGCGAGCCCGTTGTGCCTGCGGTATGACCACTTGTGATTGTTCCATAGTCCCATCCAGAAACATGTGATGTTTGCAGCGTACCTGTCTTGCAGGTACGCCAAGAGAACATACATGATATGAACATATGAACAACTATTCAAGTATTATTTGAATGACTCATGCTACTGCTTTTTCAGATAGGAATCGGTTCCTGTCCTACCCCTCAGATCGGCTTAAAATAGCTCCTCTACGGCGAACATCCAATGGATCGGCATGCTGGGAATAATGCAAATAACGCAGCACTTCACGTGTCTGAGTAAGCAGTGATTCATCGGAATGTGTGCTTGACATACAATCTGAAGGGTAATAGTGTGGAGTCGGCTAATTGCCCGAATAGGCTGGAAATACTGTTATAACAGACATAAATAAAAGATTAACATTCATTATCAAGCCATATTGCCTGATTATTGTATCAATATGTAAAGTAGCAGCGCAAATATGCTTCATACATACGTTATCAGGAGAACTTGCCCGATTTTCACCTTAATACCGCAGGGAAACAGAGCAAATGTGCCTGATACTAATAAGTTATGTGTAAAATCCACACTTGACAGTAGTATCAATAATGCTACTATGTGCCCATGGCTAGCATATCCGTAATTCTAAAAGAAATGAAATCAAACCCGAAGGGAGTTCGCTTTAACGAACTTAAAAAGGTTTGTGAGCATTACTTCGGGAAACCGCGCCAGAGTGGGAGTAGTCACTGTATATATAAAACACCATGGCCAGGTGATCCGCGCGTAAACATTCAAAATAAGAAAGGAAAAGCTAAGCCTTATCAGGTAAAACAAGTACTACTTGCTGTAGAAAAAATCGAGGTACAACATGGTTAACGAAATCGAAAAATATACCTACCGGGTTATGTGGTCAGAAGAAGATGAAGAATTTATTGGTCTATGTACTGAGCTTCCTAGCCTTAGCTGGTTGGCATCTACTTCTAGTAAAGCACTAAAAGGAATACAAGCCGTCGTAAAAGAATGTATTTCTGACATGTCAAAAAATAATGAAGAAATACCATTGGCTATTTCTGCACGTAATTTTAGTGGTAAGTTTATGGTACGTGTTCCGCCAGAAGTTCACAGACATCTTGCAGTAGAAGCAGCTGAATCGGGTGTGAGCTTAAATCGTATTGCAAGTGTAAAGCTTGCACACTAAATCACATAACAAATAGCTGCACCGGACAATTCAAAGCGGCACTTATTTTGCTAAAAAAGCAGCAAAAACGCACCCCTTTAAATTGCCGGTGAGCAAAGCGTTAGCCCTCATATCATACACTGGGAGTATTATTGAAAGCCCAAACAACATTTATTGATTTTCTTCTGAAAGAATGGCTGGTCATTGCATCTGGCGTTGGTTTGGTACTGACGGCTTTTTATACAAAACAATTTCCGGTCTACTCAAGCAATGAAATACAGGTGTTGTTCATCCTGTTTTTGTTGTTTGTTGCAGTGAATGGTTTGCAGAAAAGCGGCCTCATCTTAAAAATCGCCCAAAGCATAGAAAAAGGAAAAGCCATACCATTAAAATTGGTGCTAACAACTTTTTTCTTATCCATGCTGGTAACAAACGATATTGCTTTAGTCGTCATTGTTCCACTTACATTATCACTTAACATCAGCCGAAAAGATATTCTGGTTATCTTGGAGGCGTTAGCCGCCAATTCGGGTTCCGCATTAACACCTGTCGGCAACCCTCAGAACCTTTTTATTTATTGGTTTTATGACGTTCCTCCAGTTACATTTGTAAAGACAATTGCCCCATTTTCTTTAGTTTTTCTTGGGTTGCTAATTGTTTCTTCACTTTTTGTTAAGATACGAAACGATTTACAAGAAAGCCAACTACAGAAAATCAATAAAAAGGCCTATATTTATGGTGTTTTGCTTGTGGTTGTTCTTCTAACGGTCTTTCATGTTCTTCCTGTTTTGGCTGGGGTTGTTGTCATCATTTTTGCGCTCATATTCGACCGAAAAGCCCTGCGTGTTGATTATGCGCTACTATTCAGTTTCCTGTTCTTTTTTGGTATTGCTGACAATCTAAAGGTTATAGTGGCTTCTGACATAAACCATTCAGGGCATATTTTTCTGTTTTCAGCCTTGGCAAGTCAAGTTATGAGCAATGTTCCAGCAACACTATTGTTTGCAAAATTTACATTGAATTGGCAGGCTCTGTTATGGGGTGCAAATGCAGGCGGATTTGGTAGCTTATTTGGTTCGTTGGCAAATTTGATAGCCTATAAAATATACGTTACACATGAAAACACAAATAATACGGCTGAATTTACCGCAAGATTTCTTATAATGGGCTATGTGGCATTGTTTGTGTCAATAGGATTATATTTCCTATTGTATCGGGCAGATGCTTTATTATGAATTATCAAAGGGCTAACAAGGCGCTGCACCGGACGGCAATTCCGCTGCGCTCCATTGCCGCTGGTGAGCTTGGTCGTTCGCTGAGAAGAGATGAAAAACTGGTCAATAATGATTTGAGGTCGGAATATGACAACACTTGAGACAATAATTCACTGGGCAGAAAGCGACCTACCCGCATGGCAAAGCGATGCCGTGCGGCGGTTACTTTCGCAGGATGCCCTCAGTGATGATGACAAGAACGATATCTTGCTCATGCTCAAGTCCGGTGTAGGCCTGAATGATGCCAAGACCCCCGCTCCTACACCAATGCCGGTTTCTGCCGGGGCTGTTTCCGGTGCCCCGAAGGCAAAGACCGCCGTTACGCTGAAATCCATTGAAAATCTCAAGAGCGTCAATGCCATTCCCGACGGTGCATCCCTATGCTTTGGCCACAAAGGGTTGACTGTTGTGTATGGGGAGAACGGTGCTGGCAAATCAGGCTATGCCCGTGTCCTCAAGCGTGCATGTCGAGCGCGAGATACTAATGAGCGACTTCTCCCAAACATCTTTGGGCTCGTGGCTGCCGCACCAGCCGAGGCATCATTCAAAATCTCGTTAGACGGTGCACCCGATCAATCCATCAAATGGAAAGACGGTCAAGCGGCTGACCCTGTTCTCACAAACATTGCCGTCTTTGATTCCAAATGCGCTCGCATCATTGTGGATGAGAAGAACCAAGCACAGTACCTTCCGTACGGAGCCGATGTCTTCGAGTCACTTGTTCAACTTCTCGACTGGCTTCGTCAGAAACTGAACGAAGAGAAACCGAAACCGGAAACGTTGAAGTACGATGATATGCCACTCACATCCAATGCGGGGGCACTGCTCGCGACTCTTGCCCATGACACCGAGCGGCAGACGCTGGAAGATATGGCACAATGGTCTGATGCTGATGAGAAGCGCCTACAGGAGTTGACCAAGCGGGTCGCAGACATTGAGGTTAATGACCCTCTCAAGAAGGCTCGTACGATGCGGGGGTTCAAGGATCGCATTGTCAAACTGCGTGATGTGGCGAAGCAACATGACGACAGCTTTTCGGATGTCACATTCGCCGCCGCCATAGCTCTTGTCAAAACCCGTGGTGAGGCAAAGAAAGCTCTCGATGCCGCATCGCAAATGACCCTTGAGAATGAACCGCTGCCTGGGGCTGGGCAAACCGCATGGCAGTCGCTCTACAGTGCAGCCAAAGAATACGCGACAACACTTGCCTATCCTGGGCGACCTTTCCCTAACACCGAAGATGGAAGCCGGTGTGTGCTGTGCATGCAGCCGTTGACCGACGATGGAAAAGACAGATTCACACGGTTCAAAAAATTCATGGAGCAGGAAGCCAAGAAGAACCACGAAGCTGTTTCCAAAGCGGTCGAGCAGGCCGTCGCAAAACATGACCAACTGCGGACTCCCGCACCGGAACTGTATCAGGGCATCGTAGGCGACATCAGAAATCTTGATGAAGAACTTGCCGACACAGTAAACGACTATTTCCCTTCGATGGTTCAGCGTGCCCAAGCGTTCAAAAAGGTTCTGGCTGGTGATCAGGTGGTGTCTGCCCCTGCTGCAAAGCCTACGCCGCAAGGCGCTCTGTCAAAGCTGGCAGAGAAGCTTGAAAAGGAAGCACTCGAACTGGACAAAGCCACGAAGCCTGAAGGCGTAGAAAAACTCAAGTCAGAGAAAACCGCGCGTATGGCCCGTAAACGGTTTGCTGCGGAAAAGGTTAACATATTCAAGCTGTTCGAGCAATTCAGGCTTGTTCACAAATATAACCAGTGCCTTGCCTCGATAGACACGGGTGCCGTTACCCGAAAAGGGAAGGCCGTCATATCCAGTGCCCTTACGCCTCCACTTAAGAAGGCTGTTGCTGCCGAATTGAAAGCCCTGGGTGCAGCAGACCTCCCACTGAACGTCAAGCCATCGGCCAGTAAAGGTGAGACGCTCCACCAACTTGAACTCGATGGCGCACAGCATCTCAGCAAGACGAACCTCACCGACATCCTGAGCGAAGGAGAACAGCGGGTTGTTGCACTGGCCGGTTTCCTTGCAGAGCTAGTTTCGGCGAATCACACATGCCCTATAGTCTTTGACGATCCTGTCACATCGCTTGATCACGTCTATCGCGAGAAGATAGCAGCGCGCCTCGTGGAGGAGTCTGTGAAACGCCAAGTCATCGTCTTCACTCATGACATTGCGTTCCTGTTGGGTCTTCGGGAGAAGGCAGGAGAAGGGAGTTCAACATACTTTGTCCCGCAGACCGTAGCCCGTCGCAATGGCGTTATCGGGATGTGCGACTCGAGTCTTCCGTGGCATGCTATGACGGTCAAGGATAGGATCAAAGCTCTCCGAAGTAAGCTGGAGACAGTTCGGCCGTTGCGGACAAGTGACATCCAGAAATACAATGTGGAAGCAGCCATGATATATGCATGGTTGCGGGAGACATGGGAAGCCACGGTTGAAGAGGTGGTCTTGTACAAGACGGTTGTGCGCCACGGAAATGAAGTCCAGACTCAGCGACTCAAATCCGTTGGGGTGACAACGGAACAATACAAGAAAATCGACTGTGGTATGTCCAGGTGTTCCACTTGGATGTTTGGTCATGACAAATCCAAAGATCTCTCCGTCAATCGTCCTGATCCGTCGGAAGTGGAGCAGGACATCAATGAATTGAACACGTTCGTCAAAGACGCCAACAAGGCCGCCCAAGATCTGCGAAAGGAAAGAGAGGCGGCCTTGAAGCCCGAGACTCCGGCTGTCGGATAGTTAAGGAAGCTCTGGGATTGTGACGACGAAAGCGAACAAAGCCATGCAGTCGGACGCTCGTACCTCGCGCCGCTGATGGCAAACGTTAGGCAATCACGAAATTACATAGGCAGGAATTAGATATGAGTGAAGATATGAAATATCCAAAAAAATATTGGGCGGGTGGTTTTTTATATAACCCTATTAATAATTCTGTCTTTTTGCATAAGAGAGATGGTAACACCAAGTTTAATCCGAACAAATGGGCTTTCTTTGGAGGGTTGAATGAAGAAGTGGATAAAAATCCATTTGAGTGTTTCGCACGAGAGTTGAAGGAAGAAATAGGATTAGATGTCTGCAACAAAGAAATCATTAAACTATGTGAATATATGAATGTGGAATTAGATACTTATAGAGTTGTGTTCTATGTTGAAAGTGATGTCTCCGAAAATGATCTAATTCTAGGAGAGGGGGCAGGATTTGGGTGGGTTTCGATAGATAACATGAAGGAATATGAACTTACAGATAAAACTGAAGATGATTTGATTGTATTTATGGACAGAGAAAGGAAAGATATTTAGTTTTATCATGCCCTTATCAAATGAATCATTGGCACTGTTACTAACTACAATCAGCACTGGCGTGATATTGATTGGCGTTCCGATTGCTATATACAATTTAAGGATCATCACTCAAACACACCATTTGCAATCGCTATCAAAGTTCATGGACGACTTGGCTTCTACAGAGGAAGAAAGGCTTTATCTGTATAGGGATTTTGATCGGGCAAGTGACTATAATGACTTGGATAAAGAGTTAGAATTAAAGGTAAAAAAGGTAATAAATTCTTTGAACCGGATAGGCATGTTGATTGAAAATAAAGTTCTTTCGCCGGAAAGTGTTCTTAGTATAAGCCATACAGTGATAATT
>ENA-ORDP01001345-ORDP01001345.1-marine-sediment-metagenome-genome-assembly--contig:-NODE-1345-length-13649-cov-3.827277_pt1 | contig 13649 bp, 12 predicted proteins | sample MGYA00248627_ERZ508539 | MGnify/ENA primary metagenome ERZ508539 (study PRJEB26208, sample SAMN05571518) | marine sediment metagenome | biome: deep sea; feature: Hydrothermal vent; material...
GCTTATCAAACTGACGCCCTGGCGGACAAGATCCCTGGTCTACTGAAAAAAGCCAAGGCTAGTTTCCGAAGTGGTGATTTTGAATTTGCCGAAAAATTTGTGGCTCAAGTGAAGCAAGCCGCCAAACCGGAGCAGCACCAACAGATTTTAGGAGAGGCAATGTGCCTCGAAGGTGAGATTGCTATGAGCAATGGCAACGTGAAGCTGGCACAACAGCTCCTTTATGAGGCAGGGGAGAAGTATGGCCATCAGGGTGCGATCATTCTCAGAAATAAACTCCTGAAAGAATACCTGCGCAAGGATGCATAATATGGATATGACCCCTTTTGCTGCAGCCAGACAGATCACCCAGCAGCTGGCTAAACTAGATAGCAACAGACTTCTGCATGCCTGGGTTTTATATAAATCAGGTGTCACAGAAGATGCTCTGGTGGCCTGGCGTAAACTTGCAGAAACGGATGACCACCAAGGGCTGTCTGCTCGCCGTAGTCTCGCTATTCATTTCCATTCTCTTGCCTACGATCAGGAGTTAGAAGGAAGTAATCTGGCTGAAAAGAGTTGGGCAGAATCTCTATTACATTGGGCGTATCTATTTAAGTCCAGGGGATTCCGTAACGAATTAGGCAACCTCTCGACAGTACAGTCAGATCTGCGACTGAACGAAAATGAGATCCCCGAGATAATAGATGTACTCTCCAGATCCATATTAGCGCCCCACGTAACGCTTGCTTGCCAACAGGCAGAACGTGGGCAACTTAAGCATGCCGGCGATCATATCACCATCATCAGAAAATCGGCATTTGATCCAAGCCTGACAAATGAACTGCTTGACATTATTGTCGATAGGATATGCCCAATCTCGACTGATGAGTTATCAGCAGCTTCCCACACGAAAGCGACAATAGATGCCGTCACTAAGCGAGGAGACCTCGCCTTGCAACATTTCCCTGACCATGCGAATGGCACCTTGGCGGTCACAGTGGGGGCGATCTGGTACGGAAGAGACGCAATTCACAGAGAAAAGGGTTACAAAAATGCATGGAGAAAAATCCTCAACCTAAAACAAAAAGGTATTTTTCAACATCTCGAGAAACTTAAAATGGCAACGAGCAACAATCAATTCGCTCACGTTATTTCAACTCGGCTAAAGGAGCTCTCAAAGACTGCGAGCAACATCCAGAAAGGACTCTTGATCGATCTGATGATCAAACGTAACAACGCTATAGCCGCTATTAATAATAATCAATCTGGCTCTAACATCAAAAAACTTAGATCTGTAGCTACACAAATTATGAATCCGGATCGAAAAAAGGCTATCGACTTATGCACAGAGATAAACCGGCTTACGACAACATGGATAAACGAGTACGACAGTCTCTTGGACGAGGTAGAATTCGCCAATAGAACCGCTCGAGAAGACATATCCGCGCTAGCGGATCTTGGATGCTAACCTATAAACACTAAACACACATATTTTCTAGCAACTATGATCAAAAAATATATACAGGATAAACAGGCTAATCTTTGGGAGTGGCGATCACTTAACCCGTACGAATCGCACCCACTGGCTATTCTGGGGCTGGACACACACTCTGAGGTCAAGCCCGCGATGATCAAAAAGTCGTGTGAGCAACTCCTTGCGAGAATCCGCACTGGAGCGACAGAACCTGAAGCATCTGAGTCAGAAATCCCCATCCGAAAAGCTCAAGACTTTCTCCTGAATCCCTACACGCGTATCTTTTGCGAATTAATGCGTTTCCCGCCCGTTTCCATCTCAAAGGAGGATCATCAACAGTTAAAATTTATTTCCCAGAAGCATTTCAAGAAGATTGGTCAATTACCGGAACCACAAGGCATCAGCTGCAATTTTGAAGCCTTCGCATCTCTTATTCTTGAATGTTTCCTCCAGGACGAGGTTGAACTACCAACGCCGGCCGATATGATTGCTGACGTAAAAGCATTTCCAGTTCCGCGTAGCGCTCATTATGGGATTAGCTTCCAACCACGACCTGTACGTATTACGCAAAATGACACCGAATAACCCAACTCCCTATGAACTTAAAGGAGCAGATCCTGTTCCTGATGACATATGGGGAAATACCTGGCGGTTTCTGAAAAAACTTGGTGAACGACACAAGGAGCTAAAGATAGATGAACAGCGAATGCTTTTACAAAGCGTTTCTTCCGTACAGAATCAGCTGAATGCTCTCGCGATTGAGCTCGGAGATATCGCCTTTCATCTAGACCGCACAATCTCTCGAGGCACCCCGGATGTTTCCTCCTTGAAAAATGTCCTGGAGGAAATAGGTGCTACTTTAAAAATACACAATATTGAATGGTACGACCCCGTTGAATGCAGTCTTGACGGCAGTCTCATAGACTGGGTAGAAGTACTAAAAAATATACCTAGAAACGGAATACTCAACCATACAGTGGGTGAAACCCTCTCGCCTATCGTCCTACTAAAGGGGAAGTTAGTACGCCAAGGCAGTGTCATCGGCTGGCACCCGATAAACGAAGCCACCTGTCCCCCTACATCCATTGAAGTATCACAGGCTAATAATCTGCCCAAACAGGAGGAATCATGAGAAAACTGATCATGGGAATAGATTTAGGCACAGTACATAGCTGCGTCGCCGTTCCAGACGGAGAGAATTTACACGATGTTATCGTTGTCACCGATGAACACAACCGCAGCACCATGCCCTCGGTCGTGTATAAGGCACCAGATGGTAAAATTGAGGTTGGGCATCGCGCCAAACAACGCATGGGCATCAAACGTCCTGGACCCGTCATATTTATTAAACGCTATATGGGCAAGGATCATACCGTCAAGCTAGGCGACGAGGATAAAACACCTGAAGAGATTTCAGCTGAGATTCTCAAGGCGCTTAAAAACCTGGTTAAGGATCGCTTGGGCGACGATATCTCTCAGGCTGTCATCACCATACCGGCTCGTTTCGAGTTGACAGGGCAACAAGCCACAGTAGAGGCGGCACGTCTCGCCGGCCTGGATGTGCTGACCACACTACCGGAGCCGGTTGCGGCAGCGCTCGCCTACGGCCTTCAGGATGCCCACGACAATATCAAGATATTTTGCTTTGATCTGGGTGGTGGCACCTTCGATGCGACCGTGATGAGTAAACACCCAGAGGCAGGCATCGAGGTACTCACCTTCGATGGCAACGCACAACTCGGTGGCTATGACCTGGACAAGGCCGTTGCTAATTGGATGCTGGCCAAGCTACAGGAAAACTATTCACTCGATCTGGACTGGGATAAACCGGAAGACCAGGCCATTTTCGAGAAACTCCTGAAATTTGCAGAAGAGGCCAAAAAATGTCTTTCCTCGGAACCCGAAGTCTATATAACCAAAGAGGAGGCCTTTAAGGATCACGGAAATGAAACGGTCTCGATCGATCTACTGCTCACACGTACCGAGCTTGAAGATCTGATTCGCCCCTTTATTGACGAGGCAATGGCTATTTCCAAACGGGCAATAGACAGCTCAGGGTTAAACTCTTCCGGGATAGACCGGGTGATTATGGTAGGGGGTTCTTCGAAGATCCCATTAGTAAAAACAGAATTGGCAAAATGCCTCGATTGCACACCCGAGCTCGTTGACCCGGATATGATTGTTGCCCGTGGGGCTGCGATCAAGGCCGCCTCTATGGTTGGCTCTCTGGTCGAAGGAATCCGGTTCCTAACGGAGGTCCCTGGCATCTGCGCCCTGGATCACTTTGACATTCATGGTCAATTAACCATCGATGATCCTGCCGATAAACAGGTCATTATCGAGCGCGATGACAGTGGCTACGAGGCTCAAACAAGCACCGATATGGAAGGAAAGTTTTCATTCACCGACATAGAACTTGAAGAAGAGGAAGAAAACACCTTTGAAATTACTGTCACTGACGCTGATATCACTCACACCTTTTCTGTAACACACAATCCCGAACGAAATGACTACACTATCGCGCCAGGAAGCTACATTACACAAGATATCAGCTTGATGCTGGCACAAGGGCTCGATATCATATTCAAGGAAGGTGAGACAATACCGGCAGCAACGCGAGTACCCTTACGCACTATTAATAAGGATGCCACATTCCTGAGCTTTAGGGTCCTCAATGGTAACCATGATATTGGCGAAGTAATATTTGACGATCTACCCAAGGGGCTTCCAGCCCACTCTGCCTTAGAGCTCGATATAAGCATCTCTGATGACCTGGTTATATCAGGACAAGCCACGTTAGCAGCAAGCCAGCAGACAACGGCCTTCTCATTCCGCCTGCCAAAGCCAACGATACCATCACTCTCTGAAATGCGTGACCAATTAGCAAGCTTGCAGACAGAAATGAATGAGGTACTAACCACTATTACAGATCCAATGACAAGAACCAAAGCGGCCAGTTCCGGGCATCAGCTGATAACCGCCATACAAAAGGAATTCGACACCCCGCCTTGTGATGAAGTCAAGCTATTCCGGCTGTTGGGAGAGCTCAACACAACAGTGGGTCAACTGGCCAAGCTCAATGTCATGGAACCACCATTACATGAGTTCGATGCGCAAATATTCGAGGCCAGAGATCTGGTAAAGAAAGCAGAAAAGGCTCAACCGGAGCAAACAAACAAGGCCGACTTTCCTTCAGTCATCAATGGAATCGAAGTATTTGGTCATCAGGCACACGATGCAAAGGACGCGCAAACCTGGCAGGCGGCTAACCGACAAATCAAGGAATGCATCGGAGACATTTACTCTATCATAAACATCGAGCCGATCTCGAATATGTCTCCGGAACAGATTGTCCACATAATGCAGCAACAGCTCGAAGAAAAACTAGGTCAACTTCACGCCGCCCTTCAGGAAAAACTGCGTTCGGCACGTCGGGCCAACTATATACAGTTAGAACCAGAGTTGGATGCACTTGTTCGAAACTTTCAAGGGATAGACCCATATCAAGCCGATCAGGCCCAAAACAACCTCAGAGACATCTACATGAGGGCTGATCGCCTGGATAACGCTATTCAGACGATGGGTGGGGTCGAGCGTCAATAAACTGCATATGGACAAACCAGTAAAAACGCCAATAACCGATACCTTTCGCTGCCCATTTTGCCGAGCCAAGGTGGGAATTTACACCACGACATGCCCAACATGTAAAACAGATGTATCACTGCTGAGCAACATTAAACTACTACCATACAACTTGTACAACAAGGCGCTCGTCGATATGGACAACAATGCACCATGGCAAGCACTGCCTAAATTGTGTACGGCAATCGAGCTGAACAACAAGTTTAGTGCCGCTCGCATCCAATTACATAAACTAACGACCGAACTTGGTCTCCCTACACTGGCTGACTACTTTGATATGAAATCCGACACGTCACAAAACAAATCCGATGATCAGCAATGAACCTGCATATTCCACTTCTGCTAACAGCCACACAAGCATACTGCTATGCATGACGTTTTTATAAGTTATTCTTCCACTGACGAAGAAATTGCTCGCAAAATACACGCCTGCCTGGAGGAAAATAAGATCTCCTGCTGGATCGCAGGCATCAATGTCGCTGCCGGCATTAACGCTTTTGAGGCAATCATGGATGCCATCACCGCAGCGAAACTTCTCCTCGTGGTGGTTTCCCCCAAAGCCGACAAATCCCTTTACGTACAACGAGAAGTCGACCGTGCACTCGCGATGGGGGTAAATCTACTAGGGGTTCAAATACAGGACTTCGATGTTTCCAAAGGTATGGAGTTTTTTCTCGCTACTACACAACGCATGATGGCGTTCCCAAATCCTTTAGATGAATATCTGTCAGGCCTTCCCGATGCTGTGCGCAATATTATTGCGCAACATGCTGACTCAATCGATCGCCCAACACCCCATGAAGAAAATATAAAATCGAAAGAGGAAGAACAATCTACTCAACCTTCCTCAGACAGTCGCACAACCAATTCTGTCACCTGGACAACAGATCCGACATCATCAGGAATCCGGCTAGCTATCTTCCACCCCACTTCTGACACCTACAAGTTTTCATTGTTTCCAGAATCCAGCAAAGAGCCTGTCGACACACAAACCGTTACTATCTCCGAACAATCAAGCCGCATAATCAATCATGCTATTGAGGCGTATGGCACCGCCTCTCCTGCCGTTCAACAGTCCGCATTAGCGAGACTAGGCACTTTGATGTACAGACACATCATACCGATTGGTATTCAGGATTACATCGATCACTCAACCAGTAGCCTGATCATAGAAACAGAAGATATTAGTCTTCCCTGGGAATACCTGCATGACCATCAGCAGTTTTTATTTCTCGGTAGAAACGTGACACGTGCACCTGAGTCACTTGGTCTCACCGAAGCACTATTCAGGGCTGAGACACAACAGGATCATGCCGGTGACAAGGTTCTCATTATCGCAGATGCGGCAGGGACACTCCCTGACACGCATGAATACGCGCAAGCCCTGAAGCTTTCCTTCGAAAAAATGGGGATCCCATGTCAAATGTTGATTGGTTTCGATCAAGGCTCGTATCTGGATTTTCGGCGCACCCTGAAAAAACATAGCTTCGGCATCATACATTACATTGGCGAGCTTCGTTTCCTGCCAGGCAGGCAAAGCGGTGCTTTGGTGCTTGCAAATAAACAACTCATCCCCGCAGATGAAATATGCTCTGCGCTGCAGGGAAACCCCTTTGTATTTATCGATGCCTACGACCCGCCCCAACAGGAGGCGGGTACCGCAGAAAACAAAACCGAAGACATGCTGCAGAAAACGCGGGGATTAGTACAAGCATTCATGCACGGCGGGCGCAATGGGCAAGCGCGTAGCGTAATATGTCCCATGTGGCCATCAGCCCCCAAACCAGATTGCGCCGACTTCGTCCAGGAATTCTACAAGCACCTGTTTACTAACGAGACCATCGCCGGAGCGCTTAAAGATACACGAGCAATACTGGCAAAGAACGCGGTAAGCCCAATCTCCTGGAGCAGATACATGCTGTTTGGTCAGCCGATACTGGGACTTAGCTTGCAACCAGCCCAGAAACAATCCGCCGTCGAAGAAGCCGGGGATACCCTACACTGGTCTGACGATGTTCATACGGTCATTGTCGGCGCGGTTGGTGCCATGCACGCGATGAACTGGTCCTTCCTCAGTACCATTCACTTACTACTCGGACTCACCTATTTACCAAAAGGCTACTTATCCAATGCATTGATGGATATTGGTTACGACCCAGACAGCGCTCGACGACAGCTCCGCACTTTACTTGCAAATGAAAATCAAGAGGCTACCAGCGACCACATTGAGATTGGTGACAACCTGGCTAGCATTCTTTCCATGGCGCGCAAGCTTGCTCAAAGCACGCAGGCTGACGAGCTCGATGAGACACATATCCTTCGGGCTCTTCTACAGCATAACGATAGCGGCGCGATACAGATTTTAGAGGCGATGGAAGTCGATATTGATAATCTCCGCAAGCAGCTTGGACCAAGCCCTAACGATGATAAGTCCATCGAAACAGTGCAGCGGAAAAGACCTGAAAAAAGCTCGGCAACACGGGCAAGCGATACACCGGGCATACCTGCTATTTATCAGGAAGATGGCTCGTTAAATCATATATATTTCGATAAACACTGCATGGCCTCTCTAAAGACTGCTCAACACGTCGCACAAAAAACAAACTGGCCTGTCATATCCAGCCCACACATATTTCTCGGCATCCTGATGAGAGAAGACAGCGCGCTCGCCAAGCGTGTGCAACTCCTGGACATCAAGTATTCACTGACGAAACTATTTATACAGTCCCTGCAACAACCAACATCTACTCACACCCAAACTCCTCAGCTAATCAAGCAGGAATTATCCGATAACGCACGAAAGATTCTCGCGAAGGCACAACAGATAGCTGAAAATAAAGGCCGTTCAATTTTGGAAGAGGGTGACCTATTAGCAGCACAGCTAGGCGATGAAAATAATTTTGTTACTGACATGCTAAGGAATATGGGTATAGACTGTTCACAGTTATTATTAACCCTTCATTAAGAGAAATTATCCTCTGATATTCTACCGCGATCCAGCGGGGCGGGTTACATCTACCAAGTCCTGGCACCAGAACTCACAACTCTTAATAAGTCGATCCTGACCAAACACGCGATCATCTAGCCAAGACTGACGCTGTATTTTCACTGTCCTTCCTCATACACTGTTCCGTGATTTTGGGCATCAGGAGCCAAATGATATGGCGAAAACCTGTATATCTTGCGGTAAAAAAAAGAGCCTCCTCAGAAAAATTCGTGGGTAGTTTTCGGTACAGGTAAGGCTCCAAGCATATGCTACAAAGCAATTTCAGCGGCATAGCAAGTCCGAAAACCTTTCGCTTTTCTCATAGTCAGTTTTGCTAATGTAATTTCTAATCGATCCCAGGTTGTACGTGATCAGTTCGGATAGTTTGTTCTCCTGTTGTCCGGGAATCGGTGACAGGCCCGGTCCTCCCCATCCCCCTACACGGTATATATACTGCCAAGAGGGCAAACAATGACCGATAGCCGTCACTTACGTTGTTTCTATCGGCGTTTGTCAAGAGAGTTGTCGCCTAAAGTTTAAAGTTACGCCGCCTTTTTTTCCTCAGTTTCAGATTGTTTCTTTTCCGGGTTAAGGTAAACCTCTCCTACAGGTTCCCAGTTTCTTATATCGCCACTCCAGCGTTCTGGATGGTTTGATTTTGCTTGCCCATATACCTGCTTGCGTTGAGCCAATATTCCTACGTCCAGTCCCCTGTGGCGCTGCTCAGGTGCGACGAAGTTTATCGCGCTATGCAGGTGTTCATGATTGTACCAATCGACAAACCTCTGCACCCAGGTACGTGCTGACAACAGATCAGAAAAAGGCCGATCAGGGTATGCCGGACAGTATTTAAGCGTGCGGAATAACGATTCTGAATAGGGGTTGTCATTGCTCACTGACGGGCGGCTAAATGAAGGGATAACGCCCAGTTCCTGTAACGTCGCCAGCATGGTTGCGCCTTTCATCGGACTGCCATTATCCGAATGCAATATGACCTGGTCAGGCAAAATGCCTTCACGCTGACAGATATCCGTCATAAGCTCACCGGCCAATGCGCTGGATTCTTCCTCATACACTTGCCAGCCAACGATCTTACGGCTATAGATATCCATCACAAGGTAGAGGTACAGGAAGATACCTTTAACCGCCGTAGGCAAGTAGGTGATGTCCCAGCTATAGATTTGATTAGGGCCGGTTGCCGTTAACGCCCTTGGCTTTTTCCGCGGTCTTGTCGGTCTTGCTTTTTGCCGGTGACTGAGTTGGTTGGCATCTTTCAATACGCGGTAGTATGTTGACTCCGATGCAATATATATCCCTTTGTCAGCAAGCTTTGGTACGATCTTGCTCGGCGGTAAATCAGCGTATTCCGGCTCATTGGCAACCTTGATGATGCGCTGGCGCTCCAGCTCCGTCAGCTTGTTGCACGGTTCGTGTTTGGCATCCAGACGCCCATCCCGGGCGTTGTCTGGCCGACACCAGCGCTGAAAGGTTTTAGCGCTAATACCCATGCACTCACAAGCTTTTGACTGCCTGGAGCCAGCATCACAGGCTTCGTTTACCAGCGTGATGATTTCTTTTCTCTCGCGGCTCATGGTGAGTTGCCCTCGTCGTTTCCCCAGATCGCGTGGACTTTTTTTTGGAGAACCAATAATGCCGCAGTCTCCGCCAATGCTTTATCTTTACGATTTAATTCTTTCTTCAACGCCTTGTTTTCATTCTTGAGGTTCTTCATCGCTTGCCGTGCGCACTCTTTCCCACTCGATGTGTTTCCGCTGGCAAAGTCAAGCTTCCATTGGTCGACATGGTGTGGATAAACACCTCGCTTCCGACAGCATTCACTCTTTGCCTCTTCATCCAACGAAGCGCATGCCATCACTATTCCAAGCCTGTCCTCCAGACTCCAGTCCCGTGGCCTTTTCTCCCTTCTCTTGTCGCTTGACATTAAATTACTACCACCTACAGTGTGTTCCAGATTATTGTTCCTTGCATCTCTCATCCACTTTCCCAATGTTGAATTACCTATTCCAAGTTCATCTACTATCTCTTTTAGGGTAACTCCGGACGCTCGGCTCAATGCCTTTTCTATTGCCTGCATCTTAAATGATTGCGTGTGCCTTGTACTCATTCTCGCCTACCTCTAATGAATATTAGAGGCGACAACTATCCTGACACAGGGGGAAAGTTCCTTGACTCCAACGCCTGAATTGGACTTGTAGCACTTAGCCTCTAACGCAAACTCTACACCAATTGCGCCTAAACCGGTGCCAATCTTATAAGTGCCTATCGCATCTCTTCCGCCATCGCGCCATGGTCGAGTTAATTCCCAATCATGAATGTCAGGCAGAGAAAGTCTTGCAACCTCCATCGCGCAATATTCGAAACCATAAGGGTCTTCTTTGTAGTGAGTGTAAATTAGATCCAATATTTTATTGTCGGTCGGGCTACTAGGCAGCTGTTGATATTTATCTCGAGTTTCAAGGCTGTGAGGGGCCATGAGTGTATTGTATTTTCGCTTTCTTACCCATTCTGCCCAGGCTGTAGGTACGTATTCTGAGGTGATGTTGATACCGACCTTAATATCTTCAATCCATGCTCTTGATATTTTAGGCACGTTCAATACAGAAAATTTAGCGCGATAATTCTGAAAGCGAATATTATCCTGACCAGTGGCTCTCCAGAGGGCAACCAAATCATCGTCGTGACCTAAAGTGCTGGCGCCAGGCACTGCCAAGCCTAGAAATCGGACGTCTCGATAAACACCAGTATTGCGAAAAAGAAGAATTGGCGGAAAGTGTTCCTTAAAGTTTGGGTTGTGTGCCGCGTCAAATAAATATTTTAGAATTAGATTGCCTTGCCTGGGCGTATTATGAAGTTCCCCGGGTGTGCGACGGTCTCCATAGTACGTAAAGATCCCGGTTTCAGAGTCCAGGTTGTCGGGCCAGTCTGGCTCCTTAAGGCTGGTTTTGAGTACAATCAGTTTAAGGGTTTCTGTTTTTGGTCTTTGGCCTAGATGCCTAAACCCGGCTTGGTTATCGACGCCGACTAGTTTGGGAAGAGGGTCGTCAGATGCGTTCCCATTTCTTGAGCCGCCGTAAATCTCGTCAACGATTAAATCAGCATTTTCAAGCTCTGTGATCACGAGGCTTTTGCTAATATTTCTTCTTTGGTTATCTTGTTAATGTATCGGAAGATGATGTCCAATACCGGAGAGCAAACTCCATTACCACAAAGCTTTATCTTTTCACGTCGGCTGCCTCGAGTGAGTTTATGTTTATTGGCACCCATGGCTCGCAATAATTCATCTGGTTGAAGCATGCGTAAATATGGTTTTCCATTTTTCCATGTGACCAGGCCAAACCTATCTATAGTAGTGACGGTGCGCAATGGCGCATCAAGTGACTGCCAACCGCCGGCATAATCAGAGCCGTAATAAACAATGATAAAGTCCCTGTCTTTACCTAATTCCTTGATTGCGCGTTCAGCTCGGTCGATGGTTGCCTGGGCTCTGCCTGGTTTGTATAGTGGGGTGCTTGTGTAGGTGCCTTCTTTTGCTAAAATCTCCCTGGCAGTTTTCCGCCGGCGGCGGTGATTTGCCTTTAAGTTGTCCACAGTAATAATGCTGCCGTTGCGGTCACAGACCAGAAACATGCGCTTTCTCGCTTGAGGTGTGCCAAAGTCAGCTGAATTTAAGAAAAGGTCGCTAACTTTGTACCCGGCACCTTCGATTGTCTTAATAAGTTCATTATGCCGCCCCCATTTTTTCATGCGATTGACATTTTCGACAATTAACCAGCGTGGACTCATGGCATCGAGCCAGGGAAGTATGCCTATCGCGGTTTCACGACTTTTTTCCGTACCGGGCTTGGCTCCGCGGGCGATAGAGTGTGAAGTGCACTCTGGAGAAGTTAAAAGAACATCCGGTGAATATTTCTTTGATAAAGCGTAGGGGTCAAGGTCTTCAATAGAAGAACAAATAACATCTGATTCGGGGAAATTGTCTTTATATGTTTCGGTTGCGAGGTTCCAGGCGTCAACTGCCAGAAGGGGGGTTCCTCCACCGGCAACAGCTCCGCGGCCGCCAAAGCCGCCTCCACAGAAGAGGTCCACAAATGTCAGCATTTAGAAAGTAAATATATCAGGTTCTTCATCCCGTGGATTCTACCAGGCTTTATTGCTTTTGTTCAGTAAATATTTCAGCTTCACCACAAATAGGGCGAGTTGAATGCAATGTGATGGCTTCTGTGGAAGCCACGGAAGACATTAATATTCTATAGTTGTAGCGACAATTGTTTTCTGATACCTCTTATTATGGATACTGTAGATAAAGAAACACGCAGCCGGATGATGGCCGGTATTCGAGGCAAGAATACCAAGCCGGAATTGCTCATAAGAAAAGCCCTGTTCAGAAAAGGGTTCCGTTACAAGCTGCATGATAAAAGCCTGCCGGGAAAGCCAGACCTGGTTTTTCCAAAATATAATGCGGTGATTTTTATTCACGGCTGCTTCTGGCACGGACACGATTGTCATCTATTCAAATGGCCCTCAACCCGGCGTGAATTCTGGAAAACCAAAATAACCCGGAATCAGGAAGTCGATGCTCGTAACTACAAAGCCTTGAAGAAAGAAGGTTGGAGGGTTTTGACTATATGGGAATGCTCAATTAAAGGAAAAAATCAGATAGGCGTTGAAAACGTTGTTGATCAGGCTGAAAACTGGCTCGAGTATGGGATAAGAGACAGAGTGATCAAAGGAGCTATGTGAGTCTCGTTGGCTTGTAAAAGAGAACCGCACAATCTGCAATTACGCTATTCTGCAGATTGAGCGGTTCGATCCACCTATTTCTCCATGATAGAGTCTATGCGTCCGTTATACGAAATTCTCGCGATGCATTTTTTATCTTTAAAGACGTCGCCGCCGGTCCAGTTGCCACCACCCAAATAATTTCGATCAATAAAATTTCTACATTCTATTGACGCTTCTTCGAGTGAATTAACGGTTACTTTACTATCACTTTCACATCCGTACATAGGTTGTTCTGGGTCCTGAAAGTGATCAGGGTTCCCACGGCTTGCCAGTATTACTTCCATGATATCCTCCTTGATAAGAACGCCACTAAATGTAACAGTATTTATTACAAATGTAAAGGCATTTATTACAAAATGGCTCATAAAATTCTTTCTAACGAAGACATAATTGAAAAGCTGGTAATACTTTCGGCTTCCAGATCTGTTTCGGAACTTGCAAGAAAACTTGGGACTGAGCGACAGAATTTAAAGTCCTATGAAAATAAAAATTCAATCGATCTGAATAATCGAGTTATAAGCTTATTGATAGATATCATCGGAAATGATTAAAAATGAATAGTGACTTTTGTGCTTCAGTCATCAACGAAAAGATCGGCAAAAAAAACATGAAAAGCTGGCCTACGCACGCGAGCTATTGTATTGGTGGGGGGCTGGAATCCAGCTATCGTGATTCATGACACTTCTGAAGTGGTTTTGGTGTCAATCAAGCTGCGCAGACGCTCTACAACCTTGGACTGTTTCAGTTCCACCGCGCTAAACC
>ENA-ORDP01001346-ORDP01001346.1-marine-sediment-metagenome-genome-assembly--contig:-NODE-1346-length-13646-cov-3.702450_pt1 | contig 13646 bp, 13 predicted proteins | sample MGYA00248627_ERZ508539 | MGnify/ENA primary metagenome ERZ508539 (study PRJEB26208, sample SAMN05571518) | marine sediment metagenome | biome: deep sea; feature: Hydrothermal vent; material...
CAATACTCTGGAAAGTCTAGCTTAAAAAAGACTGGTCACATATGATGGATGCCATCATTATCCCCAGCCTTTTGTCTAAACTGTCATATGGTAAGTTTCCCTAACCGCGACAGAATAACTTAATAAACAATCACGCGTGCTATCACAACCAGAACAACGAACAGAACCAGTAATCCAGAAAAGATAGCCGTTAAGGTACGGCGGACAGACGCATCAGTAATATTTGAACTCATTGGTTATACTCCAGAAACTTTTCACTTCTAATAAACAGCCTCCCAAACTTAGCCAGGCAGACCACCACAATTTCGCGAGAAGTATACTTTTATGCTCAGGTATTGGGTATTTGAGATTTCTAATATGCCAATAAGGTAATTTATGAGTAAAATAGTCGGATAATAGTCAGGGGTATTTACTGACCGCGTTTTGGCAATAAAAAGGCCGGGATGTCATCAAACAACCCGGCCTCGTCGAGATACCTAGAAGATGGACATGCCTTGCATCCCAGAAGACGTCTACTGCATCTTACAGACCTAGTCTGCCCTTAATGGCATCAATAACGGCATCGCTGGAGGTCGCTTCGACGGTCAGCAGAGAGCCTTCCTTCTCGTAAAAACCCGCTAAAGGTGCGGTCATCTCGTTATAGACTTTCAGGCGATTGCCGATGGCTTCTTCGGTCTCGTCATCACGTTGCGTGACGGCACCACCGCATTTGTCGCATTTGCCTTCTTGCTTGGGCGGATTGGATTTAACATTATAAATCTCACCACAAGCTTCACAGGTACGACGCGTTGTTAAACGATCCAGGATAACTTCACGTGGGACTTCAATACTAACCACGGCATCCAGTTTTTCACCCATATCGGCAAGCAGTACCTTCAGTGCCTCAGCTTGAGGAATGGTGCGTGGGAATCCGTCCAGCAGATAACCGTTTTTACAGTCATCTTCCTTCAGGCGTTCGCCCATGATGCCCATAATCAGGTCGTCAGAGACCAGATCGCCCGCCTTCATCGCCGTTTCGACCTGCTTGCCCAGCTCGGAACCTGCCGCTACCGAACCACGCAAAATGTCGCCGGTAGAAATTTGTACAGAACCATCCATCTTGGTCAGCAATTTTGCGACCGTACCCTTACCCGCGCCTGGCGCGCCCAATAAAATCAGTTTCATTCAAGCTTCCTCGTTAAGTATGTATGAGTCAGCCAACAGAGGCTGACTGAATGAGAATTTTTCAGCGCGCATTGTGCCTGTTGGACGCACTTTAGGCAATGAAATACGCCTGAGATGGCCTGGAAAAACGGATTTTTCCTGGCGTTTGTAGGTACAAGCTAGCTGGGCGGATCTGCAAATATATTGTTAGAAGCTATCCGACGAATTGCTCAACATACTATCGTCCTTGCGAATGATCTCATTGGGTGGCATCTGGAGATAAAACCCCTTTTCTTCCAGTGCGGCCAGGACATCCACGGCGTTAACGCGGGCAAGTTTCCGCTCGGGAGACAGTTCCAGATCCATCACTTTTTCCAAACGACCTGTCAGCTTTTCCAACCCGCCGGGAAGTGACTGCAAAAGTGCTTCCTGCTTTTCTCGAAAAGGGACATAAAGATACATCTCCTCTTTTTTGCTACAGCGAAAAATGACACATTTCATATTCAGACCTATTGATGACAAAGACACCCAATTTATTTTTGTACATAGCCAGGTGCTTGCGCGTAAATCTGGCGGCACACATCACCGCATCTTTTGCTGCCAGATCCTCTAGCCAATCCCTGGGTATTTCAGGCAGGAGCATCCTAAACCACTTTCTAAACCACTTTCTAAACCACGTTAGCCGTAAAACAGTATCTTAATGCCTCAAATTCGGGTTTGGACTTTTGACAGTAGAAGGCTAGTTCGATCCTACCTTAAGTTCATTCCCTTTTGCGATATACCAGCTCTTGACCCGTCCTTCCTGAAAATGTACCTCGGACATCCCATAATACCATATGTCGCCCACCGTTCTGCTTGGCACACCCTGTATTTCAAATACTCTTCCTGCCGTATCCCCATAGGTAAAATATTTATCATCGGCCGATTCTTCATAGATACCAAGTGACGAGTCTGGCTCAAACGCCGATTTTCTTTCTCTGCTGGCAAAAGGACTATTATGCTCCTCGTTTTCGACCTCGTCGGTATCTTCCGTTGATAATTTTTGCCCCATGGCGGCTGTATCAGCTACCGAAGCAGCCGGTGTTTCATGTTCAGTAGCAATTATGACCGTTTCTGTTGGCTCACCCGGGAAATCACCAAATAGATAGAAGGCCACGACAACCAGAACTATCACCACCAACCACATCATTCCTTGCGGTTTACTTACTGATCGACGGGCAGGCTCTACAAATTCTGGAGCTTGACGGGCTTGCTGATGGTTTGATTCTGGTTGAGCCCTGGTTTCAGTGACATCGTCAGCATCAGTGAAGGGTGTTTCATATTCAGGGTCGATATAACCAGGCATATGACCATGCTTATCATAATATTTCGACAAGGTAGTGTAAGCCTTATTGAGCGCCTGCATTTGTAGCTCAACAGTAGATCGAATCCCTTCAGATGCCTGTTGATAACGATCAGGGTGCCATCGTTTCACTGCTTTTCGATAGGCGAGTTTAAGATCCTTGCCGGTTGCAGCAGAGTCCAGATTCAAAAGTTTCAAACATTCCCGATTATTCATTCGATCCAGTCTAGATTATTAGCTCGCCTCAATAGAAATTCCTGGTCCAGGATAAATTATAAATTAACGGTGTAATTATAGTGGAAATTGATACCGAAAAGTGACGTTCAGATGCGCCACGGCTCACAAAAATACATAGAAGGAAGGATATCACGTCTGAGCTCCCGAGAATCGGCTATTCACCACAACATGATCGATAGTTATTCCCGCCTGGCCAATCACACTATCGGGTTATTTGAACCAGTCATTGACCTCGTCATCTTCCGAGTCTGATATATCTTCGTCGCTCAGATCAACATAGCCCGGTTCAGGTTCGAATTGATTGTCGGATAAAACATCGGTTGTAACCGTCGTAGCAAGCGCCTCTGTCTCTGTCGCTTCACCACGAAACGCATCAAAAAAATAGCTGAAATTTTTCTGGGTAAGATAGAGTATTATTTTTTCCGGTGATGTCTCCATCCGTGCATCCCAGAATGAGGTTATTGCCCTGAAAAATCCCCGTGCACATATTTCTACAGGGACCCTGAATATTCCCGTGCTAATCGCAGGAAAGGCTATCGACTGCCACTCATTAATTTCACACAACTTCAAACTACGTGAGACCGCCTGTTCTATTTTTAGTTGCTCATCACCTTCGCCCATTATTGGACCCACTGCATGAATAACCGCCTTGTAGGGCAAACGACCTGCGCTCGTATATACCGCCATACCGCTCTCGAGTTGGCCATGCTCACGAATAAACTGATCGCTTTCTTCCTGCAGCAGATCTCCGGCATGTTGCAAAATTTGTCCGGCAAGTCCACCGCCATGCGATAAACCAACATTCGCCGGGTTGACAATGACATCAGTCGGTGCAGACAAAATATCGCCCATTATGAGCAATAACTCACGGTCGCCAAATAAAAATTGCATCGTCTGCTTTGTCATTTGTTACATCAACTCGTCGTACTCGTTCTCTATTATATTCATAGTTTGACACATTATTATCTGGATTATTTATGGCTAAATTAATACAGGATTCGTACTGCCACGTTGTACACCGGTGGAAAAATATATTTAATCAACATAAATATCGATAACATCCCAATCATGCTAACAACAGGTTTATAGATAATCGCACGATAGCGTTGTGTTTGTCTGGCATTTAGAAAAAGAGGAATCACACCACTACCATCAAGTGGCGGTATCGGCATAATATTTAGAACAAACAATAACAGATTCATAAATAGTAACATGCTCAATAAACTCGATAGCCCCATTAATACACTACCATCCGCAGCCGTCACGAGTTGGAGGTAAAGGTTAGTCCCCGGGGAAAACATGCCATTTCTTAAACCAAAATACATAATAAGCAAGCAGCCCATTGCCACCAATAAATTTGACACCGGTCCGGCCAGAGCCATAATCGCTGCCCGCTTGTGATGGCGTTCAGCCCAAACTGGATCAAAGGGTGCGCTGGCATAACCGATAGGCCAACCTATAGCAAACAAAGAAATCAGCGGGAGCAATAACATACCGAAAGGTTCACGACGCATATGAGGTATCGGGTTTAATGAAACCTGTCCAGCTGAATAGGCCGTCAGATCTCCCCCGCGCTTTGCCACCCAGGCATGCGCCGCCTCATGTAGCGTGACTGAAAAAATAAAAACTGCAAACCATCCAATTAATAATGCTGGATTATTCAATTTAACCTCGCTTTAAAATATCAGGGTTACTTTACAGAGAACATTACGCCTGAGTGTAAAAGAATTCAAAAATGGTGACTACAGGGTGATTGGTATCTACGTTAAAAAAGCACGGGGTATATTAAGTCGCTTCTTTAAAAAAATCAGCCCATTACTATTCAATAGTTTATTCCGCTAAGGTTTCACTGCGGATACCAAACATGTTGCGGTATATAATTCCGTAAGCAATCAATGTCATTGGCATCGTCCAGATAAGACCAATACCCAGTGGTATCATCGAAACGAAAACTATCAACGTCACGATGATCGCGAAGAAAAACATAGTGAACCAGCGTTTCGATATCGTCTTACGTGATACCTCCATCGCCTCCCATGGACTAAGGCCTTTTTCGACAACAAGCGGTATTGCCATATAATAGGCCACACTCAAATAAATACCGGGAATAATTAAAAGAATAAAACCAATCACAACCATTAAATAAATCAACAACATGGTACCGAATAACCGCAGCGCATAGGCGTAATACCCCATTATAGAGCCCGCCTGAATGGGAGCATTTGCTGAACGACGAACACCCAGGATAAATACACCCAGACTTACTGGCATGAGAATAAGATTAAAGACCAGCTGTTGTATAATCGAGAAAATAATGATGGCGATTTCATTGTTGGTGGTAATACTCACAATGATAGCCATAAAGATTTGAGCCACGATAGAGAGCCCCATCGATATTGCAATATAAATAACAAATGCCAGGATAAAGGTACCCTTGGCGCCCGAGGTCTTTTCCCAGGCTTCACTTAGCACCTCAGAGATATTAAACTGGTATTGACCATTGATCCCCTTCTCAATCGAGCCAAAATTATCCTCGGCATCAATTTCATTTTCGAGAGCGGCCTTCGGCGTTTCATAGATATCCGACATAACTCATTCCATTTAGTATTGTTTGTATATGTGAGAAATAACATAGAAATGACACCACCGCAAGCAACAGCGGATAACACTTACGACATTAGATTATCGTTATATAATGTTAATTCCCATGCACCACTATCATTATCGTACTGCGACACCAGCAAAATAGGGATGAGCAAATACCAGGGCAACATAGGCGATCGTACCTGCAACGATGATCATAATATCTTTTACATAGGAAACCTTATTCGTCTGCCTGATTGCGCCCCTGAGATTTGCCGACAACATAGCAAGTAAACCGAACACACCCAGGCCTGCAAATAGAATCAGGGAAGCCCTGTCACCATTAGAAAGCACGTGCCCTATTGCCCACAAAACTAATCCCCACAACATTGGGTGACGAGTAATGCGTTTGATATTACCTGGCATGTTGGCGGCTGCAAATAAAATCAGCGATACCAGCATGAATACCGCCGTCGCAGTGCGCCCCCATATGGGTGGGTTAAATGCCTGAGCCAATTCGGCACGCGAGTATCCCACCACCATCAGTACAATGCCGGCCAGTGCAATCACTGAAAACAACCCCTTGTAAGGGTTCTCGCCGATGCCTGCAATCAATGATCGACGCAAGCCCGTGGCAGCAGGAAGCAGGTGTATTCCACAGAACAAGGCAACACCGATAATTAAATATGTCATTTAAACCCCCTGCAATTATAAGTTCTGACCTATGCCACTAACTTACACTAATCCCTGGCTGGATTCACCAACCCAGAATGCAGGAAATCTGAGGATCGCATAAACACGGCCAAATTCGACTTTTCCCCACCCGACTTTGTGCCTGGACTGTTGATACTATCCTGACCAAATACTATTATATGTGTCTTGCTTAAAATGCCTGTGGTGGCAGACTTTAATCTAAATAAACACCCGCAACGATGAAAATAAAAGTCAGCGAACTGTTAGTAAAATATATGGAGCGACTGGGTATCGAAACCATCTTTGGCATGCCCGGCGCCCATATCCTGCCTGTCTACAACAGCCTCTACGAATCACCCATCCAAAGCGTCCTGGTCAAACACGAGCAGGGGGCGGCCTTTATGGCCAGTGGTTATGCCCGTGCCTCTGGCAAAATCGGTGCCTGCATCACCACCGCAGGCCCCGGTGCCACCAATCTGGTCACGGGCATAGCAAATGCCTATGTCGATAAACAACCCATTTTGGCGATCACTGGCGAGACCGCTACCCACATCTTTGGTCGTGGGGGCCTGCAGGAAAGCTCTGGTGAGGGGGGCAGCATTGATCAGAATAGCGTGTTCAAAAGCATCACCAATTATACCCGTCTGGTTGAGCGGACTGACTATCTCGCCAATGTACTGAACCACGCATCGAAAATCCTGCTTTCAGCCAATCCGGGACCGGTATTATTAAGTTTTCCATTTAATTTGCAACAAGAAGAAGTTGATGATTCCCTTCTTGATGAGGTTAAAACCTCGCGCCATGTTGATACCGAGCAATCATCAAAGACCATTGAGTCCTTCACTGACTTGCTCGTGAATGCTAAAAATCCAATCATTATTGCTGGCTATGGTTGTATAAGTTCTGGTGGTCAACAAGCGGTAACAGAACTCAGTGAGATAATGCGCATCCCGGTGACAACCAGCCTCAAAGGTAAGGGGGCAGTGGACGAACAGTCGAATTATGCCCTGGGCAGCATGGGTGTTACATCTTATGGTAATGCTCGTCAGTACATAACTGAAAAAGCGGATCTTTTGATCGTTCTCGGCGCAGGATTTAATGAGCGTACTAGCTATCTCTGGGAAAATGATCTTATGCAGAACAAGAAGATCATTCAGGTAGATATCGACGAAGCACAACTGGAAAAAGTTTTTAAGGCAGACGTCGCGATCCAGGGTGATATCGAAAAAGTCATCTCCGCTGTGCTGGACAACATCAAGGTAAATGGTTGCGAGCCAAAGAACAACACGGATATTACACAAACCGTAAGCGCGCTAAATAATAGTATTGGTGAAAATGCTAAAACCTTTAACCAACGTTTCGCGTTAGTGAAGCGTTTTTACGAAACCCTGGAAAAAACCTTTCCGGAAAATATACAGTTATTTGACGACAATATTATTTTTGCACAGAATTTTTTTCATGTCTCAACCAAAAATCGCTACCACCCAAATACTGGCGTATCCTCACTGGGTTACGCGGTGCCTGCTGCAATTGGAGCACGCTTTGCTGAGGATAAACCGACATTTTCCATCATCGGTGATGGTGGTTTCCAGATGTGTTGTATGGAGATCATGACCGCGGTCAATTATAACATTCCTTTGAACATCATTATGTTTAACAACTCAACGATGGGGTTGATTCGAAAAAACCAGTCCCAGCAATACGATAAACGCTTTTTAAACTGCGACTTTATTAATCCAGATTATGCACACCTGGCCCGATCCTTTGGTATTCAGCACAAATGCATCAAGACAGAAACAGACCTGGACGGTCTATTTGAGAGCATGGATTTTATAAAGGACATCAACCTTGTCGAAATTATGCTCGATAAAGATGCCTTCCCAAGTTATCTGTCAAAACGATAATACAATATCCATCCATGCGTGATACTCGAATGAGAGACCGTCGTGTTTGATAAAGACATCCCTGTTTTACTATCTATTTTTAAAAAATATCAGGACAACGAACAGATAGCCGCCATTGCAACCGACCTTAAAAGTGGCCGCTCACTAAAAAAAGGCAACCTGGTTACGGCGCACAAGCTCAACCTCTACGAACGTACCATCCCGATTATTGAGAATAACATCTGGTCTGTAGAATATGACAAAGACCGGTTCGCCGAATATCAATCATTGTGCCGTGAAATGGAGCAACATTTTTCCGCTGCAAAATCAGACGTTCGCCATCATATCATTATAGTGATCCCCGTAGCGGATCGACCCCGGCATTTACAGACGTGCATGAACAGTATTTTTGAGCTTTGTGAAACCTTTGAATACGGTGGTAAGATCGGTAATACCTACCAACGAATTTCAGTGATAATTGCCGATGACAGCCGGGATGTAAGCAACATCCAACAACATCGTAAACTTGCAAAATACTATACAAAAAAAGGGATTAAAACTGAATACCTCGGATTGCATGAGCAGATTCAGCAGGTACAAAAACTAAAACATAAAGAACTGTCCTCAATCATAGGTGATATCGATTTGCGTACTTTTTACCACAAAGGCGCCTCTATCATGCGCAATATTGCCTATTTACGCCTGAATCAATTAGCAAAGAAACAGGACAACCTGCTTTTTTACTTTATCGACAGTGATCAGGAATTCAGGGTGAACCTGCCATCGAAACCTAACAAAAATATTAGCGGCCTGAATTATTTTTATCATCTGGACAAACTATTTCACGAACAAGAGATTAAACTGCTGACTGGTAAAGTGGTGGGTGACCCACCCGTCTCTCCCTCCGTCATGGCCAGCAACCTGCTAAAAGACATTGCCCTTTTTCTTGAGGCAATATCATCTGTCGCGCCTCAAAATCAATGTCAATTTCACTATGATGACTCTTGCCGAGACAATAATTCCAGGGGCGATGATGCCGCCTACCATGACATGGCCGAGTTATTTGGTTTTGAAAAAAAATTGACAAAATTTAACTATACCTGTCCGCTGGCCGGTAAACATAATCACCTCGACTGTTTCCACCACTTCGCCAGTCGGCTCAGTCACTTTTTTGACGGCGAACACCCGACCCGCCGCATATTTTTTCAGTACAAAAATACTCATGACAGTCTCACCCCAGCTCGCACTGTCTATACTGGTAACTATGTTTTCGTCCCGGCGATGCTGGAATATTTTATCCCGTTTGCACCTTTAAAACTTCGCATGGCAGGGCCCGTACTCGGACGTTTAATTAAAGCTGAAATCGGTGATAGATTTGTCTCGGCTAATCTACCGATGCTGCATAAACGAACGGCAGATGACATGGCTCAGTCTGAATATCGACCCGGTGTTGAACATCAGGATAATAGCATTGACTTATCAAATGAATTCATACGTCAGTTTTTTGGAGATGTTATGTTATTTACCATTGAGACACTTACCGAACAGGGTTATCCTGATAACTGTCTGGATAAGAATGTGATTACCACCGTTATTAAAAATACCAGCGAACATCTTTTACAACTATATCGGGCACAACATGCACAGATCAAAATACAATTATTAGAATTGACAGCCATTTTTACAAACAGCAATCGTTGGTGGAATGATCAAAAAACACTAGCCCCGACCTTAGACTCGATAAAACAGTTTACCCTCAATATGGAAACAAATTTTGGTAACCATGCAAGAGCCTATCAAACAATACAGGATGACACAGTTAAAAGATTGAATACGCAGCGTATACTCGACGCTATTATCGCCTACCCGCCGAGCAAACAGCGTTGGAAACAATGCCTGGAAGACGGATAACCGGAAAGAAATGAATATATTTGTACTCAGCACCGGCCGTTGCGGCTCCATGACGTTTAGTAAAGCATGTCAACACATGAGCAACTACACCGCCTCACATGAATCACGCCTGCCATTTATCAACGAACAACGACTCGCCTACCCCGACAATCACATTGAAGCTGATAACCGTCTTTGCTGGATACTCGGACGGCTGGAACAAAGCTACGGTAATGACGCCTTTTACATACACCTTAGCCGCGATAAACGACTAGTCGCCGAAAGTTATGCTCGACGCAAGGAATTCGGCATCATGAAAGCTTACCGAGAAGGTCTCCTGCTCGGTGGCAACAGCACACACGCAGATATAGACATTGCCCTGGATTACATCCATACCATCGAAGCCAATATCAGCCTCTTCTTGAAAAATAAAACAGATACTATGCAGTTCCAGCTGGAAAATGCGAAACGTGATTTCGAGCTACTATGGAAAAGGATTGGAGCTGAAGGGAATATTGTCGATGCCCTGAATGAATGGAATGTTAACTATAATACCTCCTAACAAATTACATGGTGTCAAGTAAATTTTTTGATCCAGATCAGCTCAATCCCAATCAAGTAAATGATATATAGTGTCGCTGTGTTCAATAATCTAGGGAAAAAAACCAATGCCAAGCGTTACGAGAATACACCGAGCTCAATATCATGAGGGTCGATAGAAATAGATAGCCTGCCAAATAGCAAAGACTCAGAAACCATCATCGATATTGCTATGGGTTACCGCGACACCATCACGGCTAATGACGCCGTAGCTCAAATAATAAACCGATATAGTGCGCTATCCCACAATTTGTAATGTTTTTCTCAGCCAGTCTACATTTATAAAATAATTCTATAACTATCTTTAACAAACTGGCCGATATAAATCGCACTATTTAGATTAAAGCGGTCTATATTACCTATATACCTGTTCGGCTCAGGAAAAAATACGCTGTATTTATTAATACTTATTATAATATTTAATGACTAGCTGTCGTTTAAAAAAAAATTTACCTTATTTTCAGGAGACAAATAATGAGAATTGCACAAGTTGCGCCTTTAATGGAAAGTGTTCCACCCCGCTGCTATGGAGGAACTGAACGCGTTGTTTCGTACTTAACCGAAGAGCTGGTCAAACAGGGACACCAGGTCACACTCTTTGCCAGTGGCGACTCACAAACAAGTGCAAAATTAGTACCAATAGTCAAAGAAGCGTTAAGACTGAACAAAGACCATACGGATCCACTCGCCCATCACATGATTATGTTAAACAAGCTAAATAAAATGGCGCATGGTTTTGATGTCATTCACTTTCATATTGATTTGCTTCACTTTGCACAATACCAATACATGTTGACGCCGTCGATAACGACCATGCATGGACGCCTGGATATACCTCACTTGCCCGCGGTCTTTGATGAATTCAGTGATATCCCCTTGATCTCAATATCGGACAATCAACGTGGTCCGTTACCCAACGCAAACTGGCATGAAACTGTCTATAACGGCATACCGAAAGATTTTTACACCTTCCGACCACAGCCAGGAGACTACCTGGCTTTTGTTGGACGAATTTCACCTGAAAAAGGTGTTGAACGTGCTATTGAAATCGCCACGCGTGTTGGAATGAAACTTTATATAGCAGCCAAAGTCGACAAGGTCGATGAAGACTATTACCAGAACAGGATAAAACCCCTGTTAAATAATCCCCTGATAAGCTTTATTGGGGAAATTAATGAGCACGAAAAAAATGAATTTCTGGGTAATGCCTACGCAACCCTGTTTCCTATTAACTGGCCAGAGCCCTTTGGGCTGGTCATGATCGAATCCATGGCCTGTGGTACACCCGTAATTGCATTTAATCGTGGCTCAGTACCAGAAGTCATGTTACACGGTGAAACCGGCTTCATCGTTAACACCATTAACGAAGCCGTTGAGGCCGTTGAACGAATCGAGACTATTAGCAGACAATGCTGTCGATATATCTTTGAACAGCGTTTTTCTTCTTCACGAATGGCGAGAAATTATCTTGAAGTATATCAATCATTAACTACACATGAAGAATACCAAACACCCGTTGCAGTATAACACCAGGGTAACCCTAACTTGGAAGATGTAATCCAGATTGATGATGAGTGGTACATCCTGGCTTCATCATCACGAACTGATGACAGGACGCGAGTACTAAAACAAGGGGAGACCTTTGGTTTATTCGATCGCTATGGTGATATTCAACATATCGGTATCGGTGAACAAGGTCTCTACCATGAAGGCACCCGTTTTCTGTCTCGTTATGAACTAACTATTAATAATAACCGTCCGCTATTACTTAATTCGACTATCAAACAAGATAACAGTGCAATGATGGTCAATCTGACTACACCCAATCTTTATTCGGCTAAAAATGTCTGCATCCCTGAAGGCACATTACATATATACCGTGCAAAGTACTTATGGGGGGGGGCACAATATGAACATCTTCGCCTGTTCAACTATGGCCAAACTACATTTCCGACAACGCTTGAACTCCAGTTTGGTGCCGACTATTGTGACATCTTTCAGGTACGGGGTGTAAAACGAGAAAAAACAGGTAATCGTTTACCTCAAAAAGATTTTAAACGCTCTGTTCGACTCGGCTACAGAGGTCTGGATAATGTTGAACGTTATACGGTGATCACCTTCTCTGAAGAAATTAAACTTATCACAGCGGACACCGTACAATTTAAATGCAATCTAGAACCGCATGAGGAAAAAAATATCTACATCAGCACTAATTGTCAGACAGGAAAAGAAAGCAACAAGCTCCTTTCTTATAAGAATGTTGTGCAGGAGACAAATACTGCTATTAATGATATTAATATTAAGAGTGCAACCCTGTTTTCCTCAAATGAACAATTCAACGACTGGATTAACCGCTCTGCCGCGGATTTGCACATGCTCACAACCATGACTCCGCATGGTCCTTATCCATATGCCGGCGTACCCTGGTTCAGTACGGCCTTTGGCCGTGATGGAATAATTACCGCGCTTCAGTATCTTTGGTTATACCCAGATATTGCCAGGGGGGTACTTTCTTTTCTATCCGCAACCCAGGCGACTCATCTAGATCCAGCCGTTGATGCCGAACCTGGCAAGATTTTGCATGAAACACGATCTGGCGAAATGGCAGAGCTGGGTGAAATTCCTTTTAAGGCTTATTATGGCACCATCGATGCCACACCCTTGTATATCGTATTGGCCGGTGCCTATTATCAACGTACAGGTGATCGTCCATTTATTGAAAGCATTTGGCAAAACCTGGAACATGCACTTGAATGGATCGATAAGTACGGTGATCAGGACGGTGATGGTTTTGTTGAATATTATCGTGAAAGTGATAACGGACTTGTACAACAGGGCTGGAAAGACTCTGATGATAGCGTCTTTCATCATGACGGCAGCCCGGCAAAAGGCCCTATCGCCTTATGTGAAGTGCAAGGTTATGTCTATCAGGCAAAAAAAGTCATGGCATATTTTTTTCGGCTGTTTGGTGAAACCCAACGATCTCAACAACTCATTACAGAAGCAACGCGCCTGAAGACAAAATTTAATGATGCATTCTGGTCTGACAAGATCTCCACCTATGCGATAGCGCTTGATGGCAATAAAAAACCCTGTCAGATACGATCCTCAAATGCAGGACACGCATTATTTAGTGGTATTGCAAATGATGAATACGCAAGACGTGTAGCGAATACGTTATTATCTGAAGATTCTTTTTCCGGTTGGGGAGTTCGCACGCTGGCAAAATCTGAGTTACGTTATAATCCTATGTCTTACCATAATGGATCAATTTG
>ENA-ORDP01001347-ORDP01001347.1-marine-sediment-metagenome-genome-assembly--contig:-NODE-1347-length-13645-cov-11.661957_pt1 | contig 13645 bp, 16 predicted proteins | sample MGYA00248627_ERZ508539 | MGnify/ENA primary metagenome ERZ508539 (study PRJEB26208, sample SAMN05571518) | marine sediment metagenome | biome: deep sea; feature: Hydrothermal vent; material...
GTTGTTCGTTCGAAAAAACTTGAAGAGATCGCGGCGAAGTAAACTGCTTTTATTTCTTTTCGATAGACAAACTACATAGTCGGCTTACGCTATACTAAGCCGACCAATAGGTGGTTGTGTTTCTTGTTTGCGGCAGGTTACCTTTCTCAAATCCGACCTACGGGTGGAGCGTGTTAGGTGGGCCTTATGTATGACGTAGGTCGGTTTAGCGAAGCGTAAGCCGACATGAACCCAATTAATCAATCAGAAAATCACTCCTTACCTACTCCCGCCGGCAACTCTATCTCCGAGACACCCCAACCCTCATCATATAAGCCCGCTTTTACAAACTGTAAAAAACTGGAATACTGCCAGTCAGATACTCGATTTACGCAACCATGCTTCACAGGGTTATAATGAATATAGTCAACATGATGCTGAAAATCTTTTTCATTCCTAATCAGGTGTTCCCAATATCTATTTTGCCAAATTTTTCCTCCACCAGCATCTCGATGAGCAACAGAATGCTTTGTAAACCAGGTTTTGACCAGTCGCCAACGAGTTGAAAAATCGTGGTCATCCTTCGGCAGCGTCCAGATGCAATGGAGATGATCTGGTAACACCACCATAGCATTAATTGAGAAGGGTCTTTTATGTATAACGTTCTTAAACGCATTACGTAGAACGGTGATGGTGTCATCATCGCATAGGATGGGATTGCGCTGGTGAGTCACAAGTGTGAAAAAGTAACACCCGCCTCGTGAATAAGCACGACGATATTGCATAAGCACCACCTCCTTGTGGTATTTGGTTTGGTTTTGCGTAAGCCGGTAATGTGGGGGATGTTAGCAGATTTTTTTGTTTTGCTGTCGGGGTTTGTTGGGGTTGTCGGCTTACGCTGCGCTAAGCCGACCTACGGGGGGTGGTTTTTTTGGAGGGGGGTGTTGGGATTTTATGGTTTTGTAGGTCTGGTTAGCGGAGCGTAACCTGACTTTTGGTTTATTCTGTCGGCTTACGCTGCGCTAAGTCGACCTACGCCTGCTGGAGTAGCAGGCAAGATCCAGACCACGGCGAACAGGATTAGCATGCTGAGAAACCTGGCCATCTGTGCACCGATTAAATTTTGCATTTTTTACTCCTGACTTTGGTTGACATCGGGTGCCTGTGTTAACGCGAACAACAAACCCTTCTCCACCCATATCTTTACTTTGATACCCCTGGCATATACGACCAATGGTGATTCGCCTTTCTCAAGTTGCGGGATATAGCCAAACACATCCGGCAGGTACTGCGTTTGATACAGGGTCTGCAAGTTCTGCCCCTGCTTCATCCTCAATTGAGCTGCAGTAATACCCTGCAGTGAGCAATAACGACCACCAATCAACTGCATGCCATTGAGTGACGGCATGCTGCTCTCTACCGGCATAAATTCCAGTTTTGAAAAATAGCCTCTTATTTCATTAATGGTTCCTGCTTTGACTTCCAGAGGTTTTAGTTTCAGGTGATTTTTCACCACCTCTTCAGCTATCCGCTGGGGCATATCTTTCGATGCGTCCCATGGAAACTGTGACATCATGAATAGTGCCACAACAACAACGAAAAACATGCCAGAAACCACTAGTTTGTAGCCATAAGATCCACGGCGCTGACTTTCTTTTTCTGTTTGTGTGTTAATCAAACTTTCCAGTTCAGTCAACTGCGGGCCACTAAGTTCGACCTGCCTGAAATACTGATTCACCTGTTGTTTCAATGACTGTTTCATGCGATCCCCCTCTGCTCCACACCTGCTTCAGCCTGCAAACGTCTACGCAGTCGGTGAATGCGTGATAGCAGTGTGCCGCGTGAGACCTCGAGTTTATCTGCGATCTCCTGCATGCTGAATCCCTCGACCGCCCAGAAAAAGAGCACCTCACGATCTAAGGGTTCCAGGGTTTTCCACAAAAGTGCAAGATCATGACTGGCGATGACCACATTCTCCAACGAGGACTCGCCCAGACTAACAGGGGCGTGGTCATCGATGTTTTCCTGCGGGAATGACTGTTGATGACGATACTCATCGATGTAGCGATTTTTCATTATCGTGCGAATATAGGCAGTACTCGTTGCTGTTCTGTCTGCCGGTTTGTTCAGACTGGTTTCTATCGCGCTTTGCAATAGATCATAGGCATCATCCTCATCTGCCGTCAGGGTGTAGGCGTATCGGTAGAGCTTTTGCAGATTTTTCCGATCCAGCTTCATGTAATTCCTTTATCGGTCTTCCATATTTTTTACCCAGCCTTTTTATATCATTCCCGGGAGAACATGCTGAACATCTGTTCCTTTCTCCAGCGCCATATCTACCATATGTTCGATATCCTGTGGGATGGTAAGTTCCAGCAGAATGATCCACTCACCCCTGTTAATACGTTCTATTTCAGGATGTCCCTGCTGACGATATACCAGAAGGCAATCCTCCTCAGACAGCGCGGCAACTTATTTCACAGCTTTATCACCCTGATGGCTTTGCCAGATATCATAAACCGGACAGGGAGTGCTCAAATAGAAATATTCATGAGGCGCATAAACGTACCCGTATATACAGACGAATGAGCAGGGAATTTGATTGCAGAGTAATTACAAAGAAAAAATCATAGTTTCCCTGGCAATTATTGTTACTATTTCCCAAATACGAGGAGACCCAAGCATGCTGGAACCAGGGAGTTGTAGTAAATGTCAGTGATACACAAGCTGATGTTGCCAGTAATCCTGGCACTACTGGCATACGCCTTCTGGCTCAGTTCTGATATTAAGCAAATCGCCGCCGGCGTCGCCATTTTTCTATTTGGAATTATGACCCTGGAGGATGGCTTCCGGCGCTTTTCCGGTGGTTTTCTGCAACGCTTCCTGCGTCACTCGACCGATCGGATGTGGAAAGCTCTGAACTTCGGAATTATCACCACGACGCTGATGCAATCCAGCTCACTGGTATCGATACTGGTAATTTCCTTTCTCTCCGCCGGGCTGATCCAGCTTGCGGCTGGTATCGGTATCATTTTCGGTGCCAACCTCGGAACCACTACCGGTATCTGGTTGGTGGCCGGCTTCGGACTAAAAGTAAACCTCTCGGTCTACGCCATGCCGATGTTGGCATTCGGCATTGTGATGATTCTGCAGAAGAGTCCGACATGGAAAAGCATAGGCTGGGTACTGGCAGGCGTCGGTTTCCTGTTCCTGGGTATCCACTACATGAAAGAAGGTTTTGATGCCTTTAGCGAAAGTATCGATCTTTCCACCTATGCTGTTTCCGGCTTCAGGGGCATGCTGCTATTCATATTGCTTGGCATCGTCGCCACGGTAATCATGCAATCCAGCGATGCGATGCTGGTACTCACGATTACCGCACTTGCGGCACAACAAATTACGTATGAAAATGCCCTCGCCCTGACAATCGGTGCCAATATGGGTACGACCGTTACCGCTATTCTCGCTAGCCTTGGTGCAAATATCGCTGGCAAACGTCTGGCTGCAGCCCATCTGATCTTCAATTTGATCACCGCTCTGATCGCCATCGTCTTCATACAGCAGTTCCTTATTGCCGTCGAATGGATCAGCAATGCTATGGGTATCGCGGGTGACAACTACGCACTCAGAATTGCCATCTTTCACACCCTGTTCAACCTGGTAGGCATAATACTAATGCTGCCGTTTGTGAACATGTTGATCAGACTGCTGGAGTGGCTGTTGCGAGAACCGAAAACAGTTATCAAAAAACCGAAATTCCTCAATGATGCTGCACTGGAATCACCGCAGGCGGCCCTCGAAGTGGTCTATAAAGAGTCGGAGCGCCTGTACAACCTGGCCACACGTGTGATTGCACACGGCATAGGCTGGCAAAAGCGTGACATACTCAGTTCGGATGACCTCAATATCCTGATTGAAAATCGGCAAATGCCGCCTTCCGAAGATATCGACGAAGCCTATGAAACACGCATCAAGCATGTTTATTCTGCAATCGTACAATTCGTCATTCGGGCACGCGAGCGTATTACCGGTACATACGGCGAAACCCTGATGGTCTATTCTAACGCTGGACGTGACCTTGTCGCTGCGATAAAGGATGTCAAGCATTTGCAGAAAAACTTGATGTACTTCATTCATAGCGACAACAAAGTGATACGTGATGCCTATAATAATTTGCGCAAACTGCTTGCCATGGTCATACGCAGGATCCAGCAGGCACGGGAAATGGATGATCCAGCCGAAGCAATGCTTATACTGGATCACGCACTATTGCAGATTGAGGAAAGTGCAACTGGTACTGCCAACCTTATTGAACCCTTGATACGAAGTCACAGCATTACTGCTGAAATGGCTACCTCATTGATGAAAGACACCGAGTATGCACACAATGCCTGCCGCAGCCTGTTATCCATGGCCAGGGCCCTGTTCACTGGCAGAGGTTCCACTACCTTACAACCAGGGAACCTCTGAATAAGGAACTGGAAGAAAAACTAAATCCGGAATCAGTTCTTTAGCCGTAGTACTTTTTTCAGTGCGATACTGGTAATAACTTTCCATGCCGCCAGCTACGATTGCCAGGGCGACTGCTTCACAGCCCTTGCAACACATTGGTTGAACCTGATGATTAATCTCTACATGTAAATCCAGTCTATCTGGTACTGGCTGACCACAATGAAAACAATGGATGTCCATATTTGATTGATCAGTCATGATTGAATTGTGCTAAGCCAGGGATTCTTCAGGTTGTGCAGGAGTTTTTTGTGTTGTCTACAAGCAGAAATTGATTTATATAAAATGACATAATTCACAAATTTGCATATACTTCGCGAGTTTTGCATCGAATTATCCTGGTAGCTTGTCATTTATATATACGGCTGGCATGATTAATCAGGAAAAATATCAATAAGTATATTATAATATTCTTCTTTGTATTAATCCCCTTAATAATTTAAACGACCCGAACAATCAGTTGAGAACCAGTATGCACGAAACCTACAACTATAAAGTGGTACGTCAATTTTCGATAATGACAGTTGTCTGGGGTATCGTCGGAATGCTGGTAGGCGTAATTATTGCCTCTCAGTTAGCCTGGCCAGCCCTGAATTTTGATGTTCCCTGGTTAACATTTAGCCGATTACGCCCCCTGCACACCAACGCCGTGATCTTTGCCTTTGGCGGCTCGGCACTTTTCGCAACCTCTTATTATATTGTGCAGCGCACCAGTCATGCCAAACTCTTTGCACCCGCATTGGCTTCTTTTACTTTCTGGGGCTGGCAACTGGTGATCGTTCTTGCTGCAATCACCCTTCCAATGGGCTTCTCTACTGCTAAAGAATACGCCGAGCTGGAATGGCCGATTGATATTCTCATCGCTGTGGTCTGGGTTTCGTACGCGATAGTTTTCTTTGGCACTATCGTCAAACGAAAAGTAAAACACATTTATGTCGCCAACTGGTTTTTAGGCTCTTTCATACTGACTGTAGCCGTGCTTCATATCGGCAATAGTGCCGCCCTGCCCGTCAGCCTGCTGGGCATGAAATCTTACTCAGCCTATGCCGGCGTACAGGATGCTATGGTGCAGTGGTGGTATGGGCATAATGCCGTAGGCTTCTTTCTGACCGCTGGTTTCCTCGGCATGATGTACTATTTTATGCCTAAAGCAGCTGGCCGCCCTATCTATTCCTATCGCCTGTCGGTGGTACATTTCTGGGCACTGGCTTTTACCTATATCTGGGCAGGCCCGCATCACCTGCTATACACAGCATTACCTGACTGGACACAGTCACTGGGCATGATCATGTCCCTTATTCTGCTTGCTCCCAGCTGGGGCGGTATGATTAACGGTATTATGACCCTGTCAGGAGCCTGGGACAAACTGCGTACTGACCCGATTCTTAAGTTCCTGGTTGTCGCAATCTCCTTCTATGGCATGTCTACATTTGAAGGTCCTATGATGGCCATCAAAACAGTCAACGCGCTCTCTCATTATACAGACTGGACTATCGGACACGTTCATGCCGGCGCCCTGGGCTGGGTTGCCATGATATCAATAGGATCTATGTATTTCCTTATTCCCCGTCTGTTTGGAAAAACCAGGATGTACAGCGTTCGTCTGATTGAACTCCACTTCTGGATTTCTACTTTGGGTGTTGTTCTTTACATTGCTTCAATGTGGGTTTCAGGTGTCATGCAGGGTCTGATGTGGCGTGCGACAAACTCGGATGGCACGCTCACTTACAGTTTTATTGAGAGTGTTGCGGCTATGCATCCATTTTATGTTACTCGAACTATTGGTGGGCTGATATTCCTTAGCGGTATGTTCCTGATGGCATACAACGTCTGGAAAACGGTAAGGGCTGATGATGCTTCTCCGGTAGATGCAATCATCCCTGAACCGGCTATTGACACTTCTCCGGTAGATGCAATCATCCCTGAACCGGCTCAATGAGGAGGAGAAGAATAATGTCACTTCAAGAAAAAACTGAAAAAAGTGTTCCTCTTTTGATCATCCTGAGCATCGTTGTGATTTCCGTCGGAGCGCTGGTTGAAATCGTCCCACTGTTTTTTATGAAATCAACCACAGAACCCATTGATGGCCTGAAGCCTTACACTGCCATGCAGCTAACCGGGCGCGATATCTATGTCCGTGAGGGGTGTAATACCTGTCATTCGCAGATGATCCGTCCATTTCGGGCTGAGACTGAACGTTACGGTCATTATTCGCTGGCCAGCGAATTCGTCTATGACCGGCCATTCTTATGGGGTTCCAAACGCACCGGACCTGACCTGCATCGAGTCGGTGGCCGTTATAGTGATGAATGGCACCGGATTCATCTAACTAATCCTCGTGATGTAGTACCACAATCAGTCATGCCGGGTTACCCCTGGCTGGCAAAAAACAGCGTGGAAGGTTCAAACATTGCAGAGAAAATGAAAACTCTGAGAATACTGGGTGTTCCTTACACTGATAAGGATATCAGCGGTGCCAGTGAAAAACTGAAAGGAAAAACGGAGATGGATGCAATGATCGCCTATCTACAGAATCTTGGCACTACCATTCCACTGGGAAGATAAAGAACATGGATAATATCGAATTTCATGGCTACTGGACCCTTGCACTCCTGATATTGTTTATTGCAATAGTAATCTGGGCCTGGAGTAGTAAACGTAAAAAAGAATTTGATGAACTGGCCAACTTGCCTCTGGATGAGGAAAAGTTTGCAAATCAGGTTGAAGGTAAAACATCAGGGGAAAAAGACGATGCCTGAATATAATTTACTGTCGGATTTCAGCAGTCCGCTCTGGGCCTGGTTTATCTTTATCGTCACTGTCGGTGGAATATTCTGGTGCTTTTATTTGCTTATGTCTCAGACAAAACTGGCAACAAAAGAAGGGGGCGACAAGATTCAGACAACGGGCCATAAATGGGATGAGGATATAGAAGAACTCAACACCCCAATCCCGCGCTGGTGGATGCAGCTGTTCATTGCTACAAATATTTTTGGTCTGGTATACCTTGTGCTTTACCCGGGCAGTGCCATTTTTGATGGCGTACTCGGCTGGAGCCAGGTTGGTCAGTACAACACGGAAATGGAAGTCGCTGAAAAAAAATACGGTGAGCAATATACCAATTACCTGAAGCAGAATATTGTTACACTCGCAAAAAACAAAGATGCCATCAAAACAGGCGGGCGACTATTCAGTACTTACTGCACACAGTGCCATGGCACAGACGCAGGTGGTGGACCGGGCTTTCCTAACCTGCGTGATAGCAGCTGGCTGTGGGGTGGAAAACCTGAGCAGATCAGTCAGACCATTAACTCTGGCCGCAGGGGCACCATGCCTGCATGGGGTGCAGTGTTAGGTGAATCCGGAGTCAAGAATGTCACTGCCTACGTTATGTCATTAAGCGGCAGAAAAACCTCCGGTGACCTAAAAGCTGGGGAAGAGAAGTTCAAGCAGCTCTGTATTGGCTGCCACACAGCAAAAGGAACAGGCAACATCGCTTTAGGTGCGCCTAACCTGACAGATAACAGCTGGTTATACGGCAGTTCGCGCCGTACTATTGCAAAATCTATCAGTGAAGGCCGTAATGGTCGTATGCCCGCATTCGGTGATTTTCTTGGTAAAGGTAAAACCCATCTGCTGGCCGCCTATGTCTATAGCCTGTCACAGGAAAAGTAATCTCAGCCAGGTATTAAGAGTACCCTTTAGATTGACACGACTGTTATCAATAATACCGGATAATGTCCGGTATTTTTTTCAGTCGCATGGAGTAAAATTATGTTCATCTGATAACACAATCAAAGGCTCATTTTATGTCTGAAAAAAAAGAAATCCCGAAAATACAGCGTGTGGTTGCCGTACTGTGGCCATCATTTCTGACATCCGGGGTGGCGATGATCCTGTTTTACTGGATTTTCTCTCCTGGCGAAGTGTTTCCTGAACTTGTCGCCAGTGGTGTCAGCAATATGGCATTTTACTCTGTCACCTTTCTTTTTCTGTGGCTGACCACGCTCACATCCTGCCTGCTGTCGTACTACTTCCTGCGCCCATGTAGTCGCTGGAATGATTAGTACAGAATACAGATCCCACTTAAGACCAGATTTCGCTTTTTATTTTTAAGAGAAAATATTCATGTCAGATAATGACAATACGCCGGTAAAACCCGAACAGGATTCCCTGTATGCCAAACGTGAGGAAATCTACCCACGTGAGGTGCATGGGATTTTTGCCAGTTGGCGTATTGCAATGGTGTTCCTGACACTGGGACTCTACTATATTCTGCCCTGGATAAACTGGGGCGAAGGTCGTCAGGCCCTGTTATTTGACCTCCCCAACAGAAAATTCAATATCTTCATGATGACGCTGTGGCCACAGGATCTTATCTATCTCTCTGTGTTGCTCATTATTGCTGCGCTGGGCCTGTTTCTATTTACATCCGTTGGCGGCAGATTATGGTGCGGTTTTTCCTGCCCGCAAACAGTCTGGACCGAAGTTTTCATGTGGATGGAGCGCAAGATAGAAGGCAGCAGACCGCAGCGTATAAAACTTGCCAAATCACCGTGGAATTTGACCAAAGTGATAAAAAAAGGTGGCAAGCATCTGGTCTGGATAATCTTCTCGCTGTGGACAGGTTTTACTTTCGTCGGCTACTTCACTCCCATCCGTGATCTGGCTGCTGCCATCCCCAGCTGGGATCTGGGACCCTGGGAAACCTTCTGGATATTCTTTTATGCATTTGCCACCTACGGCAATGCCGGCTGGCTACGGGAACAGGTATGTATCTATATGTGTCCTTACGCACGCTTTCAGGGCGTCATGTTCGATGATAACACCCTGATTATTTCCTATGATGAAATACGGGGAAATCCTCGCGGGGCACGCAAACGCGGCAAAGAAAAACCCGCAGGCAAAGGTGACTGCATAGACTGTAGCCTGTGCGTACAGGCCTGTCCAACCGGCATCGATATTCGGGATGGCCTGCAGTACCAGTGCATAGCCTGCGCTGCCTGTATCGACGCCTGCGATGATGTGATGGACAAAATGGGTTATGACCCCGGCCTGATTCGTTACACGACACATAACGAAGTCGTTGGCAAGGGCCGGCATATATTCAGACCGCGTATTATCATTTATTCGGTTATTTTGACCGGTCTAATCATTGCCATGCTCTGGTCACTCGCTACCCGTATTCCGGTAAGCCTTGATATAATGCGTGACCGAAACATCCTTTATCGTGAAGCACCAAACGGTGATCTGGAAAACGTCTTTAGTCTGAAGATATTGAATCAGGACAAAAAAGCCCACAACTTCGTCATTTCACTGGAAGGCTTGCCCAGTGCTGTACTAGACCCGGATCAGCCCGAAATACATGTAAACAGTGGAGAAATCGTCAACACCCTGGTCAGAGTTCGGGCCTCTGAGGATGCCATCAAGAATCGAAGCACAAGCATCAGCCTGCGTATCACCGCAACAGATGATAAAAAAATGACCGATGAAGAGGATACCCGCTTCATTGCACCTGCTGACTGGTTCCAGAAATGATTTCACAACAGAACGAACAGGTCACACGTCCCTGGTACAGGGAACCCATGGTATGGCTGATCATCGCCATCCCCCTGTCATCCGTTATCTATGGCACCTTCTTTTTTATCGTCTCTATCACCTCATTTGACGGCATGGTAGTTGATGATTACTACAAGGTAGGCAAACAAATTAACCGGGAGTTGAAACGGGACAAAGCGGCCCTGGCACACGGCCTGACGGCACAGGTGATGGTTGAAGATAAAACGGTAACTGTCTTCATTCTGGCAAACCAGGACTACACCGCACCACCTGCACTTGAAATCAGGTTTTTATATTCCACACGGGCTGATATTGATAAAGAAACGTTTGTTGAACTGATATCACCGGGAATCTACAAAGGTAGCATACCTAAACTGGAAACAGGTCGCTGGAATGTACAGATTGCCTCCGATGACTGGCGCCTGCTGGGTTCGATGCGCATGCCCGATGAGCGAAAGGTAGTTATTAAGCCATTAAGGAAATAGGGCTCAAGTTTCAAGACTAAATGTTGGGATTTAGCTCCCCAAAGGCTTATTTGACGGCGGAAACAATCCATGTGGTACCTCTCATGCGCAGGGTTTCGCCTTGCTTCATCGCATCTGCGACCTTGATTACCTCATCGATATAGTCCGAGCGAGCCGACTCTTCCAGTTGCCTGACGAGCGCCATGACTGGTGCGGCCAAATCCGATATCGCCTCCCAGTAGGCGCGGCCATCATCAACTTCAATGACATCGATTGCCATCTCTTCCAGTACGATATTTCTGAAACCTGCTGATGTGAGGACATCCTGTAAACGCTCTGAATCCGAAAAAGCAAATATACCGGGTGTGCCGGGAGGTGGCGCAGGGATGTCCATGTACTTGCTTAATGTCTTAATGAGTACACCCACAAATGGATTTTTCTCCGGGGCAGCCCAACAGGCCAGGCTAATGCGCCCATTCTGTTTCAGCGCCTTATGGGCAGCAGCGAGGCAGGCCTGCGGCTCTGGCATAAACATCAGACCCCAGCGGATGGTTACCGCATCAAACGAACCTGTCGTAAAGTCCAGTGTCTCAGCATCGATACAGTGGAACTCGATATTACCGAGATTCATTTTTCCGATTTTTTCGCGGGCAACGGCTAGCATTTCATCAACCAGATCGGTGCCGATGACCTTGCCAGACTCACCAACGATTTGTGCCGCTGATATCGCAGGTTCTCCCGTGCCTGAGGCAATATCAAGCAGTCTGGAACCGGAGGATATTCCGGACAGTTCAAGCATACGTTCAGTGACGGGTTCCCCTCCCTTTCGCAATAGTTCATCACGCCGTCTCCAGCCTTCGGCAGCCGATGTCCAGTTACTACGTTCGCGTTCTTTTAATTCAGATTTGTCGGGGCTTTCCATATTTTATCTCTCTTTGAAAATGGTTTGTTATACTATTCAACCAGTTTAATACCACAATTAGGACAATGTTTCGGCTGTTTCAGCCCCAGATATAATTTACCTGGATACCTGACTTGCTACTAATTTTTTTCAGATCAAAGTATACGGTGTCATTACCAAAAATTTCATAGGAATGTTCAACAACCATTCTTTCTGAATCATTTTCGTTTACCAGCTACTAGTTTCAATGGTAAACCCTATTTGCGTATTTCTTATTCGTTAGATTTTAATCAATAGTTATTATAGAAAAAAGGAGATTATGTATTTGGCGGAAATAAATATAATGCACGCTGCCAAAATCCATTTGATTACTTTCGCCGGTACATATTTTTGTGCCCTCGCTCCAAAATACATACCTCCAAAACCACCAAGCCCAAACAGAATACCTAGTAACCAGTCCGGGGAGATAACTATATTTGGATAAAAAGGGGCAATTATTTGATAAAATATTACTCCTGCTATTGAAGTGACGAATGTGCCCATTAGAGCAGCACCGGCAACAGTATAAACTGGGAGCCCAAAAAAACTTATAAATAATGGAGCAATTATGGCTCCACCACCTATCCCGTAGACACCTCCTATAATTCCAACAATAACACTTAGTGTCATTACGCCGATAGTGTTTATCTTAAATTCCTGTCCATAGAAATCATAAGATATTCGAGTCAAACTAAATTCTATTACAATTACTTTTGGTAATTGTTTGTCTGCTCCACGATGCTTCGAATTAAATTCTTTATTCAGTTTTTGGAATTTTTCATCCACTGAAAGTTCGCCTTTTTTATTTCTTTTTCTTTTTAATATGTCTTTGAGTAATCTTGAACCTATATAAAGTAGAATTAACCCTACAAACATTTTAAAATTTCGCGGATCAGGAAGATATTGAATGCGAATTATAGCCCCTATCAGGACACCTGGTAACGTACCGATAATGACCACCCAGGTTAATGGCCAAACCATACGCCCTTCTTTAATATATCGATATATACCGCTTGGAATCGCCACTATATTAAAAAGCTGATTTGTAGCACTTACAGCTGGGCTATTAAAACCGAGTACACTTACCTGAAAAGGCAGCAGCAGAAAAGCACCAGAGACTCCTCCCATTGATGTAAAGAAGGAGATAACAAAAGCTACCACTGGTGGGATGAAAGGATTTATTTCTATATTTGCAATAGGGAAATACATTTTTTCTCCGGTCCTTTTTTTAGCCTGGCAATATAACTGTGCGGTGCAAATAGGGTGCAGTGGAGTTTGCATCCGCACACGCGAATAGGAGTGCTCGACGACCCAAAAGGGGATTAGAGATCAAAACTGGTGCAGAACCTTTGCATGGTGCTGGCTGGAATATCCGCTTACCAGACATGGCAGGCAAAATATGTAAAATTAGTAATGATTTTATAACTCTCAACAGCAGTCATTTTCAACTCAAGTGAAATCTTTTCCACTACAACCATTTGCGGAAGTTAAATTTAGTTGTAAAAAGCCTTTTTTGATTTATACATAGTTAAATAGACCCCTTATTCTTATTCTTTCGATTCAGCAGGAAGCAGATGCTGGCTCGGAATGAATTGACCAAAACATTCGCTGAGCTGACTGAATGTTTTTTGCTTCAGCTCAACCAACTTTTTAGCCATTATTTGCTGAGCTGAACGAGGCTTGCGACGTAAGGTGGCAAGGTGAAATCCGGGCAGATATAAGGTCATGTTTTTCATGTCTTATTATCTCATTTCAGGCATAATCAAGCAGCAATTAATTGCTTGATAAACACCCTTAACTTAGTGCCATTCTGGTAGACCCATTTTTTGGCATTTTATATCACAGTCCAAACAGACTATCGGTAAAGTAGTTGTTTAAATCTTCATTAATTTTTTGCTCATTTCTTTTAACTTGAATAAGATCGAGAAAATTTGGATTAGCAAGGACAGCAATAATTAGTGAAAAAGTAACTTCTGTTATTTCTGTCATCATTGACAGTGGTACATTTGAGAACCTAGGAGATATTACAAGACTTTCTGTCGTCTGTATCCCTTTTTTCATAAAAACACTACCATGAACAATTTTACTTCTTGTTTTGTACAAGTCCTTAACTTGATTATATTTAATTTTCCTTTTCTTAGGAGTTTTTTCTGTAATCAGTGCTATTCGTTCAGCAAGAATATGAGTTATCTCT
>ENA-ORDP01001348-ORDP01001348.1-marine-sediment-metagenome-genome-assembly--contig:-NODE-1348-length-13645-cov-7.345622_pt1 | contig 13645 bp, 12 predicted proteins | sample MGYA00248627_ERZ508539 | MGnify/ENA primary metagenome ERZ508539 (study PRJEB26208, sample SAMN05571518) | marine sediment metagenome | biome: deep sea; feature: Hydrothermal vent; material...
CCCTCTCCCGGAGGGAGAGGGGGCTATGGTGAAAATACTTATGCAACGATTAATATTTCTAAAACGCCTGACACGTCTTCCCCAGCATCCAATTTTATAAGTGAATAAATGATGAAAAATAATATCAAAACGCCTCATCAAAAGGCGTTAACGATCAATCTCAATGCAGATAAATATGGCTCCATTGCCGAGATCGGTGCGGGCCAGGAAACGGCGCGATGGTTTTTTCGTGCGGGGGGTGCAGCGGGGACGATTGCCAAGACCATGTCCGCTTACGATATGAAGTTTTCAGATGCTATTTACGGAAAAAGCCCGCGTTATGTGAGTCGTGAGCGTATTTCGGCTATGCTGACTCACGAGTTCAATCTGTTGCTGGAAAGGCTCGACGAGTCTCGAAGTGATACGCGCTGTTTTTTTTCTTTTGCCAACACGGTCGCCGCACGCAGTTTTACCCACCAGACGGATGGGCATGGCTGGTTGGGCGTGCGCTTTGAAGCCCAGGCTCACGAACCTCCCTCAACGGTTATTCTGCATGTCAATTTGCACGGCAAAAACAATATTCAGGATCAGGAAACGCTCGGCGTTCTGGGTATTAATCTTATTTACGCCGCCCTTTATTTAAATCAGGACATGGATGCTTTCCTTCTTTCCCTGATCGATCAATTATTTTCTGAAGTCGTCGAAATCGATTTGATTGATTTTTCCGGGCCGGCATTTGAACAGGTTGATAACCGGTTAATGGCCTTGCGTTTGGTTCAGCATGGTCTGTCAAACGCCGCCCTTTTTTTCGCAGATGGGAAAATCGTTCAAATAGCCGATGCATTATGGAGAAAATCGGTACTGGTTGAACGAAGCCGGTTTCGCCCGCCCACCAAACTTACGCTTAATCTGCTGGACTGTGCTCAACATCGCTTTACTGAGGAACAAAATATCAGCAGTGATGAAGTGCTGGTATTGTCTGAAATGACCCTCTGTGATTTGGAAAGCAACAAACAAAGTGATATTGATACGGATGATTTTTTATCCCGGGTTAATATTCTCTGCGCGATGGGTAAACATGTATTAATTTCAAATTACGGGGAATTCTTCAGGCTGGCGCAGTATTTATTCAACTATACAAAAAACCCGGTCGCCATTGCGATGGGGCTGCCTTCTTTGCGTGATTTATTTAATGAGAAATATTATGTTAATTTGCCCGGCGGCATTCTTGAGTCATTTGGACGATTGTTTAAACATGATTTACGGCTTTATGTCTGCCCTGAAATCAATAAAGATACCGGCAAATTAATAAGCATCAATGAATTACAGCTTGAATCTCATCTTCACCATCTGTATGACTATTTGCTTGAAAATAATTTTGTGCGCGACTTAAACAGTGTCAATAGCGATTACTTGAAAATTCATTCGGATGAAGTTCTACACATGATCCGCCAGAATATTCCTGGTTGGGAGGATGCCGTGCCGGAGCAGGTTGCCAGCATGATTAAGGAACGCGGTTGTTTCAACTATGCTGAGTGAGCGAAATATCAATCGTTGCAACAGTATTCGCATGTATTTTATCCCCTCACCCCAACCCTCTCCCAGAGCAGAGGGAGAGGGAGAGGGGCTATGATGCAAATACTGTTGCAACGATTGATATAGGCGAGTAGTTCCTTCGGTCGCCCACCCGCCCGGGGTTTTTTTGATCTTCCTGGCGATGGTTACGCCGGTGAGGCGATATTGGCTTCACCCGTTGCCGGGGTTTTGAGGCTTTCGGCGAAGTCGAGCATGCGTTTGACGGACACCATGGCCTGTCGGCCAATGTCTGCATCAACCTGGATTTCATTATGGCCGTTTTCCAGTGTCCGGACCAGGTTTTTCAGGTTGTTCATGCCCATCCAGGGACAGTGTGCGCAACTGCCGCAACTGGCGCTGTTACCGCCAGTGGGGGCGATAATGAAATGTTTGTCGGGGGCGGCCTGTTTCATTTTGTAAAAAATGCCGCGATCAGTGGCGACGATGAAGGTGTCGTTCTTTCTTTCCTTTGCCGCCCGGATAATCTCGGTAGTGGAGCCGACCAGATCCGCCTGATTAATCACTTCCAGCGGCGATTCGGGATGTACCAGTATGGCCGCATCAGGGTATTGGCTATGCAGTTTGATCAGTTCCCTGGACTTGAATTCATCATGCACAATACATGAACCCTGCCACAGCAACATATCGGCGCCAGTGACTTTCTGAATGTAGCCGCCGAGGTAACGATCGGGTGCCCAGAGAATTTTCTCACCTTTTTCATGCAGGTGGCGAATAATTTTTGTAGCAATGCTGGAGGTAACGACCCAGTCAGCACGGGCTTTAACCTCGGCGCTGGTATTGGCATAGACCACCACTGTGCGATCGGGATGCTCATTGCAGAAGGCATTGAAACTGTCGGCTGGGCAGCTGAGATCCAGTGAGCACTCCGCCTCCAGGGTGGGCATCAGGATCTGTTTTTCCGGGTTGAGGATTTTGGCTGTTTCCCCCATAAAACGCACGCCCGCCACGACAATGATCGAGGCGGCATGGGCATGTCCAAAGCGCGCCATTTCCAGTGAATCGGAAACACAGCCACCGGTTTCATCGGCCAGCATCTGCAAATCATTTTCGGTGTAATAATGCGCGACCAGAACGGCGTTTCTTTCCCGTAACAGTTGTTTGACGCGCACTCTCAGTGCCTGCCGTTCTTCCTCGGCAAGCGCTTGCGGGGGGGGGACGGCCAGCGCACGCTGGCGAATTTCGCTGTCCTCAGCAATAATGGAAGAATAAGCTGTATTCATAAATTACGAGTGCCTTAAATCAGGCCGGTACCAGTCAGACAAGATGTGTGGGTGATGGCTGGTTGATTATATATATGAATTAAATGAGTTTAAAACAAGACTTATTCATTGGCTAGCTACTCTTTTTAGATAGGCCGCAGCAGGTATGGTTTACCCCCAAATCTAATGTTAATTATAATAAACATGTTGTAACTTAATGTTTTTATAGTATTATTAATTCAGTCATCCTTAATTCCTGTGAGGCGGCATGGACCGGCAGAAAGTTCTCGAGAAAATCAGCAAGTGTCTGCGCCTCTCAGCGTCCTGCAACCCCCATGAAGCGGCATCAGCGCTGCGGCAGGCGCGTTGCCTGATGAAAAAATACCATGTCAGCGATGATCAGATCCAGACGCTACAGGTGGAGGAAGATTCTGCGCGCTATGGCGGTCAGTTTAACCCGCCTTTCTGGGCGTTGGCGCTGTCCGATATGGTTTCCCGTGCCTTTGATTGCCGGGTACTCATCGCCCGCCGGTTTGGCCGGCAACCGGAGTACCGCTTTATCGGCATGGATTGCGCGCCTTCCATCGCGACCTATACCTTTACGGTGCTTTACCGCAAGCTGGAACAGGCCCGCGCGGCTTTCATGCAGGATCATGAGGCTAAAGAGGATGAGGCGGACAACGCTCGTCGAGGTGATGTGTTTGCCCAGGCCTGGCTGTTCCGGGTGACGACCAAGGTGGCGGCATTTGGGGTGAACCCGGCTACTGGCGCGTTGCTCAACCGCTATCTGAAAGAGCAGTACGGAGGCACGCTCGAATTTGTTCAGGATCCGGTTGCGACAGAAACAGCGGATTATGAGGATATACTTTGCGGAATGAAGGCGGCGGGGGAGGTGGCTCTCTACCGTTCCATGTCGGGGCTGGCCTGCTCCGTTTTACCGGCTAAGGCCGTTATTTAGCCAACAATACCCTTCATAGAGTCCTACTCCCCGTCTCTATTGTGCAACTTTTTCCCTGGATAACGGGAACGCATCCCAGTCTGCATGCAAACCAATGATTAAAACCGAGGCCTAAATCGAGTACTATTAGGGTTAAATAAAGGGTTTTAATATCCTTAGTTTTAACAAGGACAGTGCGTTCAATGCTATGACTGCAGTCATCAGATTAAAGTACAGCGGAATTATCAAGAAAGTGCCCTGTGAAATGGCGCTGACATTTGGTCGGGATAAAAATAATGATGTGGTGCTCAATGATCCGCACGTCTCCCGCAATCATGCCATTATTCGCTGCGTGGGCCAGGGTGATTATTATTTTATCGACAGTGGCAGTTCCAATGGCAGTTACATCAACAAGAAGCGCATCGCCGCGCCCAGGTTGTTGCGTAATGGCGACTGTATCAGCATTGGCCGGGCACAGATCCTGTTTACCCAGGATGTCAAAGTGGCCAGGCATGTTGATACGCTCTCCCTGCAGGATACCCTGATCTCGGATACGCCGGAGATCAAGCAGATCACCATTCTGGTGGCGGACATCCGTGGTTTTACCTCACTCTCGGAACGGGTCAACATCCGCACGCTGACAAAATTAATGAACAGTTGGTTTCATCAGGTCAGTAATGCCATTTTCAATAATGGTGGTGTGGTAGATAAGTTCATCGGTGACTGTGTCTTTGCCTGCTGGGAGTCGGAGGTGGATCAGAAAAAAACAGTGATTCAGGCGCTCACGGCAGCCTACCATATCAACCGTGTTACCCAGGAACTGAACCAAACTTATTCAGAAATACCTGAAGCGGTACGGATTGGTGTTGGTATTAATACCGGCGCCGCCTCTCTGGGTATTGGCCAGGATAATACGGCGCTGGGGGATGCCGTCAACGTGGCATTTCGCCTGGAGAGTGCGACCAAGGCCCTGGGCACCGACGTGATCATGAGTGAAACGGCCTACCGGCATTTGCCGGATGAATTTATGAGAGACAGGAAACAGCATGTTAAAGTAAAAGGTAAACGTGACACGGTGCGTATCGTTTGTCTTAACTTCGATGAAGCCGAGGAAATTTTAAAGAGCATCCGCGCACAAGAACAGAGTTCATCGCTAGAGGGCGTTTCCGGTCTGAAAATATCATGAAACACGAGATTAAACGACCCCGCCGCAAGTGGACGGAGTATTGAGTATAGCTTGGGTGGAGCAAAGCACAAAGTCCGGAGGGAAAACCCAACAAGCAAAGCTACCCATCCCGGTATCTCTCTTGATATCCTGTTTAGCTAGCGGAATAGTTTATTTTGCATAGCTTCGGCCGGATTTTATCTGATTAATAGTATAGACAGTAAAAAATAATATGGTATTGAGTGAAACGATCGGCTATGGGCTGTTAGTTCTGTTGTTATTGGCGGCCATTGTCAGCGTACTTTTTTTTAACAAAATAAAACGTGGCTATACGGATTGGTATTTATTCCATACCGTTAAAAAACTCGGGTATGACGTCATACAAAACATCATTCTTCATGATGGTATGGATGGGACTGTCTGCATTGATAATCTTGTGCTAATGCCGGATAAAATTCTGGTTGTCTCAGTGGGGCGTTATCAAGGGGCCGTATTCGCCTCGGAGAATATCGATATTTGGACCCAGGTAGTAGGCAAACGCAGCTACAAGTTCAATAACCCATTGCTCAAACTTGAACAGGATATTTCGGCAGTGAGGGCACATGTACCCAAAATCAAGGTGACCGGTATTCTGGTTTTTTCTTCGGATGTGGACTTTCCAAAGGGAAAGCCGGACAACGTTATTTCAGCGCCTGAAGCGAAACGGTGTTTTGGAAACACACATAATAAAAAGATAAACGGTGAGTACCTGAAGGCATGGAATGAAATTAAAATTTTAGATGAGGTCTGATGATGTTGGATAAGGTCAAATCGTTTATTGGCAAAATGCTGAATGAATCCGAAACGCTTACTGATCTTAGTAATGATATTCAGCTTGCTGCTGCATTGTTACTGGTTGAAGTGATGAACGCGGATGATAAAATAGATGAGCGGGAGAGAAATGCGGTTCAGACAGGGCTAAAGAATATTTTTGAGATGACGGATGAAAAAACAAGAGCAGTGTTTGAAATTGCGGAGAACCGCGCAAAAGATGTGATTCCATTGCAGCGATATACCTCTATACTTAACAAGGCTCTGGAGCCGGAAGCGAAATTGAAGTTGCTGGAACAAATATGGCGAGTCGTGTTCTCCGATGATGAGATGGACAAGTATGAGGAGAGTTTGGTCAGGGAAATAGCCGAGTTGCTTTATATTCGCCATTCTGATTTTATTTTTGCCAGGCAACGGGCGAAAGGTGAAATTTAAACCCCCGTAACCCGATCAAAAACGTATGTGGAGTTTTGCAGGGCCAAACTACGCGAGCCCTTGACCGGCGTACAGAGCGCATGCTTATGAGAGGATAATATTGTCTGTTCAACCCTGGATGCGAAGGTTCGAAGGCGTATATAAAGATAATGCATGATTTTCTGTTTCACGGTTTAAGCGATAAAAAATGGCTGCTGCTGGTTGCGCTGTTTTCCATGACGCCCGTTTATGCAGTAAATAACGGCAGTATTTCGCGTGCGCAATTTACTACCCGAATTGAAGATCGGGAGCCTGTCGATCAGGTTCTGGTGCTGAACAACAATATCACTACATTGTACTTTTTTACGGATGTACGGAATATGCAAGGCCGAACGGTTACGCATATCTGGGAATACAAGGGCCAGGTAATGGCGAAAAAACGGTTCAGTATCAAGGGTCCACGCTGGCGGGTTTTTTCACAAAAAGAACTGGATCCGTCCATGACGGGGATGTGGACAGTGATCGTCAAAGACGACCGGGGCTGGCCGCTTGCGGTTTCTGTTTTTCGCTATGTCGACAGGGAGTCGGGCGAAAAGACTGCGATTCTGCCGGTATCAAAAAAATAATCAAAACGTGATTATTCAGAAATCGTATTTATGGCTGAGTTTCGTCGGTGGGACCGGGGGCTGTTTTTGCTACATCCACAACATTGCCATCAGCCGTATCCAGTGGTTGTGGTGTTATGGGCATAGGGCCTTCTTCAACTGCGGGTGGACCCATTGTCGGAGTGGTTTCCTGATGGGCAACCGGGGCGCTGGCCATCAGTACATTCCATTTTTCAAGCAGCTGGTTAAAGGTGGTTTTGGCCTGCTGCCGCAGGCGTGATTCTTCTCCGGCAATCGCCAGTTTTGACGGAAGATCGACCACCTGTTTCAGATTTTCGACCGGGTTGATCGAGGCTCTGGCTTTGAGTGATGGCGCGGCGGAGGTTTTGCTGAGTTGTAACTCCTGCTGCATGCCGGGTTTATAGAATAGAAATGCGCCAGCGGCGGCAATCGTCAGAATAAGACTGGCGGCCACGGTAAACAGCCCCTTGCGTTTGTTTCTGTTCGCCTGATTGAGCATTTCATCACGCTCGCGCACCGCCTTTTCAAATTCCTGATTGTTAAAGGGTGCCGCGACCGGATCGTTCTGGCTATCGACCGTAAAAGAGGGGAGTTCGTTATCGTCACGATCTACGGCTGAGTGTAGCTCGGGGATCTGATCTTCCTCGAGTGTGGGGATCGGTTCCTTAAAGATGAAAATATCATGCGCACCCTCAAGAATGATTCTGTCATTGATGCGCTTGACCGTGACTTCAGCCAGCGATATTCCCTCAATATTGGTTTGTGCTTCATCGTTCTGACGTTGCTGTTCGGCTTTCTCCAGGCGCGCCTTAATCTGTTCGGCCATTCGGCGGGCCTGCATTTCTTTCTGCCGGCTAAGGCTCGTACTTTGCTGTTTTTTGATATGCAGCTCTTTCTGGCGCTTTTCTTTCTCGATACGGGCATTGATGGCCTGCACCTTTTTGATGTTACTGGCCTGTTGGGCGAGTTGCAGACGTGACTGCTCCAGCTCGGCACGTATGCGTTGTGCTTCCAGCTCGGCGGTAATCCGGATGCGTCTGGCGTCTTCTTCTGCCTGGCGGCCGGCTTCGAGGATGACCTGCTGGGCATGTTGCTGGGCATCATTAATAATCGTTTCGCGCTGTTGGCTGCCGGCGTTTCTGGCCTGGGACACGGTTTCTTCAATTTGCGCCCGGGCGCGGGCAAGCTCGGCGCGCAGTTGCTCGGCTTCCTGGCGGGCCTGCTGACGTATGGCATCGGCCTCAACTTCAGCATTAAGGGCGCCCTGCTTGATAATATCTTCAGATTGCTTGCGTGACTCATCCAGCAGTGTTTCACGTTGCAGGCGTTCTGTTTCCGCAATGCTGTGTCGGGAGGCATCCAGTTGCTGGCGCGCTTCTTCCAGGTCGCGCTGTAGCCGTGCGGCTTCTTCCTCGGCACGGCGGCGGATGACCTCGGCTTCAGTATCCGCTTTGTGGCTGGTTTCTTCGATAACTTTCTGTGCCTGCTGCTGGGCATCGTCCAGCATGCGCTGACGCTCGCGGGCGCTGCTTTCTCTGGCAGCATTCAGTGTGGTTTTCAGTTCTTCCTGCTGTTCACTGAGCTGCTCGCGTATTCTCTGTGCATCAAGCTCAGCCTGGCGGCGAATTTCCTCGGCTTCGCGGGCTCTCCTATGCGCCAGTTCCATGGCTGCCTGGCGCTCCGATTCTTTTTCCCGGCGTTCTTTTTCGGCCTGCTCCAGCAGTTTCGAGTGTTCGGATTGCATTTGTTCACGCATTTTCTGCGCTTCGAGTTCGGCCTGGCGGCGGATCTCTTCAGCTTCCTTTTCTTTCAGGCGTACGGTGGCCATGGCGGCCTGGCGTTGAGCCTCTTCTTTTTTGCGTGCCGCTTCGGTTTCCGCCAGAATTTTTTTCGTAGTGGCTTCCATTTCCTCGCGCAGTTGCCGGGCTTCTTCCTCGGCTTCACGACGAATTTCGGCCGCTTCTTTTTCGGCCTGCTGGCGCGCTTCGTGTGCCGCCCGGTCCGCTTCAGCGGTGATTCGTTCGGCCCGTTTCATGGCGTCATCCAGCGCCTGCTGGCGTTTTTTGACGGTTTCGGCCTCTCTCTGAATACGTTGTAGTTCTTCTTCAGCCTTCTGACTGACGGCCCGGGCTTCGAGCTTGAGTTTGGCGGCTTTTTCCTCGGCTTTGCGCGCACGTTCGGCCTCTTTCTCGATACGCATTTTGGCCGAGCGTATGGCGGCATCACGCTGGCTGAGTTCCTCTTTCTGTTGGCGTTCCGCCTCTTCTGCGGCCGTGCGCCGGGCGGCTTCGGCCTGCTCCATACGCTGGGCGATGTCTCGAGCCTCGGTGCGGGCTTTTTCCGCCTGTTGTTTGAGTTCTTCCGCTTTTTCTTCCGCCGCTTTAAAGTTGCGATCCGCCGCCTGGGTCCGGCGGGTTTCGACCCTGGGGGCAACAGAGACAGAGAGATTGGCTTCAGGAAGTTTAATATTGGCCCCGTCAAGACCCCCGCGTAGTACATGACAGGTCAGACCATGCTGGGTCAGGAGGAAAGCTGCGGCCGCGCTGTGTGTGCCATCCGAACAGCAGAGAATATAGTTACGGGTATTGTTCATGCCTTCCAGCTTCAGACGCAGCATGGACAGCGGGATATTGACGGAACCCTCGACACGGGCTGCCTGGTATTCCTCATGGTTACGCACGTCGATGAGCAGACTGCCTTTGCTGATTTCGACCAGCACATCCTTTTCATCCGTATACTGGATGAGCGGTTCGGCCAGGTACTTCAGAAAGTCAAGTTTTTTCAGCCGCATGAGTATGCCGTCTTCAAGCATGGTGACGCTGGCGTTGCGTTGGCCGTTGGTAATCAGGGCTTCTTCACCAAAACCATCGCCTTCGGAGAGTATCGCCAGCTGCATTTCGTTGGCTCTGGGCGCCGGGCGGCGGCTGACGGCGCATTTGCCTTTTTGGACGATGTAATAGTAGTCATCACTCTCGCCCTGATGAAGGATGATCTGGCCTTTTTCCGCAGGCATTTCTTCCAGCGCCATGAGCAGCGCCTGGATGTTTTCCGTGGGCAGATTGAGAAAGGCGCGGGATTGTAGAAAACGCATCATCCAGTAGCTGTTGTCATCACTTCCCAGTTCATCGACTTCATAGGTGCCGGAGGGGTTGTCGTTCAGTAGAATTTCGAGAAGATCCGAGTCAATGATGAGGAGGGTGGTATCCGTTCTGGTGCGGCAGGTGCAGCAGCGGGGTAATTCCTGCGCCAGTGGATTCATCGCTTCGCGGGATTTGGCGCGGATAATGGTCCCCTGAGAATGGCTGGTACTGGTCAGTTCAACCTGACCGGCGAGCAGGAACAGGGTGCGTTTGTCCCGTTCTCCCTGTTTGAACAGCATTCGACCGGCCGACACATCCTCAATGCTGGACTTGTTGACCAGCTCGTCGAGTTTGTCGAAACTCAGGTCACGCAGGGGTTCCAGCGTTTTCAGCAATTTTTTATCAAGAATGATTTTGCTTGCAGCCATAATGGGGGTAGGTTTTGCTCTCATGTTGGTGGTTCAATTGTCAAATCGGAGTCTGACACTCTTTAAACGGATATTGGCGCCAGAACTTTAAATCTGCAAGGCGCGCTCCGCGCGGTACGAGTATATTAATACTAGCTGAGGCGGTATGCACGGGTTGTGAATTGACTCACATCGCAGGGATCTGCGGGTGGCTATATGTCTGAAAACACTTGGATTTGTGACGAATTACAAAGAATTGCAATAGAAAAACATTATATTTTAATAGGCCTCTGGTCCTGCCCTGGCCTGATGATCAGGAAGGCAGGAAATCAATCGGGTAGGTAACCGTCACCGTATCGACATCGCGGGCGCTGAAACGAAACAGTTTGATTCGGCTGAGCAGGCGTTTTTCCAGTTTCGGCGCGCCCAGTTCACTGCTGAGAATACGTATGCGGGTAATCCGGCCATTGGGGGCGATGGTCAGCTCCAGTAACACCCTGCCTTGCAGAGTGGGATCCCGGCGCAGAGCGCGGTTATAGAGGCGGTAGATGGCGCCCTTGTTTTTTTGAAATACCCGTTCGATTTCTTCCTGGCTGCGGGCAGCCTTGTGTCCGCCCCGCAGTTTCGGAACATTGTCACTATTTTCCAGCGCGCGCTCCACCTTGCGGCTGCGTCGTGCGGCCAGTGCCTGGCCCTCGATGCGGTGGTTAAGGTTGCGGGTATTGATGCCGCGGCTGCCCTTACCGGCCGCGGCCGAGAGGATGGCGGCGGGTGTGGTCTGCTGGCGGATCTTGCCCTTGTTTTGCTGAGGTTTGTAATGTTGCAGGGCGGCGACATTGAAACTGTCGCGCAAATCGGCCAGTTCATCCTGCATCGCCAGCAGGCCGCTGCTCTGCGCCTGCTGGCGGGCCTGGTTTGTTTTATCGGCGATTTTTTCCTTTTTCGATTTCTTTTTTTGCGCCATTTTCTTTTTGGCCGGTTTTCCCTGAGCCACAATTTCCGGATTTGTTTTCTTGGGCATGATGGGCGGGGGTTTGGAGGCCTGTTTTTTTTGCAGAATCAGTTTAGCCAGCCGTGGTGAGACCTGTTGCAGTTCCTGTTGCTTGACTTGTGGGCGCGGCAGATAGGGAATGATGGCGCCAATAATGGCGGATATCAGCAGGCAGAGTAGCAGGATAATGTGGAAGCGCCGATCACATTCCGTCTCAGTCCAGGGCCACGGTGGCGTGTGAGAGGAGACGCCCATCAGCATGCTCAAATGCCCTCAGCGGATTTCTTTAGTACCGCCAGTGAAATATGGGTGAACTTGCTGGCGGCGCAGGTGAGCATGATTTTTTTCAGGAGTTTGTAGGGGATATGCCGGTCACCCATGATAGTGACGGCGGCGCGATTAATTTTTACATTGCGGGAACGGATGCCCTTGCGGTAGTCATTGAGCGCCTGGCGCAGGGCGGGGATGGTGGGCTTTGGGTTCGTCATTACCCGATTGACCGGGGCGATGATGTTGTCGTTGATACGGATGTCGGTGTCGTTGACCATAATCACCAGGGTTTGCATGGGCAATTTTTCAGCGCTGGATTCGGGGAGGTTAACGGCTTTGGGGGTCGGCAGGACTTCCGAGTTAGTGGATGACAGCAGCAGGAAAAAGACCAGAATGGTGAAAATGTCCATTAGCGAGACCATATTCAGCGAGGCGGTGCTATTTTGTCTACGCGGGTGGTGACGAATGATACGCCGGGTGCGGCGGGAGTTTTTCATGCGGTCACTCGCTATTTTCTTTTCGCGGCATCGCCGATAGAAATATCGGGAAACAGTTCGGCGCTGATGATCTTGCCATCCACCCGTGCGGGGTAAACGCGCACTGTATCCATCACTCTCACCAGGATCTCATAGGGCGTGTCAGGCTGAGACAGAATGGTCGCATCGGTTTTGTCCGGCAGGCGCGCCTTGATCTGTTTCAGCGTTTTGCGCAGGCTGAGGTATTGCTGGCCGGACTGATCCTGGGGCTTGACTGGAATGCGTTTGATCAGCCCCCCCTTGCTATCGCCGATCAGCAGCGCATCCTTATCGATAGTGATCCGGATCTGGAAGTCCGGCTTGTTATGACCCGCTTTTCCGGCGCCATCGGGCAGGTTCAGTTCCAGAATAGTCAGGTGTGAAAATACAGCGGTCATCAGCAGAAAGGGAACCAGCACCACCATCAGATTCATGAAGGCAGTAATGTTCAGTTCGACGCTGATCCGTTTGCGCCGGTGGCGGTGATGAATGCGGCTCATGCGTCAGCGATATTTTTGCGCTGCATCATCAGGTTCGCAAACTTGAGAATCGCCATTTCCAGACTGTCCACCACCTGGGTCGTTTTGGCCTGCAAAACAGTGAAGAACAGTAGCAGGGGAATCGCCACCATCAGACCGAAGGCGGTGGTGTTCATGGCCACGGAAATGCTGGTGGAGAGGATTTCGGCTTTAAGAGAAGGATCAACGGCGGCGACCGCCGTGAAAGCTTTGATCAGGCCGATAATGGTGCCGAGCAGGCCCAGCAGGGTGGCAATGTTGGCGAGCATGGCCAGATAATGGGTTCGGCGTTCGAGGTGGGGAATGGCTTCGAGCATGCTTTCTTCCATCGCCGCTTCAATATCATCACGATTATTGGCTGAGTTAAAGCGCGCCAGCCCCTGCGACAGCATGCGGTTGACGGTATGATGGGATTGGCCCGCGAGAGTATAGGCCTGTTTGAATTCACCGTTTTGCAGCAGTGGCAGTAATTGTCTGAGCTGCTTACGGTTGGCGCGTTTGGCGCCGGTCAGATAGATATAGCGTTCGACGCTGATGGCCAGACCGATGGCCAGCACCACCATGATCGGATACATGAAGACGCCACCGTCCTGGAAAAAACCGACTACACTTGCATACATTCCTGTCTCCTGTTCAAATTTGGATAGCTTTAAATTCTGGATCCCCAGCTGGTTATGATAGTGGATCTTAATGCAGGTATTCCTGGTCAGAATAGAAGGGTGGGCACGTTTTTTGTGCCCATCGAACACTCAGGACTTCAGTACGAACGTGGAAATTCACTCGCGATCCGGTATTCGGGACGCCTCTTTAGTTCCCAAAAAACACCTGATGATAATATATTTGCCGGCGAAATTCTTCGCGATCCAGCGGTGCCAGCACGTCATCGATCAACCGGGTGATCGAAGGTTGCTTCATAGCAGGCAGGCCGGATTTTTTCCATGGCACGATGTACAGAATCTTGGGCAGTTCCTGATTGCCGATAATCGCGGTGCCCTGCATAGTAATGTGTGTTTTTGCGGGTACAGGCAGAGCCGTGGCCATCAACATCAGCCCAAGCGCCATACGCATAAGAAAGCTAGGAGGCTGTCCGGGAATAGAAACCGTCGCGAGGGGAAGATGATTTGAGTCAGATTTTTTC